>Ga0114921_10000714_pt1 | contig 14274 bp, 14 predicted proteins | sample BentaG_FD_87016 | JGI IMG/M metagenome (GOLD analysis project Ga0114921, IMG submission 87016) | Deep subsurface microbial communities from South Atlantic Ocean to uncover new lineages of life (NeLLi) - Benguela_00093 metaG | ecosystem: Environmental > Aquatic > Marine > Oceanic > Sediment ...
CAGCCGGGCTGCCAACGCCACGGTCGCGATCACCGCGGCGGCACCGCCCATGTCGGAGGTCATGTGGTGCATCGAGGCGGCGGGTTTGATCGAGATGCCGCCAGTGTCGAACGTGATCCCCTTGCCGACAAGTGCCACGGTCTTTTCGGTCGCGGATGGCCCAGATACCTTCTTCGTTTGCGTCGACCCCCGGTGGATCAATCGCACCAGCCGGGGGGGACGTGCGGATCCCTTGCCGACGCCGATCACTCCGCCGTAGCCCTTGTCAGCCAGCGCCGCGTCGTCGAGAACCTCGACCTCCAAGCCCACGGACTCACCTAAAGCCTTTGCACGCTTTGCAAATTCGGTAGGAAACAGGTGGCTCGGCGGGGTGTTGACGAAGTCTCGGGCAGTGGCTACGGCAGCCGCGATTGACCTCGCCCGCTCAGCTTCGGCCGTAGCGGCCGAGACGGGTATGTCGGGTCCTGCCAGCACCGTGATCTTGCGTAGCCCGTCGTCTGACGGTGCGGTCTTCGCACTGCGGAATTCGGTGAATCGGTAGCTGCCCAGAATCAGCCCCTCGACGGTCGCCTGCAGATCGAGGATGGAAAGCGTGGTTGCCACCGCATCGGCCTTGTCCAGCGCGCGCGCCGCCACCCCGGCTGCCTGACGGATCGTATCGGCCGTCCAGTCGTCGCGCTCGGGGCCCAATCCGATGGTCAGCACACTGGCGAATGGCAGTGAGTCGATGACCATCCGGTGGCACTGCTCGGCACTGCCGGTGGCTGCCAATGCTTGAAGGGCGGCCTCGATCTCGCCAACGGCATCGGCACCAAGGTAGGGCTCGCCGGTCAGGACCGTCGGGGTGGTATCGCCGCTGACCACGGGAACGATCAAGATACCTCGCTCTTTCTGACTGCCTGCGCTGCGCGGCAGCGAGGGAGCGACGGTGATGGTGGGCGGCTGATAAGCGGATTCGAGGCTCACGGGCACTACCCTAGCCATCGGCGGATGTCTAGCCGTCAGCGGCCGGTGCGCAGGTCGTAGGGTGTTACTGGGGTGTCGAAACCCTTGAGTGTCAACGGATCCTGAGCGATGGCAGGCCATTGCGGAAGGGCGTCGTTCCAGGCCGGTGCGACAAGGATCTGCCCCGGTGAAGCGGCCGCGACAAGGCGGGCAGCCAGGTTGATCGCGTTGCCAAAGTAGTCGCCGTTGATGGCCAGCACCTCGCCATAGCCGAGACCGGCCCGGACCCGCAGTCCGGCCTCGCGCGCTTTCGGGTGCTCGACGAGATCAACCGCGGCCTTCACCAACGTTTCCGGCGTCGAGCTCACCCACATGACCTCGTCGCCCACCGCTTCCCTGATCCCGACCCACGTGGCAAGGGCGTCGACATCAGCCCCGCTCAGTGCGAGGGGATCGAGGTCGGCGACGGTCAGTCCGAGTACGGCCCAGGCGCGCGCAACGTCATCGACCGCTACGCCGAGCGCGTCGGCAGCTGCCCGCAAGCTGTACGTCGGACGACCCGACCACTGCAGAACATCACCGGCGAGTCCGAAAAGACGGCCGCGGCTCTCGGCCTCGACCATCTGCATAAGTGTGCCAGCAGCGACGCTGATTACGCGGGATCAGTAGGGCGGATCGCTTTCTCGCTAAGGTGGATCGCTGTGAGCGAACTGTCCCCCGCACGCGGGAGGTGCCTCCAGCATGGGCCGCTGGAAGACCGCCACCGCGACCTCGGCGCCACCTTCGCCGAGTTCGGTGGCTGGCTGATGCCGGTGTCCTATGCCGGCACCGTCGCCGAGCACAACGCCACCCGCAACGCGGTCGGCCTGTTCGATGTCAGTCATCTGGGTAAGGCGTCCATCCGCGGCCCCGGCGCGGTCGAGTTCGTCAACTCCGCGCTCACCAACGACCTGCGCCGCATCGGCCCGGGCAAGGCGCAATACACGTTGTGCTGTGCTGAATCCGGCGGTGTCATTGACGATTTGATTGCCTACTACGTCGGGAAGGACGAGATTTTCCTGGTCCCCAACGCCGCCAATACCGCCGCCGTGGTGGCCGCGCTACAAGCCGCCGCGCCGCAGGGGGTCTTGATCACCAACGAGCACAGCTCGTTCGCGGTGCTGGCGGTGCAAGGGCCGCGCTCAACCGCCGTGCTGGCGGCGCTGGGGCTGCCGACCGACATGGATTACATGGGCTTTTCCGACGGGACACACGGTGGCGTGCCCATTCGGGTCTGCCGGACCGGATACACCGGGGAACACGGCTACGAGCTGCTGCCTCCGTGGGAGTCTGCGGGTCCGGTGTTCGACGCGCTGGTCGCCGCGGTCGCCGACGCCGGGGGTGAGCTGGCCGGGTTGGGTGCCCGTGACACGCTCCGCACCGAGATGGGCTATCCGCTGCACGGCCATGAACTGTCGCTCGATATTTCGCCGTTGCAGGCACGGTGCGGCTGGGCTGTCGGCTGGAAAAAGGAAGCATTCTGGGGCCGCGACGCGCTGCTGGCGGAGAAAACCGCCGGCCCGCGACGACTGTTGCGGGGCCTGCGTGTCGTCAGGCGGGGCGTGCTGCGGGCGGACCTGACCGTGCTCAACGGGTCCGCTCCAGTCGGGGTTACGACGTCGGGAACCTTTTCTCCGACAGGGAAAGTAGGAATCGCGCTGGCGCTTATCGACACCGCCGCCGATATCGCTGACGGGCAGCACGTCACTGTTGACGTCCGCGGCCGGCTAGTTGAGTGCGAGGTGGTGGCGCCGCCGTTCGTCGCGCCGAAGACGCGCTAGGAACGACTGGCAGTTCCCAGGGGCGCTTAGTAGTGTCCTTCGCCGCAGCAAATCCCGGTGGCGAGCGGAGATACACTTCTCTCATGACTAGCGGTCTCGGAGGGTTCACGGTTTCCCGCAATGCGAATCCGGCGACCGACGAGGTGCGCGAGTCAATTCTGAAGCACCCGGGTTTCGGCACACACCACACCGACCACATGGTGTCGATCGACTACGCCGAAGGAAAGGGCTGGTACGACGCGCGGGTGATCCCGTACGGGCTGATCGAACTGGACCCGTCGGCGATCGTGCTGCACTACGCGCAGGAGATCTTCGAGGGGCTCAAGGCCTACCGCTGGGCAAACGGGTCGATCGTGTCGTTCCGGCCGCAGGCCAACGCCGCGCGGCTGCGCTCATCGGCGCGGCGGCTGGCTATCCCCGAGCTGCCCGAAGAGCTGTTCATCGAGTCATTGCGCCGGCTGATCGCCGTCGACGGTGACTGGGTGCCGGCGGCGGGCGGCGAAGAATCGTTGTATCTGCGGCCATTCGTCTTCGCCACCGAGCCCGGGCTAGGGGTACGGCCGGCCAATGAGTACCGCTACCTTGTCATCGGCTCGCCCGCGGGGGCGTACTTCAAGGGTGGTGTCACACCGGTCAGTGTGTGGCTGTCGACGGAATACGTGCGTGCCTGCCCCGGCGGTACCGGCGCGGCGAAGTTCGGCGGCAACTACGCGGCATCGCTCCTCGCCCAGGCCCAGGCCGCCGACAACGGCTGCGACCAGGTGGTGTGGCTGGACGCCGTCGAACACCGCTACGTCGAAGAGATGGGCGGGATGAACCTGTTCTTTGTGTTCGGCAGCGGCGGCTCAGCCCGGCTGGTCACCCCGGAGCTCACTGGCTCGCTGCTGCCCGGCATAACCCGGGATTCGTTGCTGCAGTTGGCCACTGATGCGGGCTTCGCGGTGGAGGAGCGCAAGATCGACATCGACGAGTGGCAGAAGAAGGCCGCGGCCGGCGAGATCACCGAGGTGTTCGCCTGCGGCACCGCCGCCGTCATCACCCCGGTGTCCCACGTCAAGCACCCCGACGGTGAGTTCACCATCGCCGACGGTGAACTCGGCGAGGTGACGATGGCGCTGCGCGACACACTGACCGGCATTCAACGTGGCACCTTCGCCGACACGCACGGGTGGATGGCCCGGTTGGACTGACATCGGGCTCCTGACTCGTCATTGATGCGACGGTAAGGTTCTGCCGATGAGCACAGCGGCCGCTCGCACGGGAAACATGCGTGGCGGCCTGGTAGGTGTGTGCTCAGCCACGATCTCAGCGGCAGCTCACACCGTTGCCGGCGGCGCTTTGCCCTCCGGTGCCGCGCTGGTGTTGGTGATATTGGTTTGTGCCGTCGTCGGCGCGGCCGCCGGTAGGGTTTCCGCTGATCGCCGCGGTGTGCACACCGGGTTCCTGGTGGCCGCGCTGTTGGCCGGCCAGTTCCTGGGCCACCTCGCCTTTGCCGTCACCGCCAGCCACCATCACGGCCGGCCGCACATGTCACCGTCGATGGCGGCCGCGCATGCTGTGGGGGCGTTGGTGTGTGCGGTGCTGATCGGATTGGCAGAACACCTCTACGTGGTGGCCACAACAGTGTTGTCGTGGCTGGCCGTCTACGCCATCAACCGGTGCCGCCCGGTTGTCAGAGACATCCGCAGCTGGGCGAATCCGCCTGTCTTGCAACCGCTTATCCTCAACTCGGGTGGGGGAACCCGAGGACCGCCTCGGGGCGTAGCTCTCGTCGCTTGACGCGGTCGATCAAGAGTCGGCCGGCTTTCGCGCTGTGTTGGGTCACAGCGCGCTGTTTCCGTTGCCCCTGTGCGCTCCCATCGAACGAAGGCATTCACGCCATGACCACTACGTCTGACGATCATCTCGGCCAACCTCCGCCCACCGCGGTCCCCGACGCCGGGCCGCCCGACGTCAGGAAACCGCGCAGCCGGCCCCGCAGCTTCCAGCCGCTGCTACTTCGGTTGCACTTCTACGCCGGTGTCTTCGTGGCGCCGTTCATCCTGATCGCCGCGATCACGGGCGCGTTGTATGCGCTGGCGCCCACGCTCGAACGCCTGGTTTATCAGGACATTCTGACCGTCGATCCTGGTGAGCGGGCATTGCCACTGAACAGCCAGGCCGCCGCCGCTTCCGCAGCGGCTCCTGGTCTGACGCCGGCCGGGATGCGACCGCCGGCATCATCGACGGACTCGACGCGGGTGTACTTCTCCGACACAACGTTGCCCGAAGACACCCAGCGAGCGGTGTTCGTTGACCCCTACACCGGCCAGACGTTGGGCAGCGAAAACGTGTGGTTCGGCTATCTGCCGCTGAGCACCTGGCTCGACGGGCTCCACCGGCATCTGCAGTTGGGCGAGCCCGGACGCATCTACAGCGAGCTGGCCGCATCGTGGCTGTGGGTCATCGCCCTGGGCGGGCTCTACCTGTGGGTCGCCAAGCTACGTAAAGATCGCCGGCGCCGACGGCCCGGCCGGCTCCTGGCGGTCGACCGTGGAACCGCCGGCCGTGCCCGCACCTTGAGCTGGCATGGAGCTACCGGCGTGTGGATCCTGCTGGCGCTGCTGTTCTTGTCCGCAACCGGCATTACCTGGTCCACCTACGCCGGGGCCCACGTCTCTGACATTCGTGCCCAGTTCAATTGGCAGCGACCCGGTTTGAACACCACGGTGGTCGGCGACGCTCGGTCGCCCGTCAATCTCGAAGATGTGAACCTTGACGAGGTGGTTGCGGTAGCAGGACGCAGCGGAGTGCATGCACCGCTGGACATCGCGTTCCCCACTGAACCTGGTGAGGCCATCGGCGTAACCGAAACAGACAAGGCGTTTCGCGCCACCACCAACGCCGTGGCCATCAACCCCGACACGCTGGTGCCCAGTAGCGAACTGGACTTTCGCCGCGACTACTCGCTGGTGGCCAAGCTCGCAGACTGGGGCATCCGCGCCCACATGGGAGTGCTGTTCGGGCTGCTCAACCAGCTATTGTTGCTTGCGGTCGCACTCGCGCTCATCACCGTCATCATCCGCGGCTATCGCATGTGGTGGCAGCGCCGACCCACCCGCGGTACCGACTGGATGCTGGGTCGGCCCCCGCTGCGGGGCGGAATCCGTCACCTGTCACCGCTAACCGTGATCGTTGTGGCTGCCGGCGCCATCGCGATCGGGTGGTTCCTGCCCCTGCTCGGGCTCAGCCTGCTCGCGTTCCTGCTCGTCGACACCGGTGTCGCTGCGGCCAAAGCATGGCGGGCTCCCTGACGGTCAAGCCCGACTTCGGGGCTGCCGCCGTCCGCCACGAGCGTGCGTGTTGTGCCGACGACACGCCGCTGTGGCCGGCATTCTGCGCACGCTGGCCGGAAACTAGCCGACCGCCAGGCCCACGGCTGCCACCGTCGTCGTCAGCTCGATCGTGGCACCCAGCACGTCACCGGTCATGCCACCGAATCGACGGACGCAGTGCGCGCCAAGAGCCGCGCCGCTCGCCAACGCGAGCAGCACGACGACCGGTCCCTGCCAGGGCAGCGGTGCGGCGAACACCGACATGACCACGACGGCGACCGTCCACGCGGTCACCACCGTCCACGGTTGCGTGCCCGCCACGACCGCGCCTGTGACGCTGCCGTCGGCCGCGGGCACACCGGTTCGGCAAGCAACCACGGCGGCCACTCGACCCGCCGTCACCGCCGTCAACACCGCGACCCAGCCTGCCGCGCCTGTCGGCAACTCCGCGAACGCCAGGCCCTGCAAAGTAATCGCCAGCACCACCGCCGCGACGCCGAAGGGTCCCGTCGGGCCGTCGCGCATCACCTCAAGTGCTCGTCGCGGCCCGCCGTAGCAGCCGAGGCCGTCGGCGGTGTCGGCCAAGCCGTCGATGTGCAGGCCGCGGGTGGCCGCAACTAGCGCAGCCACCGTGAGCAGCCCGGTCAACGGGCTGCCGATGCCGAAGGCCAGCGATGACGCCCACAGCACCGCGGCCGCCAGCGCACCGAGCCCAACACCGACCACCGGCAGCGCACTCAGCACGCCGCGGCCCAGCGGTCGCGGGCGACCACCTGGCACCGGGACGACCGTCGCGAACGCGAAAGCGGCCGCGAGCGAGGCGATCACTGCGCCGGCGAACCGTCGGCCCGGTCGGAGCAGCCCGCTTCGGAAAACGTCGCCATCGACGAGAGGGCGTCCACGGCCGCGCGCATGATCGGTAGCGCCACCGCGGCGCCGGTGCCCTCACCGAGCCGCATCCCCAGGTCGACGATCGGTTCCAGGTCCAGCTGCTCCAGCGCCAACCCGTGGGCCGGCTCGGGCGAGCGATGACCGGCCTGCCACCAGTGCCGGGCGCCCGGCGCCAGCCGCTCGGCCACCAGCGCCGCGGCCGTCACCACCACACCGTCGAGCAGTAGCGGGGTACGCCGGACGGCGGCCTGTGCGCAGAACCCGGCCATCGCCGCCAGATCGGCGCCACCACAGGCGCGCAGCAGCCCGACCGGCTCGGAGTGCAGCGCCCGCGCCCGCCACATCGCATCGCGTACCGCCGCGGTCTTTCGGGCCCAGCCGGCGTCATCGATCCCGGTTCCGCGGCCGACTACCGCCACCGGCTCGCTGTCGGTCAGCACTGCGATCACGACCGTTGCGGCGGTGGTGTTGCCGATGCCCATGTCGCCGGCGATGAGCAGATCGGCGCCGCCGTCCACCTCCTCGTCGGCGATTTGCTGGCCGGCTTCCAGTGCGGCCGTGGTCTCCGCGTCAGTCAACGCGTCCTCGACGGCGATGTTGCCGCTGCCGCGCCGCACCTTGTGCACGCCGATCTGCGCCGACAGCGCGTCAGCGTCGACTGCCAGATCCGCGACCCGCACCGTGGCTCCGGCGACACCGGCCAGCGCATTGATCGCAGCGCCGCCCGCGTCGATGTTGGCCACCATCTGCGCGGTTACCTGCGAGGGGTAAGCCGACACCCCCGAACCCGCGACCCCGTGGTCGCCCGCGAACACCACTACGCGGGCCCGCTCGAATTGGGCCGGTGGACAATGCCCCTGGCAGGAGGCCACCCACACGGACAGATCTTCCAGCCGGCCCAGCGCGCCCGGCGGTTTGGTCAGCGTGTCCTGGCGCGCGCGGGCTGCTGCCGCCGCGTCCGGGTCGGGTGGAACGATCGGCGCGAACTCAATCACGGCAGCCCCCCAGGGGCGACGGTTTGATTTCCACCGGCAGCCCGGCCACCAACAGAACCACCCGATCGCACAGCGCGGCCAGCCGCTGGTTGAGCATGCCCAACTCGTCGGCGAACCGGCGACCGGATGCTGTCGCGGGTACCACCGCCAACCCGACTTCCGGACTGACCAGCGCCAGCGGTGAACCGAACGCGCCGACCGCGGCAATGAGGTCATCGACGTCGGCAGACACCGATCCGTCCTCCCACGCTCCGCGGCGATTCAGCACCGAGGTCAACCAGCCCCCGAGGTCGTCGACGAGCGTCGGTGTGTCGGGCGATGATCGTAATTGTGTTGCGATGTCGTCGGTTTCGATCGTGGACCAGTGTGGCGGCCGCCGCTCGCGGTGCTCGGTGATGCGGACTGACCAGGCCGTGTCGGTCTCGGCGGCCGCACCGGTGGCTAGATAATGCACCGGTTGGCCTAGTTGGCCGAGTTGGCCGGGTTGGCCGGGTTGGGCGAGCCCGGCGATCGCCGATTCCGCCCAACGCGACTTGCCCGACCTGATCCCGCCGAGCACCAGCGCGCGCATCAGAGAGTCGGCTGGCTCAGGCGACGGTATCGCCGCGGTTGACCTGGGGCCGGGGTGTCCGCGTCCGGCGCAGCTGAGTGGCGCGGCCAACGGCGTAGAAGCCGAGTTTCCAGTGGCTCTCGGTGTTGTCCGGAAACTTCTCGTCGACCAGGTTGTTGACTTTGCGCGCCAGCCGGATTCCGTCGATCGCCATGATCGTCACCAGGATCAGCATCGCGGGCGAGATGGACAACTGGACCTGTGGTTGTGGTACGGCCAGCATGACGAACAGCAGGACCAGCGCTGAGGGCATGAAGAGGCCGAGTGCGTTGCGCCGGGCGTCCACCACGTCGCGAGCGAATCGGCGCACCGGGCCCCGGTCGCGGGGCAGCAGGTAGTCCTCTTCGCCGGCCATCATGCGCGCCCGGCGGTCGGACATCCGTGCCCGGCGCTCTGCCTTGTCGACCTTGCGTTCGGAACGGCTGAGCTTGGGGCCGGCGACCTTCTTTCGCCGAGCGCGGGCCTCGGCGGAGGTCATCGGTGCCGGCACTACGGGGCCTCGGCGTCTGGCAGCATCGCGCTTGGGCGTGGGCCGGCCCTTCGGCGCAGTTGTGTGTGACGGGCGAGCAGGCCCAGTAGGTTCAGTATCTGCGGCCGCCGCCGGTTCGATGTCCTCGGCGTCGCCGTCGCTCGTCCCGCGGCCAAGCAGCTTCACGCATGTCAGGTTACTTCGCGGCGCCCGGCGCCCGGCACGCACCTCAGCGCGGGCGGCAATACTCTGCAGCAATGGGCCCCATTGGAACGACGGAGCAGTTGCGGGTGCTCATTGCGCCGGACAGCTACGGCGACAGCCTGGACGCCGTGGCGGCAGCGCAAGCCATCGCGGTGGGATGGCGGCACGCCCGGCCTGGCGACCGGCTCACTTTGGCCCCGCAATCCGATGGCGGCCCCGGCTTTGTCCGCGTGCTGGCTGACCGGTTGGGAGTGTTGAGATCCGCTCAAGTGTCCGGCCCGCTGGCCGCCGGTGTCAGCGCCGAGTGGTTGTTCGACCTGCAGTCGAGCGCCGCGTACCTGGAATGCGCGCAGGCCTGTGGTCTGGCGCTGCTAGGCGGCCCGCCCACCGTGCAGACTGCGCTGCAGGCGCACAGCAGGGGAGTGGGTCAACTCATTGCGACGGTGCTGCGGGCGGGGGCTGGGAGGATCGTTGTCGGCCTTGGCGGCAGCGCGAGCACCGACGGCGGCCGGGGGCTGGTCGAGGCGCTCGGCGGCTTGTCGGCCGCGCGCCGGGCGCTCGAGCGCGTCGAACTGATCGCCGCGACCGACGTCGAACACCCGCTGCTGGGCAAGACCGGCGCCGCGAGGGTGTTCGGGCCGCAGAAGGGTGCCGATCCGGCCACTGTGCGGGTGCTGGAACGGCGGCTGGCGCAATGGGCGGTCGACCTGGACACAGTGGCCGGACGTCCGGTGAGCGATGAAGCCGGGTCCGGCGCGGCGGGCGGCATCGGAGCCGCGCTACTGGCCCTCGGAGGACGGCGCGAATCCGGAGCGGCGATTGTCGCCGAACACACACTGCTAGCCGACGCTATGGCCGCCGCCGAGCTCGTCGTCACTGGTGAAGGCTGTTTCGATGAGCAGTCGTTGCACGGCAAGGTGGTGGGCGCGCTGGCCACCGCTGCACAGGCCCGTGGTATCCCGGTATTGGTGCTGGCCGGTCAGGTCACGCTTGAGGCGGAAGCGCTGGGATCGGCGGGCTCGGCGAGTGCTGTCGCTGTCCACACGATCGCCGACTACGCAGGGTCGGTACGGTTAGCTATCGACGACGCCGCTCACCAGCTGGCCGGTCTGGCCCGCAGGACGGCCGCAGAACTCGGGAATATCGGCTGGACAAGGTACCGTTGAGCAAGGTGGGTTCCACTGCAGGTGGATCGGGCGTGCAGGTGGATCGGGCGTGCAGGTGGATCGGGCGACGTTAAGCAACGAGGAGACGCAATGACTGTTCAGGACGAGTCGACTGTTCGGGACGGGTCGGACGGGTCGACTGTTCAGGACGAGTCGACTCTTCAGGACGATTCGGCTACCCACGGGGTGATCCTGACCGACGCCGCGGCAGCTAAAGCGAAGGCACTGCTGGAGCAGGAAGGCCGCGACGACCTGGCGCTGCGCATCTCGGTCCAGCCCGGCGGTTGTGCCGGACTGCGTTACAACCTCTTCTTCGACGACCGCTCGCTAGACGGCGATCTGACCGCCGAGTTCGGCGGTGTGAAGCTGACGGTAGATCGGATGAGCTCCCCTTACGTTCAGGAAGCCTCGATCGACTTTGTAGACACCATCGAAAAGCAGGGGTTCACCATCGACAACCCGAACGCCACCGGGTCCTGCGCCTGCGGCGACTCGTTCAACTGAGGTTGAGCTAGCGCCGGCGCGGAGGGCCTCTCAGTAGATTGCGGCGGTCCGCAGCACATACGAGCACACCAGAATCCGGCCGTCAGACGCCAGCAACTGTGCGATGCCCTGCACTTCGTCGCGCGGCGCGTCGCCCATCGCGGGTACGACGCGCATGGTGAACAGCACTTGGGCCTGATAGCTGGACCAGTACACGATCTTGTCGATCGAGGTGACCTCGGCCCGTGAGAATTGCTTGCGGAATGCTTCGCTGCTGAGCTGGGCCAGGGCCCGGTCGGATCGCCGGTCGCGCACCGCCTCGTAGATGCCGCAAAGTGCGTTGCGGGTGATGGTGTCGGTTTCCATGTTGGACAGCGCGTCCAGGTAGCCCTGAATCGCTGTCATGGCCGTCGGCCCGGACAGCCCGCTGCCTGGGGTTGACCGGCCTTCTCGCACCCCCAGGACAATTGCCGCAGTGATCGCAGCCACCAGCGTGACCGCCAGCAGTGCACCGACGACCAGCCGCCGGCGGCTTCGTTTTGGGTACGGCACCGACGGCGGCAGTTGCCCCGGATACGAGGGGAACGGTGGCTGGCTGGGAAGTGGCTGGCTGGGAAGTGGCTGGCTGGAAAGTGGATAGAACGGCGGCGGATCGACCGGGTCAACACCGTGGTGCGGCGGGTATAGGCCAGCCATCGGTTTCTCCTGAGGTGCGCAAGTCGGGACTGGAGGACGAGTCGCTCCGGCGAACAGTTATCGGGCCCGACGATAACGAGCTTGCACGGAGGTTAGCGCAATGCCGGCGGGTGTCGGCGATTGTGGAGGTCGCTGTTGGCGTGAGTAAGCTGCGCTGGACCGGCACAGACCGGCTTGGAAACGAAGGGTGGACGTTACGTGACTATTGCGGTGACCGGCTCGATTGCGACCGACCATCTCATGCGGTTCCCCGGCCGGTTCTCCGAGCAGCTGTTGGCCGATCACCTGGAGAAGGTGTCGTTGAGCTTCCTCGTCGACGACCTGGTGGTGCATCGCGGCGGAGTGGCCGGGAACATGTCCTATGCCATCGGTGTGCTGGGCGGCGACGTCGCCCTGGTCGGGGCGGCCGGAATGGACTTCACCGATTACCGGGAATGGCTGCAGGGCCATGGCGTCAACTGTGACAACGTGCTGATCTCCGAAACCGCGCACACCGCGAGATTCGTGTGCACCACTGACCTCGACATGGCCCAGCTCGCGTCGTTCTACCCGGGCGCCATGTCCTCGGCTCGTAACATTTCGCTCGCCAAAGTCGTATCCTCGATCGGCACGCCGGATTTGGTGATCGTGGGGGCCAACGACCCGGACACCATGTTCTTGCACACCGAGGAGTGCCGCAAGCTCGGCCTGGCCTTCGCCGCCGATCCTTCGCAGCAGCTGGCCCGGCTGTCGGGAGAGGAGGCCCGCAAGCTCATCGACGGCGCCACCTACCTCTTCACTAACGACTACGAGTGGGACCTGCTGCTGTCCAAGACCGGCTGGACCGAGGCCGAGGTGATGGCGCAGGTGGGGCTGCGGGTGACCACGCTCGGCGCCAAGGGCGTAGACCTGGTCAGCGCCGACGGCACCAGCATCCACGTCGGCGTGGTGCCGGAGACCAGCAAGGTCGACCCGACCGGGGTGGGCGACGCGTTCCGTGCCGGTTTCCTGACTGGCCGCAGCGCAGGTCTGGGCCTGGAGCACTCGGCGCAGCTCGGCTCGATGGTCGCTGTGCTGGTGCTGGAGTCCACCGGCACCCAGGAATGGGACTGGGACCGTGGGGTCGCGGCCGGCCGGTTGGCCGGCGCATACGGCGAGGATGCGGCCGCCGAGATCGTCGCCGTGCTCGCCTAGTCCGGCGAGCGAGGCCACCGAACGGCGCTACAACCGATCGAGGATCGGCACCGTGACGACGGCCTGGGTGTCGCCGAGCTGCTTGCCGGCGTAGATATCTTTCATGAAGTCGCTCTGCGCCATGTCGACGAAGAACTCGACACCGGGGTAGTAAACGAGCGCGACCAAGTCGAAGTCGTAGTCGCGCTCGATGCGGACCGCCCGGCCGACGTGCACGGGACCGTAGCCCCCTTCGGCCATGGCGCCGAACATCGGCGCCGAGTAGCGACGAAAGGCGGCCCGCTGCTCACGGGTGCCGTGCTTCAGCAGATTCACGACGACGACGGCGTCGGCCCCGAACTCCGTCTCCTGACCCAGTCGACGCGCCAGCGCTTCGGCCTGCGGGAGCACATTCTGGCTCTCCGCCCGCTTGAACGGTAGGTGCGAAGCCCGGCCGCCAACGATCTGACCCGCTCGTATGGCGAGCAGGACCTGGGGGATCATGGCGTTCGCGACGGGCCGGCGCCGGAAGCCATGGAGGTAAACCTCGGTGAAGCCACCGAGCGCTGCCCGCATCTCGTCCGACCGCACGTGAAGGTCGTACGCGGTGCGCGAGGGGTATTGGAGGAGGACGATGGCACTCCAGTCCTTCTCGCCGATCTGCGCAGAGTGCTCAGCCGCGACGACGGCTTTCCCGGCATAGATCCAGGCAGCCTGCGAGCCCCGGGTGGCGCGCCGCAGTGCGCGCACCTCCTCGACGACGTCGGCGCCCGGCGTCGTGGCGAGGAACGCCAACACATGGAAGGCGCCGGGTGAATGAAAGATGCGCTGATGGTCCTGGACGGCCGCTCGCCGCACTCGGAGGTATCGCCGGTGCTGCCAGAGCACCGCGCCGCCGGCGACCAGGGCGAGTACCCGCAGACTGCTGAGCGCGATCTTTCGCACGGCTCCACGAAGCGAAAGTTGTCGTGTGGGTGATTGACCAGTCATGAAAGTCATTCTTCTACTCCGCCGCTCGTGATGTTCCATGCGTTCCGGGTGTGCCGAATAGCTGCGCCCCTCAACGTCACAGCTGTACCGGATACTGTGGCTCGCTGATCTGCGGCAACACGCTGTGCTCGACGAAGATCGCATGCCACAGCATGAAGATCAGCATCGTCCACAACCGGCGACTGTGATCGCTTGTGCCACAACGATGTTCGTCAAGCAGTCGACGGACCGCAGCAACGTCGACGAGGTGACCGGCCTGCGACGAGCCGACCATCGCATAGGCCCAATCCAGTAGGTCGCCGGCGCGCAGCCAATGCCGGATCGGCACCGGGAACCCGAGCTTCGGCCGGTTCAGCACATGCGCCGGGACGATAGGTTCCAGCGCGCGCCGCAGCGCGTACTTGGTGGTGGTGCGGGTGATCTTCTGCTCCAACGGCAACCGGGATGCCACCGCGAACACCTCGGGATCCAGGAACGGCACCCGCAGCTCGAGGGAATTGGCCATGGTCATCTTGTCCGCCTTGACCAGGATGTCGCCC
>Ga0114921_10000715_pt1 | contig 14261 bp, 8 predicted proteins | sample BentaG_FD_87016 | JGI IMG/M metagenome (GOLD analysis project Ga0114921, IMG submission 87016) | Deep subsurface microbial communities from South Atlantic Ocean to uncover new lineages of life (NeLLi) - Benguela_00093 metaG | ecosystem: Environmental > Aquatic > Marine > Oceanic > Sediment ...
AATCCATAAATTTAACTCTCAATTTTGATACATCAAGTTTACCACAGATTTTAAAAGATTCTTACTATCAATTTGAATTACGCGATTTTAGCATAACTAAAATATCAATACCCCTTTCAGATAATTTGACTACGAGTAGAAAACCAAGTGTTCCGTTCGTTATTGATATTGGAAAAGAATCTCGTTTAGAGTTCACTTTTAAACCACATTTTCAAATTGATAAACCAATAATAGGTCCTATGTTATTTACTTGTGAACTAAACAAAAACTTGATATTTATGTATGAAACTCAATCACTAACACCAAAGTTAACATCTCCCCCAGCTACATTGTTAGCATCTATTAAAAATCTAAGACCCCCCCTTATTGACAAAACTTTCCCTTTAGAAATTTTGATTGAAAATAAAAGTGAAGGAGAAGCGCTAGATATAAAAATCGATGTCGAATTCCCCGAGAAGTTAAAAATTATGAGAGGTACTACGAAGAAGCAGATTTATTCCCTAAGGACAAACGAAGACTTAAAATGGGAGATTAATCTTAAACCACTTGAAGTAGGAGATTACATTATTAAAATGAATATAAAATTTATGGATCCTGACCAGAATCCAATAGAAGAAACAAAAGAATTTCCATTTTCTATAAAACTATAGAAAATCAGTGAGGTTAAATTAGAATAGGGTCTTTTGAGTTATAAGTGACTTGCTCGCATTTATCTTTACCAACAATTATGTCGTCTTCTAATCTTATTCCCCATTTTTCTACCCAATATAGACCTGGCTCACTAGTATATACCATATTTTCTTTAAGCTTAAAATTATCAGGTACCTTCCAGCTAATTCTACCTCCTATGTCGTGAGCCTCAAATCCTAACGAGTGCCCATATCCATGGAAAAATAGCGTCTCATGATCGTATCCTTTTTTTGCTAAGTACTCACGGCATTTCTTAGCTGGTACGTTATTCGGGGTACCATCAGTAAAAAATTTATGCGCAACTTCTTTCGATTCAAAAAGAGCTTTATATGCGTAAGTAAATTCTTCCACGGGTTTTTTCCCAACCCAGAATGTCCAAGTTATATCAGAACACATCTCGTCTATCTGTAAACCCGTGTCTATTAATAACACACCAAGCTCAATTTTTTTCATCGAAGTATTATGATGTGGGTCCGCTGAATGTGCTCCAGTAGCAATTATCGCCCCAAATGATGGTTTTCCTAATTTCATGTATTCATATTCTAGTTTCGCTTTTACTTCATTTTCTGTCATCCCAACTTTAACCCAGTTTGGAAATGTCTCTAGTAACTCTATAGTTGCTTTACATACATTTCGTAAATCTTTTAATTCTTCTGGAGATTTAACACTCCTTAACCTATCTATTATCGGTGCCGCTGAAATAAACTCAGTCTGAGGCGCCAATGTTTTCATCGATAAATAATCCCCTGCTCTGATATAATCCGCGAAGGCAGTTCCCCCGGGGTTTAAAATATCTTCCCCGAAATTTAAAGCAATTCGTGGTTTATTTATTAATGACCCTAGTAAATTGACCAAATCTTTCATGGAATTATATGAAACAACCTTAGCATTAACCCCTTTGTTTTTTAAAGAGCGCTTAATCATAGGGGCTTCCATCTCAACAGCAATAACTTTATGGTTTCCATCTGCCCCAACATAAATGTAGTGTCGGGCGTGAGACTCGACGCCTAGCATAAACCTCGAGTTTACATCACTATCTTCAACACATATTATTAACCAACCGTCTCCATCTATTTCTTCGAGTACTTGTTGGGCTTTTTCGAACTTATTCATATTTTTAATCATTTAATGGTTTTTAATTAATTTTGTTAAAATAATTAAATAAAATAATCGGAAAAATAGGAAGTGGTAGTTAACGCCATCTTTAAAAGGAATTTAATCAAATTTCAAGTAAACTTATTTAACCAAATGATATAATTAATAATTAAATATACAATATTTTGATATTATGAAGCTAAAAGTAAAAACAATAAATTTTGAGACGGGAAATACTAAAGATGTTGTTTTAAATATTAAGGATGCTCAGAAATTAGGACAAAAAGCCGGCGACCGCATAAATATTAAAAACCTAGAATCTAAAAGTATTGAAGATAAATATTGGATTGCAATTTTACAAGTTGATTATTCTAATTCTCTCGTAGAGCTAGGAGAAATTGGAATATTTTTAGATATTCTTAAAGAGAAAACTGCACTTCAAAACGATATGATTTTATCCGTAAAACCAGCAGATCCTCCAGATTCTTTTAAATTTATTCAGAAGAAGATAAAAGGAAATAAACTAACAACTGAAGAAATTAATAATATTATCTCGGATGCGGTCTCAGGCTCTTTATCAAGAATAGATTTAGCAGCATTTATAACAGCTGTTTCTATAAATGGTATGGATAATGAAGAGATGACATCATTAACCTATGCGGAAGCCAGAAGTGGAGAGATTTTCAATTTTGGTCCCGAAGTATACGATAAGCATTCAACGGGAGGAGTACCAGGGAATAAGGTTACACTCATAATTGTTCCAATTGTTGCTGCTACAGGTTTAACTATTCCTAAATCGTCGACAAGAGCCATAACATCGCCTTCGGGTACAGCCGATTCTATGGAAGTTTTAGCTCCTGTTGCTTTTGAAGCCGAAAAATTGAAATATATAGTGTCAAAAGAAAACGCTTGTATTATTTGGGGTGGGGCTCTTAATACTTCGCCCGCGGATAATATATTGATCGAAATTGAACGCCCGTTACACATGGATCCTGTAGGTCTTATGATACCCTCTATAATCACCAAGAAACTATCTCTTGGAGTTAAAAAACTCGTGTTAGATATACCAGTTGGAGAAGGGACAAAGTTTGTTACACCAGATGATGGTAAACAATTCGCTTATACATTCAAAGAAATTGCAAAAAATGTTGGGATTCAAGCGGAGTGCGCATTAACGCTTGCTCACCAACCTATTGGTCACGCAATTGGGCCTGGATTAGAGGCTCAAGAAGCATTAACCTTGCTTATGGACTATTCTGTCGGTCCCAATTCTTTAATTGAAAAATCTACAGATTTGGCAGGTATTTTACTTGAAATGGGAGGAAAAGCTCAAAAAGGAATGGGACAAAATTTAGCAAAGGAAATATTACGATCAGGGAAAGCATTAAAAAAAATGAAAAAAATTATTGAAGTTCAAGGTGGAAATCCTGAAATTAAACCGGAAGATATTAAATTAGGACCACATATTGAAGAATTTTTTGCTACAAAATCAGGGCACATCACTGGAGTAAACAACGCTATCATTAATCAAATAGCTAAAGCTACTGGTTGTCCACATTCAAAACAGTCTGGTGTTAAGATATTCAAAAAACAAGGAGCACGAATCAAAGAAGGGGATTTAATCTTTAAAATATATTCTGACAGCCAGAATAGAATGAAAAAAGCTGAAAAAATTTATAATTCAACCGGTGGTCCAATCATCTTAGGCGGAATGATGATTGAAAGGATTTGAACGAATACAATTCCTTTCTTTATCTGCTCATTGTACAATTGGATAAATCCCCGCTCGGGGGTTAATCCTTTTACATTTTATTCACTTCAACTTCAGTTATATATAGCATTAACTCTAATTATGAAATAATAATGTGAAAAACATTTGAGACGATCGAATATGGCAAAACCAAATAATGAAAGTAAACAACATCTGTTAAAAGTTATAGCCTTAGATACTGGCGGAACAATGACAGATGCGTTTATTATTGATGAGAAAGGTAGTTTTGCTGTTGGGAAAGCTTTAACAACAGGAAAGGAAGAATATATTGGCATATTAAATTCAATATCTGATTCCTTAAGTGAATGGGATACTACATTAGAAGAAATTGGTGCTGGTGTGGAAGCGTTAGTGTATTCGGGCACAGCTATGCTAAATAGGCTTTTAGAAAGGGAAGGAAATGACAATATAGGCGTTATTGTTAATGCGGGGTTTGAGGATCTCCATCGATTGGGGAGGGCTTTACAATGCTGGATGCGGCTTGATTATGCAGGTCGACTGCACGCCAGAGAACACGAGCATCCTCAACCTTTGATTAATAGAAATCAGTTTAAAGGCGTACGCGGAAGAATTAATTTTTGGGGAGAAGAACTTATACCTTTATATGAAAAGGATGTGGTTAAGGTTGTAAAAGAATTACTAGATATGAACGTCGATTGCATATGTGTGTGTTTACTCTGCTCATATATGAATACAGGGCACGAAATGGAAGTTGAAAGAATAGCCAAGCAAGTTATGAAGGATTATGACAGGGAGATACCAATAATTCTTTCTTCTGAACATAACCCTGTAAGAGGTGAAACACCTAGATTGAATGCCCTTTTAATCGAGCAATATGCTGCAGAACCATCACGAGAACAATTAATAACGATTGCTAAAAAACTTAAAGACAGGGGAGTGCCAGCCCCTCTAAGAATTTTAACATCTTATGGAGGAACGATGTCTCCTTACTCTAAATCGCTTATTCCAACAATGGTTTCAGGGCCTATTGGTGGTATGATAGGAAGCAAATTCATCGCTGAGGAATATGGGATTCAAAATTTAGTATCTTCAGATGTTGGGGGTACGAGTTTTGATGTAGGTCTAACTATGGAAAAATATGTCCCTACTAAGTGGGAAAGTTCGCTTGGTGGATTTATCCTAAACATCCCAATGATTGCTCTAGACTCTATTGGTGCAGGAACTGGAATGTATGTACGATATAATGATATATCAAGCAGATTAGAATTCGGACCTGATAGTGCAGGATATAAAATTGGAGTGTGTAATGAGCAGTCAGGAGTAGAAACCGTAACAATGACTGATTGTAGTTTAACATTAGGATATCTTAATCCAGATTACTTTCTCGGTGGTAAAATCCCATTAAATAAAAAAAGGGCTTATAATTATATTGAAGATCAAATCGCTAAACCTTTCAATACAGATACATACGAAGCGGCAAGAGGAGCTTTAGATTTGATTGAAATCAACATGAAAAACCACCTTAATGGAATGATTCAAGGACTTGGATATCGTCCAGAGAACTATACCCTTATATCGTTTGGTGGTGGTGGTCCACTTCATGTAGCGGGATACACTAAAGGGTTATCCTTTCAGGATATTATGATACCTGAGTGGGCTGCTGCGTTTTCAGCTTACGGGTGTGCTTGTGCTGATCACTCTTACAGACACGAAATATCCGTTGATCTACTTATTGATCCTGATGGAAATATGAGCTCATTTGTAGCATCAATGATAACTTCCACATGGAGAGATTTAAAAATTAAAATTATGAATGAATTTGAAAAAGAAGGTAGAAATCCTAATGAGATGGAGTTTAGACCATCTCTTAAGCTACAATATTTTGGCATGTTAGATGATTTAGAAGTACAATCACCTTATGAAGAATTAACAATTGAACATTCGGAAGAATTGGATCGCTTTGATTCCGTAGAATTAAATGATCTTCTTCGTAGATACGACGATCTTTTCGAAATGATATTTCGAAGAGGAACGAAGAGTCCTGAATTAGGATATCACATTACTAAAGCTATAGGAACCGGTGTTGTCCCCGTACCAAAACCGGAGTTACCAAAGCTTGAGCTTAGCAGTGAAAGACCAAATGATGATGCCTCAAAAGGATTAAGAGAAATATATTGGGATAAAAAATGGTATAATGCTTCGATATGGGAAATGAAATTGCTCGATGCAGGAAATATTATCGACAGTCCGGCTGTAATAGAAGCTCCCGCAACTACTTTAGTCGTTCCACCGAATTATCGAGTAAAATTAGATAAACACAGGATATTTCACATGGAGGCACGATAAAATATGTCAACAAAACCAATTGGATGGGATGGAAAAACAATTAAAGAAATGCTAGAAGAAAGCGAGAAGCTGTTAAAAGACAGCAAGAAGTATCATGGAATTGAAAGACTCAGTTTAAAGGAAGAAGATCCATTTAGATACGAGAAGGCTTACGCAAGTTTGAGAGGTGCGTTAGTTTCAGCAAGGGAAACTGCATTACATGTCGCAGCATCCCCAATAGTTACTGAAATTGGTGAACTTTGCTTCGCATTATATACTCCCGAAGGCGATTCAATAGTAGTTTCTACAGGTATTTTGGTGCATGTCCATACAATGAGTGAAGGAATCAAGTTCATGATTAGAGAAGGATATGAGGAAGATCCAACAATCAATCAAGGGGACATCTTCCTAAATAACGATCCACAATGTGGAAATGTCCATACTACAGATGTACAAACCCTCATTCCTATATTTTGGGAAGAGGAATTAGTTGGTTGGGCTGGGGGTGTTACTCATCAAATTGATATTGGAGGTATTACTCCGGGGCATACATTAGTGTCTTCAATTCAACGATTTGACGATGGAGTTTATTATACTTGTAGAAAAATAGGTTCTAACGATAAAATTTGGCGCGATCACATGATAAGTGCAAAAAAATCGGTTCGAAGCCCGATGTATTGGGAGTTAGATGAAAAATGTCGGTTAGCAGGAAATTTAATGATAAGAGATGCTGTTTACGAATTTATAAAAAGAGAAGGAATTGAGTACTATAAAACTTTTATGCGAGAAGCGATTGAAGAAGGAAGAAGAATCGTTCTAGAAAGAGTTAAAGAGCGTTTAATTCCTGGAAGGTATAGAGCAGCTTCATTTATGGACCTTCCAATGAAAGATCAAGCTTGGGTACCTATTGCGAGAGTCGATAAATTGTCGAATCACCCCATGGAATTTATAGTAAAGGAAGATGGTAGCTTTTCGCTTTCTTTTGATGGAGCGAGTGCAGCAGGTGCTAATGCATTTAATTGTGATAAAGGAGCAATGGAAGGTGGACAATGGGTTTTATTGACCCAGATCTTGATTTATGGAGATAAAGTCAACGATGGAGCTTATTATGCTGTAGAAAAGGATTATCCTCTTGGTTCTTGGGCAAACCCTGGAGATCCATACCTTTCTTATCAAGCACCTTGGGGTAATTTGATCCCTGCTTATACCACAATGATGAAGAGCATGTCTTACGGATTGTTTTCTCGAGGATTCAGAGAAGAAGTTGTGCCAGGTTACGGATTTACTGGAGATTCTATTCAGGGAGGCGGTATTTACTCTGCCGGACCGTTGAAGGGTGAAAGATGGATGTTGTCGACATTTGAAATATCAGGTCAAGGATTAGGAGCGAGTGCTGTGAGAGACGGTCTCAATTGGGGTTATGCTATGTGGAATCCTGAAGCTGATTTAGGAGATGTTCAAACTTGGGAACTTTTTCAAGGTGGTATTCCATATTTATCTAGAAAAGTAAAACCAAATACACCGGGTCATGGTAAATATCGAGGGGGGGCAAATTATGCTGGTGTGGCCTACATAGCAAATTCTGAAAAGGTAGAATTCTTCGCAGGTAGAGAGGGGTTAGTATTTCACGGATCTGGGGGCATGCATGGGGGATATCCTAATGCTACGAGTTATCGGTTAATCGCAACAAATACAAACTTAGAAGAAATTTTTCAAAATCGTCAAGATTATCCAATTAGTGATGTTGATCCCAGTAATGGTGAATTTGAGAGATTTTTAAAAGCAGATATAATGAGGATTCCAATAGGAACTATTTATCCAATTGCACTTAAAAATTTTGATGTAATTCATTTTTCTGAGAGTGGTGGACCTGGTTACGGAGACCCTCTTGAGCGTAAAATTGAGAGTGTTAAGCAAGACCTTGATGAAGGATTATATACTGCAGATATTGTGAAAAACGTTTATGGTGTCGTTGCTAAATATGACGAAGATACTAAGGAATGGAAAATCAATGATGAAGCAACCACAACGCGTCGAGAAGAGATTAAGAACGAAAGAAAAGAAAAGTCTTTAACTTTTGAGGAATTTTGGGAGAAAGGAAGGGAAAAGCTAATCGAAGGAAATCTATATGAATCGGTAAGCTCGATGTATTCAGAAAGTTTAGAGCTATCATCTAAATGGGGGAAAGAATTTCGTGAGTTCTGGAAGCTTCCTGAGGACTTCCAGATGGAGGTGAAATAAATTATGGATGTTGATAAAATAACTCTAAAAAGGATGATAGAAGGGAATTTAAAATGGGATGAACTTAAGCCAATTATTAGCGGGAGAAAAGATCAAAACAGGTTTGACAAGATTATGGAGATACTACGAGAAAAAGTTAAATGGGACGACACCATACTTCTACCTCTCCACGAACATCTATATATCGTAGCGAAAGACGGGCAGAGAATAGTTAAATGTGATTGCGGTCATGAATTTGGGGATTATAAAATTAATTGGAAAACAAAATGTAGAATAAGAGTGAGAGATACGATCGATTCCATAGATGAACTTTACCCTAAATTTATGGGAAGCGATCCAAAATGGGAGGAATTGCGAGAATATTTCTGTCCTAATTGCTTTACTCTTTTAGATGTTGAAGCCGTGCCCCCAGGTTATCCAACTATCTTCAATTTTTTACCCGATATTGATACATTCTATGAGAAATGGCTAGGAAGAAATCCACCAGATAAGGAATAGACCTTAGAAATAAGAATTAGACAATTATTATAATTATTAAGATAATTGCTCTCTTAGCCAATTTTCATGGTTTTTTTTTGAAAAATGTTAATATTATAGTGTGACAATAACAAATTTAATGGTCTATAATAATAAATTTAAAAAATTAACCCAAATTTCGAAGATTGATGGAACTATCTCCTAAACTCATTCAAAAAAACTATGGGAATAAAAAATTAGATAAATTCTCGGCGATAAATCAACTCATCTCAATTATAGAAAATAGCGAAAATATACAAGCCAGAATTGAAAGCATTATTGTTTTAGCTCAAATTAACGCTAATACCGAGAATGTATTCAAACTTTTAGAAAATTTATTAATTTCAGATTCGCACGAAATTGTAAGATATACTGCCACAAAAGTCATAGGAAAAGTGTTTTTGGATGTTGCCTTTGAACCATTACAATGGGTTTTTAAACATGAAGAATCTTTAAGATGTTTGTTAACGGTTTCCAAGATTTTAGGGAAAATTGATTCCATTCAATCAAAATTTTTGTTAATAGATAGGATTAAAAGAATCTCAAATGAAAAAATAGTAGAAAACTTAAATTTCCTATTCGAAAAAAGAGAAATTGAGAGTTTCTCTAGTTTTGAACTTTCAAAAATTGTTGAGAATTATTTTATTATAACGGATTTGGAAAAAAAATTTGGTCAAATCAGTTATCAGGTAAAAGAGGGATTAATATTTCAATTAGATTTGTCTGATGTCAGCAGTCATGTTTTTGGATGGACTATTTTGAATAAATTTCCTGAATTTATGGAATTTTTAACATCATTAGAAGACCTAGATTTGAAATTTAATAGGCTTACTACGATTCCTGACACTATAAGCCTTTTACCTTCAATAACATATTTCGATTTGAGCTATAATAAAATCAAATCTATTCCTCATTCTATTGGCTCATTAAAAATTTTAAAGTATCTAAATTTACGGTATAATAAATTGAAATCTTTACCAACATCGATTGGTTCTTTAAGTTCGTTAACTCATCTAGATCTAAGAGCTAATGAGTTATCTTCTCTCCCAAATACAATTAGAAACTTATCAAAGTTAGAAGTTTTGGATTTACACGGAAACAATTTAAGCAAACTAAATATATCATTTAAAGGAATGAGTTCTCTAAAAGAATTAGAATTAGGATTGAATGATATCCATCATCTTCCTAAATGTATAAAACTTCTTAAATCTCTTAAGAGATTAGGGTTGGGAGGCAATAAGTTATCTACTCTTCCCAATTGGGTTGATTCGTTCCAATCGTTAGAGATCTTACAATTATTTGATAATCAATTAGTAAAACTTCCAAATTCAATTGGTACAATATCTAACCTTAAAGAATTAACTCTGTGGAATAATCAACTAACATCACTACCTAAAACATTCGACGCTTTAGATCATTTAAAGGTATTAAATTTAAGCTGGAATCGTTTTAAGAGTTTACCTAGTTGGATTGGATCTCTTAAATCTCTTGAAATATTAAGTTTATGGGGGAATAAATTGAAATCTCTCCCTAAGTCCCTTGAAAATCTTAAATCATTAAAAATCCTTGATTTAAATTTTAACAATATTGAAGAAACACCGAGTTTTTTGAACGAATTAGAAAAAAGCGGACTAATAATCTATAAGTAACTGGGGGATTAAAATTACGAAGCGTACGCCAACTAAAATATTAGACGAATTAAATAAGAATATCCTTGATAAGCAGTCAGCAGTTCAACAACTAATAGCATTAATAGAAAATAATACAAAAGTGAAACACCGATTAGAAAGCCTTCAACTATTAAGAAAAATAAGTCTCAATTTCGAAAATATTGGGGGAAAGAGCGATTCTATGATTAGTTTCTTTGAAAATTTGTTTATTTCGGATACAGATGAAAAAATCAGAAATGAAGCTGCTCTTATTTTATGTTATCAATATAAAGAAAAAGCATTGAATCCAATGAGATGGGCTCTGCATCACGAAGAATCTCCCCTTTGTTTACAGACGATTTTTAACTCCCTGATAAGTATAGTTAAGAATTTAGAAAAAACAAATAAACCTATAGCTAAGCTAATCATGGTTCATGAAATTAAGCAAATTGATGATAAAGATTTTAAGATAGGCTTTGAGACAATAAAATCTACTAAAGGGGTTAGAGATTTTACTCTTAGGGAGCTCGCTGATATTTTAATAAATTATTTTGCAATAGTCTACTTGAAAAAGATATACTGGAGATTGAAGTACACGATTGATAGGTGTAAAATTATTGAGTTAGATTTCATTTTCAAAGGTTTAACAAAATTACCCAACGCTATAAAACACCTTACGCATCTCAAGAACTTAACTCTAAGATATAACCAATTAACAGAAATACCGGTTTGGATTGAATCTTTATGCGTTTTAGAATCTCTTAATCTAAATGTAAATAATTTAAATAAACTTCCAAAAACTATAGGATCTCTCTCTCATCTAAAGGAATTATTGCTATGGAAGAATGAACTTCAAGATCTTCCAAATTCTATTTGTTTGTTACAATCATTAAAATATTTAAACTTAAGATTAAACCAACTTAAACTGTTACCTTACGATTTGGGGAATTTAATAAATCTTATAGACTTGAATCTTCACGATAATAAACTAACCGGGATTCCAGAGTCAATATCCTCACTCAAATCACTAAGGGCATTAAACCTGAGTTGGAACTTATTAACAACTCTACCTTCATCAATAGCTAATTTATTCTCACTCAAATCATTAAATCTTGAAAGAAATGAATTAACTCAAATTCCCGCGTCAATTGGTTCTCTTACTTCATTAGAGATATTGAATTTAGGGGATAACAAATTAAAAAATGTTCCAGAAACGATTGGAAGTTTAAAAAAATTAAGAATTTTAAATATATCCAGAAATAGATTAACTTATCTCCCAAAATCAATTTTTTCTCTTGAGAATTTAGAAGAATTATATCTTAGTGAAAATAATCTTGATATAAATACTAACTTTATGAAAACGTTGATAGATAAGGGACTAAAAATCTATTTTTAAGTAATAACCGATTATTTCATATTAAATTGTTTGATCGAATGAGTTAAAAAAAACGGTTTATTATTCACTAATAAACCCATCAATTTTACTATAAAAATGTTAAAGGTAAATTTTTTATCTGAATTCTTTATTTTTAGGAAAAATATTGGTGTTAATGGAGCTTTAATTGCTACTATGACCCAAGCTGACGAAATGAAGAAATATGCGACAGTATTGTTTAACAACTATGGAAAAGATTATGATTTAATCCATTCTCATGGTTGTTTTCCTTTAACTTATCATATGATGAAGAAAGCAACAAAACTAAAGAAACCAATTGTAATATCTGCTCACCAAACTCATCATGATACTGATAACACTTTCATATTTTCAAAACAAATATCTCAGCTTTTTAAAATCTATTTAATGAGTTACTTTAAATTTGCTGATATAATAATCTGTCCGACTGAGCATTCAAGGAGAATAGTAAAGGATGAACTTAGATTTGATAAACCAATAAAATTAATTTCTAATGGCGTTAACACACAAGAATTTAAACACTCCATAAAGAAACGGACGCAGTTCAGAAAGAATTATAAACTAAATAATACAACGGTAATGTGTGTAGGAATGCCTATAGAAAGAAAAGGATTCTATGATTTTATTGAAATTTCAAAAGAAATAAATGAGTATACCTTCCTATGGGTTGGGAAGCGAGCTTTTCCTTTAATTCAACAAAATTATAATTTTAATATAAATAATTTAATTATGCCTGGTTATGTTAAAGACATAACAGCAGCCTACTCCGGAGGAGATATCTTTTGCTTTCCATCATATTATGAAGGAGAAGGTATAGCAATCCTTGAAGCTATGAGTTGTGGTTTACCCGTAATAATACGTGATTTGCCAACCTATGAAGGAAGACTTATTGATGGCAAGAACTGTCTTAAAGCGAGAGATAATAAAGAATTTATTGAAAAAATTTATTACTTGATAAATCACCCAGAGGAGAGGAAAAGAATTGCCAAAAACGGATTAAATACTGCAAAAAAATTAGATATAAAAGAAACTGCTAAATCTATTTTTGAGACATATATGGAATTAATTCAAAACTAGTAGTCGCTTAAAGTCTTTTTTTGAATGTATCTATTTTTAAATTATGAATTCTAACTTTTATTGAGCATCGTAAAGCCTTTTAATTTCTTCAACTGTGGTTACATCCTCAAGGCCTTTCTCAGGTCGCAATCTCTGAAAGACTGGGAATCGCATGGAATATCCTAAAGTGGGAAATTTCTCGCTAACCGTAATTTCATCTCCTATGATCTCAATTACGACCTCAGGGTCAAACCAAACATCTGGAATATCTTCACAAATAACATTTTTGGGTTTTTTTTCGATTTTATATTTTTCCATTTCTTTTGTTAGAGAATCTGATAATTCATCAGTCAACCCTGAGAAAAAACGAGTAAATGCAACAAATTTACCATTCACAGGATCATAGACTGCTCCAATATACGTTCCATAAACGCCAGTTCTTCGACCTTTACCGTAAAACGCTCCAACTAATACAACATCTACAGAGTCTTTTAGCTTTCCCCCTTCCAATCCCTTTAATTTTATCCAGATAAAACCTCTATTTCCAGCTTGGTATATGGAATCTTCTTTAATTGACTTTGCAATGATACCCTCGTTTCCTTCCTTTCGAGCTGCATTAAAAAAATCTAAGAGCTCTTCTGTATTTCTGATCGATTGCGATTTCACTAAGCGTAATTCGTCTCTCTCTGATACAATTTCCTCTAGTTTTTTCCTACGTTCTAGAAAGGATTTCCCAATATAAGATTCATTTTTATATTTTAATATATCAAATAGGAATAAACACACAGGTACTTCCTTCATAATGTCTTCCACATCATATTTTCGCCTTCTTTTACTTAAAACCTGAAAAGGAAGCATTTTTTCGTAAAAAGAGTCCATAGCAACCACTTCACCTTCGATAATTACATCGTCCACTTTAATATTTTCAATTATAGTTTTACAGACATCAGGATATTGTTCAGAAATTTCTAACAAACGTCGTGAAAATAATTTTACATCTTGTCCTTGTTTATGGATCTGGAGTCTTTCACCATCTAATTTATATTCTGCGATAAGAGGTGTTCCGAGTTTTTCAATTATTTCACCATATGGAACTCTAGATGCAAGCATCATTCTTATCGGTATTCCATAGGTTATCTCGATTTTTTTAACTTCAGAAATTCCTTTTTCTGCTAAAATTTCTGTAATATATCCTAAATCAGGATGTAGATTATAAGCCTTCTCGATAATATTTCTGTTTTCTTTGACGCTCGTAAAACCTAATGCTAAGCCATCAATTATAGTCAAAGTCGACACACCTACTCTTAAGGTAGATGTAATAATTCGCAATAAATACTTATTTTCTAGTGGTGAGCATTTTCTCATTAATCCTCTTAGAATTCCTAATTTCGCATCTTGTGATCCTGCGCCTTCACTTAAAGCAATTTTCTGTAAAGCTAAATATAATTCTGAAATTTTTAGTGAAGATTTTATTTCATTTGGCTTATCCTCGAAATCAAATAGAGATTTCTGTTTCTTCTTTTTAGCCAAAATTAGTTCTGCA
>Ga0114921_10000717_pt1 | contig 14257 bp, 12 predicted proteins | sample BentaG_FD_87016 | JGI IMG/M metagenome (GOLD analysis project Ga0114921, IMG submission 87016) | Deep subsurface microbial communities from South Atlantic Ocean to uncover new lineages of life (NeLLi) - Benguela_00093 metaG | ecosystem: Environmental > Aquatic > Marine > Oceanic > Sediment ...
ATAAAGAATGATGGTTTTGTTGTTTGGCATGATTTTAATATGCAGCATGTTGGTGTGGTAAACGCAATTAATGAAGTTTATCGTAAATATAATTTGAAATTGTATAAGATCAGTGGAACTAGTCTAGTTTTTGGAAAAGTAGTAGATAAATGAATTAGTATGTTTTTCCTATGTTTACGTTAATTTAAAAGATACAAATGATTATATAGATTAGAGTTCATGAAAAAAATAAGATGTATGAATGAAAAAGAGTATTCGGAATGAAGAATTAAGGGTTTTAAAAAGAGATTAATTTTAGTTCCTATTACACAAAGCATACATTAACACAAAATTTATAAGGCTCTTAAATTTTCTAATAATAAGGCGGATAACAATTAATATCAACAGGTTTATAATTGGCATAAATAGGTGGTGAATAAATTGTTTAATTTTAAAAAACTAAAAGAAAAAAAATCAAAAAAGGTTCTTATATTAACACCGACAAGTTCAAATGAAGTAGGAACTACCAAATGGCTCTCTGCAAATCTGGGAATTGAAAGATTAACTGGAAATGTAAAAAACCATGGACATTACGCAGAAACTTTTGATACGAATTTTCATGCTATTATAAATACCAGTATAACTTTAGAAAAAAAGCTGAAAGAACGAAAATGGGATGTCATCGGTTTCTCTGTTTTAGATGATACAATCGCTCAGGGTATTGGAAACATAATCTTAGCTGCCAAGTTATGTCCCGATTCACTTATCATCGCAAGGGGAACTGGAGCCCAGTTTGATTATCAAACCCTTTTAGATAAATCACCTGCTAAAATAGTTGTCCTAGGTGAAGGAGAAGAACTATGGAACCCTTTGAGAAAATATTCTTACGCTGTTTCAGATATCTAAAAAACATGGTGGCAAAATAATGTCAAAATATGAAATACTTAAGTGGGACGCTGAATTTTTTGGATTCTCTGTCGCAAAAATTTTACCGAAAAAATTAGATTTAGCAGATCTTGAAAAAATACTAAAAGAACTTAAGAAGAAAAATGTGAAATTAGTATATTGGGCTACTGACAACAAAGATAAAGATTCTCAAAAACATGCAAAAAAATTTGATGGTTTTCTAACAGGAAAAAAAATTACTTATGTAAAAGATTTAACAAAAAACACAAAATTTCCAGAAACAGAGTTAATAAAAATTGAAAAATATACAGAAAAAATACCAAACAGCGATTTACTAAATCTGATAATCCAAGGAGGGATATACTCCCGATTCTATGTTGACCCAAAAATAAGTAAAAAAAAATATGAAGAATTACATAAACTATGGATTACTAATTCTGTGAAAAATAATACGATTTTTATTAACAAAAACAGAAATCATATCATAGGTTTCGTAAGTTTAAATGAAAAAAATCATAGAGGAAACATCGATTTCATTGTAGTTGAAAAAAAATATAGAGGAAAAGGACTTGCTACAGCACTGATGAACCGTGCTCATAACTGGTTTGTTTCAAAAGGTTATAAGCTAGTCCAAGCAGACGCACAGCAAGAAAATATTAATGCCTGTAATATGTATGAAAGACTTGGTTATTATATAGAAAAAATAGACAGTTATTATCATTTTTGGCTTTAAATTGTAATAAGTATAGCAAAATAAGATTTTATAAAATTCGTTATCACAGTTGAGATAGGATATCTGATATCACATCAGAAACTGTCGATTATGATATTAACGTTTTAATGCTGTTTTTTATGAAATCTTATGAGCAAAATTTATACATTCCTTTGAGTTACTCTTGGATTTGTTGATATAAAGTAGTTTAATATGCAGTAATTAATTTGAATGCTTTTAAGAGTGGAAAAAAACAAACAAATTGGGAGGATATAAATTATTGTAACATATAAAAAGTCAAAAAGGCATTTAGGATGAAAAATATTCTGCAAGTAAACATATATGAGGAAAACTAAAATGAAACAAAAGATCGAGGAGTATCCTGTTGGTACGATATTTGGTGAAGAAGAAATTCAAGCAGTTAGACGGGTACTCATGCCAGGAGAATCTTTGACCAGAGGTAGAGAGATTGATTTATTTGAAAAAGAGTTTGCAGAATACGTTGGGGCAAAACATGCAGTTGCGTTAAGTTCTTGTGGTGCTGCACTACGAATTGCGAATCAAGTTACACATCTAACATCAAAAGATGAAGTTATTTGTCAAACTAACGCGTTTTGGGTTACAATCGTAAATCTTTTAGAGAGAAATGTAAAATTTAAAGTTGCAGATATCGATCCTAACTCTTTAAACATAGATCCTGAATCAGTTAAAAAACTTGTAACCACTAAAACAAAGGCAATTTATGTTATGCATCATGGTGGAAACCCAGCTGATCTTGATCCTATTCGAGAGATCGCTGAAGAACATGATCTTGTTGTAATTGAGGATGCAGCTCATGCATCTGGTTCGGAATACAAAAATAGAAAAATCGGAGCGGAAAGTGATATTGCATGTTTTTCTTTTTCGACACTTAAAAACATGGTTACTCTAGGAGAAGGTGGCATGTTTGTCACCAATAATGATGAATATGCACAAATGGCTATAGGTCTTCGTACAAATTATCCATTTGGAGAACGTGTGAAAAATCAAAAAACAAAACTTGGCGAATATTTCAAACCGAAATCTGTAGCGTTTATGCACGCAGGTGATGCATGGGATTATGATTGGACTAAAGTAGATGAATTTGGTTCCACATATCGTATGTCAACTCCTCAGGCAGCCGTTGGAAGAGTGCAACTAAAGAAACTTGATAAGCATAACAAAATTAGAGAAAGAATTGCTGAACAATACAATAAAACAATAGAAAAAATTGAGGGATTTAGAAAAACAAAAGTACTTCCAAATTGTAAAAACTCTTGGCATCTATATACATACTTTGTTGACCCTAATTTAGGGATAAATCGTGATAAATTCATTAGATATATGGAAAACAAGCATAACATTCATATTGTGACTAGGTTCTGGCCAATTCATTTAGGTGGAATAATGCGTAATAGAGGACATAAAGTAGGAGAATGTCCAGTTTGTGAAAGAGTCTGGTTTAAAGAACAACTCAGTTTACCAATTGCACCACAGATGCCTAATGAAGAGATTCAAACAATAATTGATGCCGTTGAGAAAACAGCAAAAACATTAAGAAAAAAATAAGTGGAGGGATATATGGCAAAATTAAAAGCAATTGTAACAGGTGGTGCAGGTTTTATTGGAAGTCATATGGTAGATAGACTTCTAAATGATGGACATGAAGTGATAGCAATTGACAACTACAGTACGGGTAGACCAGAAAACCTTGACCATCAAAGAAACCATCCAAAACTTACACTTATACAGGAGGATATTAACAACACTGAAAAAATGAGCGGGCTTTTTGCGGGAGTCCAATGGGTGTTTCACTTTGCAGCACTTGCAGATATTGTTCCATCTATACAGAGACCACAGCGCTATTATAGAGCAAATGTTGATGGAACATTTTCCGTGCTGGAAGCAGCGAGAAAAACAAATGTTAAACGTTTTATCTACGCAGCTTCCTCTTCATGTTATGGAATACCTAATAAATATCCAACACCTGAGACGGCGGACATCAGAACAGAATACCCGTATGCGCTTACTAAATACTTAGGTGAGCAATTGGTACTACATTGGGGTAAAGTTTACGATTTGCCTGTGGTTTCATTACGGTTTTTTAATGTTTATGGGCCTCGTTCGCATACATCTGGAACATATGGTGCTGTATTTGGTGTTTTTCTAGCTCAGAAACACCATAGACAACCTTTCACTGTAGTGGGAGATGGAACTCAAACTCGTGATTTCACCTTTGTCACCGATGTAATAAACGCTTGTATTATGGCCGCCGAGTCAGATCTAACCTGTGAAGTGATGAATGTTGGAAGTGGTAACACATATAGTGTTAATTATCTAGTGGAACTCCTTGGCGGAGATGTTGTACACACCCCAAAAAGACCTGGTGAGCCGGACTGTACCTATGCAGATATAACCAAGATCCAAAATCTACTGGGTTGGAAACCTACAGTTTCTTTTGAAGAAGGGGTAAAAATAATGCTAGATAACATTCATGAATGGGAAAATGCTCCGTTATGGACGCTTGAAAAAATTGATAAGGCGACCAAAGATTGGTTTAAATATCTTTCAAAGTGATTTAAAATGAGCGACGAAAAGATAGTAGACCTTGAAGAATTGACAAAAATTTGTAGAGAAGAAAAGATTAAGGGTAAAAAAATTGTGTTTTCTTACGGATGCTTTGATCTGTTGCATCCTGGTCATATTCGTCATCTAAAGGCAGCTAAAAAATATGGTGACTTTCTAATTGTATCAATTATTCCAGATAAATTCGTCAGAAAAGGTCCAGGGAGACCTGTTTTCAATGAGCATCTGAGAGCAGAATCTGTGGCGTCTTTGGCTGACGTAGATTATGTGACGCTCAATAAGTGGAGTACTGCTGTAAAAGTTATAGAATTTTTAAAACCCGATTTTTATGTCAAAGGAAGGGATTATTCTGATAGTGTCGAAGATGTTACTTCTACCATAATATCAGAGGAAAATGCAGTAAAAAAAGCTGGAGGGGAACTGCGTTTTACAGATGAAATAACGTTTTCCTCTTCGAGTATAATCAATGAGCAATTTGATATATTGTCTAAAGATGCGAAAAATTACATTAAACAATTAAAAAAAGAGTTCACTGCTAAAGATATAATAGCTATTTTGAAAAATCTAAACGATATGAATATCTTGATAATTGGCGATGTCATTATAGATGAATATATTTTTTGTAAGGCTATGGGAAAACCAGAAAAAGCAGCTGTTGTCTCAACACAGTATCTTTATAACGAAATATATAATGGAGGAAGCCTAGCGGTAGCAAATCATGTTGCAGGGTTTGCCAAACATGTACACTTGGTGTCATGTCTCGGTAAAGACGATAAAGAAGACGTTATAATGAAAAACTTGAGAGAGAATATTCATACAAATTTTTTTTACAGTAAGCATGCACCAACTATTACAAAAACTAGATATTTAGAAAAGTTCGAAAAATCTAAATTATTTGAGGTTTCCCAAATAAAGGATGAATTTATTGATAAAGATTTAGAAGATTCCATAGCGAAGTATCTCCAAGATATAATATCTGACTATGATATGACTCTCGTAGCAGATTTTGGACATGGACTAATAACTCCAAGGATACAAAATACAATAACTAAGAAGTCGAAGTTCATTGCAGTTAATGCCCAGACGAACAGTGCAAATTTTGGTTTTAATTTAATTACAAAGTACAAAAACATAGATTATGTTTCTATAGACGAAAGAGAACTAAGGCTCCCCTACCGATTAAAACATGGCGAAATAGAGCCTCTTATCGGCCGGCTATCTGATGATGCGCAATGTGCACGGATAAATATAACTCTAGGGGCATCAGGGAGTATATATTATCAAGATGGGAAAACCTACTTCGTGCCAATATTTTCAAAGCATGTAGTCGATTCATTGGGAGCTGGTGATGCCGTGTTAGCTGTTACTTCAATGTTAGCGCAAAAAAATACGTCTCCACGCTTGATACCTTTTATTGGAAACGTTGTAGGTTCCCTTGCTGTCAAAACTATGGGTAATAAAGAACCTATCGACCCTGTTGATGTCTTCACCTTCATAAAATATATTATGAAATAAAAGGGGAAAAACTATGGATTATGTCAAAAAATATTTAGAAGATCTGAAGAAAACAGTGGCTCTTGTAAATGTAAATGAAATTATATCGGTTATAGACATGCTTGAAAAAGCTAGAAACAACAAAAATACGATATTCACTATGGGGAATGGCGGAAGTGCTTCAACCGCTTCGCATTTTGTCAATGGATTGTCTCAAGGGGCAACAGTTGAAGGTAAACCTAGATTCAAAGCCATAGCACTTACAGATAATATTCCTAATATGTTGGCATATGCAAACGATGTTGGATATGAACAGATATTTGTTGAACAACTAAAAAATCTGATGGACAAAGGAGATATAGTAATAGGAATAAGTGGAAGTGGTAACTCTGAAAATGTTATCAAAGGTATTGAGTATGCCAAGAAAAATAATATAACTACGGTTGGTATGACTGGGTTTGATGGGGGGGAACTTAGAAAGATAGTGGATTATTCAATACATATTCCATGTAGTTTCATGGAGATGGTAGAAGATATTCATCTATCGATAACACATTTGATATCTTCATACTTTAGGAATAAATGAAAAACTATGACACCACGGCATCTGGATAAAGTATGTAGAGAATATTTTTAAACCTAGTAATTGTTGAGGGGAAACGATGGTAGGTCAAGATATAAAAAGTGTTTTAATAACAGGCGGTGCCGGGTATGTCGGTAGTGCGCTGGTCCCAAAACTAGTGCAAAAAGGATACAATGTGAAAGTATACGATTTATATATTTATGGTGATGTATTCAGTCATATCAGAAATAATCCTGCTCTCATTCAAATCAAAGGCGATATAAGGGATAAAAAGGAACTTGTAGAGTCGACAAAAAACGTTGATGCAATCGTTCATCTGGCATGTATCTCAAATGACCCAAGTTATATGTTGGATCCTGCTCTTGGGAAGTCAATCAACTACGACGCTTTTTTTAATTTGATTGAAGCAGCACGAATCAATGATGTGAAAAGATTTATTTATGCGAGTACCTCGAGCGTTTATGGTATTAAAAAGGAAAAAAATGTTAGAGAGACAGCAATTTGTGAGCCTTTAACTGAATATTCTAAATATAAACTTGATTGTGAAAATATTTTGTTAAATAGTGGAAAATCTGATATGGATCGTGTGGTACTACGGCCTGCAACCGTGTGTGGATATGCCCAACGACTTCGCCTTGATTTAGTTGTGAATATCCTCATAATAAATGCTCTGATTAATAAAAAGATAAAAATTTTTGGTGGAAAACAGCTTAGACCAAATATTAATATTAAAGACATGGTGAGAGTCTATGAACTATTGTTATTAGCACCTAAAAACAAAATAAACGGAGAAATATTTAATGCAGGCTACCAAAATCACTCTGTCGAAGAACTTGCTAAAATAATTAAAAAAGTTATTGGTGACCCAGAACTCATTTTTGATTATATTCCTACTGATGATATCAGATCATATCATATAAATTCTGATAAGATACGGAAAGTATTAGGATTCAAGCCAAAATACACAATTGAAGATGGTGTACAAAGTATTGTCGAAGCTTATAGAAATGGATTAATAACAGATGGTTTAAACAACCCTGCTTATTATAATATTAAAATGATGCAACAAATCAATTTGAAATAAATACATTTGTCTACATTTTACTTTATTTTAGTTTCAAACTCTTCTATAAGATCATCATAATTCTTTCCTTTGACATCAATATACATTGCTTTGAGCTTTTTTGCTAAACCTTTGTCTTCATGTCTATCTCCTATGACTAACACTGTATTAAAATCATTTAATTTCATATTCAATTCTTCCAAAGCATCATACACCATGTTCGTACCAGGTTTCCTCTTCGTCACAATCTTAGTAAACTCTTTTTTAAAATCGAATGTTGTTTTTTTAACATAATCTAAATCAACATCAGGACAATACTGCCAGTTGTTTATCTTTATATTATTTTCCATGAGTAAATCATCTGTAAATGAATTTATCTCCTCCACTCTTTTACAATCAAAATATCCACGTGCAACTCCTGCCTGGTTTGTAACGACGATATTAGTGGAGTTTATCTTTGTCTGAACATATGAAAAGAAATCAATAACATTTTTGTTCAACTTTACACTCTTTTTCCAATTATCATCTTTTCCCAAAAAATCGGTATCTTCTATAATCGTCCCATCTCTATCTGTTATTAATAAGATTTTATCTCGATCAATGTTATTTTTTATATAATCAATTATATTAGTGGTAGAAAGGGTAGAATCAATAGTATACTTGATTTTACCACCAACGTCTTTTATGGATTTTCTTTCTGCGGTAATTCCAGGTGTTGTTTTATGAACAAAGTCAGGTCCCTTTATATAATAGGATGGTTTAAGAAGGTGAATCGGTTCAATTGCACGTTTAAAATCACTTATAATAACATAATCTACGAATTCTACTGCTGCAACTGCATACGCTCTTAATTTATCAGTAAAAACAGGCCTTCCAGAATGTTTCCTTTTAGAAATGTATTCGTCAGATGTTATTGAAACAAAAAGTACATCACACAATTTTTTTGCGGATTCGAAATGTTTTATATGACCTGGATGAAGAAGGTCAAAACCGCCATGACATAAACCAACTTTTTTGCCGTTTTCCTTTAATTCAGATATCAGATTCTTCGCTTCTGTAAGAGAAAGTATCTTTCTTGAAGTGAACGGCCCGATTGAATCGACTTCTAGCATTATTTTGATATATAAAAAGATATTATTTAGATGTTTTGAAATGCATAATAAGGATAGATGGAGTCTTCATCAGTGCGCCATAGATATAGGGGACTTTTTTTAAATTTACAGTATGGGAAAATCTTAGTTGAAAAAGCTAGTAAGATAGAGGTCAGTATTCTGAAGCTGACGTTAACCTGCAAAATAGAATTCAATATATTCCAAAGAATAAAAATCATCATGTTAAGGAGAGAGATTCAGATGATTGACCTCCTACGATAGTAGGTCACATTTTTATATATGAAATAGTATTACCTGCCAAAATCTTCTTGTGGAAAGGGTATAATGTACTTCAATAGTTTCAACGGATGTTAAAGGTGAAAGAAGTGAATATGAAAGCCGCGGTTTTATATGAGATTAATGAACCATTGGTAATAGAAGAAGTAGAAGTCCCAAAACCGGATTTTGGACAAGTACTAGTTAAGGTTTTTGCAAGTGGATTATGCCACACGCAAGTAGACAATGTAAGAGGGAAATATGGTAAAGACTCTTATTTACCTCATCTTCTCGGTCATGAAGGAGCGGGCATCGTCGAATCTGTTGGCCCCGGTGTAACTCATGTGTCTCCTGGTGATCATGTAATACTTTCATGGATTAAAGGAGCTGGAATCAATGCTCAACCTCCAAAGTACCATAAGGGAAAAAAAGTGATAAATGCTGGATTTGTTACAACCTTTAATGAATATACATTGGCATCTGAAAACCGGGTTACAAAAATACGTGATGATATGCCATTTGATAAAGCATCTCTTATTGGATGTGCTGTCTCAACAGGTTTAGGTGCTGTGTTCAATGAATCAAAAGTAATACCGGGGAGTACAGTGGCCATTTTTGGAATTGGTGGAATTGGCCTTAATATTCTACAGGGGGCGGCACTTGTAAACACTTTAAAAATCATTGCTGTAGATATCTATGTTCATAAACTAGATATTGCCCGTCAATTTGGTGCAACTCATGTTATTAATGCTAAAAAAAAGGATCCTGTGAAAGAAATCATGAAGATAACTGATGGAAAAGGTGTAGAATATGCATTTGAATCAGCAGGACAAAAAGTATCTATGGAACAAGCTTATCAATCAGCAAGTAATACTGGATTAGTTAATCTTGTAGGGAACCCACCATATAACCAGAAAATATGCATTGATGCAGTACAGACACATTATGGGAAACGTTTGAGGGGGGGGCACGGCGGAAATGTTCACCCAGAAATTGACTTTGCCCGTTACATCGATCTATATATGGCAAAAAAACTGAAACTTGATGAACTGATAACTCACAGATATTCTCTTGAAAAAATTAATGACGCTATTAACGATTTAGAAAAAGGTACTGTAGGGAGAGCAGTTATTGAATTTAATCATTCAAAGGATGTAAAATGATGAAAAAAGAAAAACCAAATATTCCAGATGAAAAACTCGTTGACATGTATGAAAACATGCTTAAAATTCGATTAGTAGAAGAAAAATTAATAGAATTACATCCTGAACAATTAATGAAAAGCCCCCATCATTACTACAATGGACAAGAAGCAGTTGCAGTCGGTGTTAGTGCAGCATTAACCAAGAATGACTATGTTTTTAGCAATCATAGAAGTCATGGTCATTATATTGCAAAAGGTGGAGACTTGAATAAATTTATTGCTGAAATGTATTGTAAAATTGATGGCTGTTCACGTGGTAAAGGTGGTTCAATGCATTTAATTGATACTACTGTAGGTCATATGGGTAGTTCAGCAATAGTAAGCGGAAATATACCTATTGCAGCAGGTGCAGGCCTCGCATTTAAAATGCAAAATAAAAAAAATGTATCTATATCATATTTTGGTGATGGCGCAGCTGATGAAGGAGCTCTTTATGAATCTCTTAATTTTGCGGCTTTAAAAAAATTGCCAGTTATTTTCATCTGTGAGAATAACTTTTTTGCATCTTTTTCAAAAGTAGCTGCTAGACAAGCGCTGGAAAATATTCCTGGGAGAGCTGAATCCTTTGGTGTCCCTGGAAAAAGAGTGAACGGTAATGATGTAATTGAGGTATATAATGCAACAAAAGAAGCAGTAAAAAGAGCAAGAAATGGAAAAGGGCCAACATTGATAGAAACAGTAACCTATAGAGTTAAAGGGCATTGTGGTACTGGAGATGATATTGATCCGAAATTAAGAACCAAAGAAGAATTAGAATCATGGGAGAAAAAATGCCCCATCAAGAATTTTAAGAAATTTTTAATGGACAATAATATTTTAACAGAACAACAAGATAAACAAATAGGAAAAAAATTACAAGATCAGATTGAAAAAGCAGTTGAGTTTGGGAGAACCTCACCTCTTCCAGGCAAAGATGAATTATTTAAGGACGTGTTCAATTGAGAAAAATTAGTTATAATGATGCTATCAGAGAAGCGACTAAACAATCAATGGAGGAAGATGACTCTGTTTTCGTGTATGGGGAAGGAGTTGATTTTGCTACAGGCGTTTTTGGAATAGCCTTAGATTTAGCAAAAAATTTTGGTGATGAACGAGTCTTTGATATGCCCATGTCTGAAAATGCAATGACGGGTGTGGGCATAGGAGCAGCAATTGCTGGAATGAGACCAATAATGGTTCATCAGAGAATAGATTTTATGCTCCTTGCATTAGATCAAATTGCTAATCATGCAGCAAAAGCATGTTATATGTGGGGAGGTGAATCATGTGTTCCTTTTGTAACAAGAGCCATTGTTGGCAGAGGATGGGGGCAAGGTGCTCAGCATTCTCAAAGTTTTCATAGTATTTTTGCACATTTTCCTGGATTAAAAGTCGTATTACCTTCAAATGCATATGACGCAAAAGGATTATTGATTCAATCCATCAGAGATAATAACCCCATAATATTTGTCGAACATAAGTTTCTTTTCAATCAAGAAGAAGAAGTGCCTGAAGAAATGTATACTATACCTCTTGGAAAAGGACGAGTTGTGCGAGAAGGCAATGATATTACTGTTGTAGCATATTCCCAAATGATACTTGAGGCAGAGAAGGCAGCAGAAGAATTATCTCATAATGGAATTGATGTTGAAATAATTGATCCGAGAACTTCTTATCCACTTGATGAAAAAATTATTGCAGACTCTGTTAAAAAAACAGGAAGGCTAGTAATAGCAGATATCGACTGGTTATATTGTGGAATTTCTGCTGAAATTTCCGCATTAATATCAGATAAATATTTTGATTACTTAAAAGCTCCAATAAAAAGAGTGGGTTTACCACATACAACTCATCCCTGCAGTTATTCATTAGAAGATGTCTTCTATCCTGACAAGGATACCATAATTACTAGCGTAAATGAAATTATAAAACCTCAAGTTGTAGAAAATGAGCGGTAAATCAATAGACAAATATCAAAAACTATTTTCCCTAGAGGGTAAAGTAGCTATAGTCACAGGAGCCTATGGACATCTTGGCACTTCAATATCAAAGGCATTGGCTGGCTTTGGTGCCAATGTTATTTTAGTTGGACGAAATGAGCAAAAACTCAAAGATTTTGTTAATCGAAATCAAAAATCCTTCAAAAATAGATTTGAATATTTTGTATGTGATGTGACTCATGAAGATGATTTTCAAAACATAGTTGACAAGGTAGTAACTAACTTTGGATCAGTAGATATATTGGTCAATAACGCATATAAAAAACAATATGAAAAATTTGAAGAATTGACAAAAGAGTTATGGAATCATGCACTTGAACATACATTAACTCATTATTTCACCTGTATTAAAGCAGTGAGCCACACAATGCTTAAAGCAAAAAAGGGATCCATCATCAACATAGCTTCCATCTATGGCTTCTTAGGTACGGATCAAAGAATATTTGCACCTCTTGGAAGGAAATCACCTATTCATTATTCTGTTTCTAAAGGAGGTATTCTGCAGATGACACGATATTTAGCTACTCTTTGGGCTGAGAAAAATATTCGAGTGAATGCAATAAGTCCTGGTCATTTTCCACCGAAGCGTGGTCCTGAAAGACCTGACTATATAAGTGCACTGACAGATAGGATTCCTCTGGGACGGATTGGTCAGCCTGATGACCTTGCTGGCGTAGTCGTCTTTCTAGCTTCAGATGCATCATCATATATAACTGGGCAAAATGTTGTTGTTGACGGAGGCTGGAGTATTTGGTAAAAAGGCAAAACGGACAACAATTCTAATTGAATGATTCTAAAAACAAGAAAAAGAATCAATGACAGAGGTGGCATGTTGAAAATAGGATTTGAAACCTGGCCATACATCCTAAAAAATTGTGAAAAAATCTTCGAGGAAGAACCAATTTTAGAAGGAGCAATGGGATTAACATGTAAATTTGTTATTAGACGAAAAGGTAAACCAGCACCAATATTTTTTGTAATGAAATGGGCGATACCATTTTGGCGAATAATTAAAAAGAATTTTCATATAACTGGAACATTCAAATCCCAGATTATATCAGAAAAAAATCAAATAGAAAACATAATAAATAAAGATGTTGAAGTAAAAACATATTGTATTTTTAGTGTCAATATTGCAATGGAAAATTATTTCAATTGTGTTTTCCCAATTATGAAAAAAATAGATAAGATAGGAGAAAATTCAATTCTTTTCACTAAATATAACATTTACTCTGAGAAAAAGAAGGAAATTGAATCTCTTAAAAATAACTCTGTGATATTTACTGAAAACCTAATCTATAATCTAACCTCATTTGAAATAATAAAATGTTTCATACACGCCCATAAATTATTCAAAAAATTGTTAAGAGAAACTAAAAATGATGAAATTATTAAATTTGTAAAGAAACACAAAAACGAGATAATATCTAGAATTGAGGAAATACTCGTGTTCTCAGAAGCGATTTCTAAAATAATCAAAAACAAAAAATGTAAATTTTGTTTATCTTTAGGAGGATATTTTTCCCTCATAAACGCTTGCAAAAGATATGGGATTAAAACAGCAATGATGCAACACGGGAACTTTGGAAACGTAGAAGATCATATTGAATATACTGTACAACCACCAGAATGTTCCCCTCATGCAGACGATGAAATAATAGTCTGGGGAGAATATTCTAAAGATAAAGTAAAGCATCTATACAGTTATGGTTCAGATCGAAAAATAGTTGTATTGGGAAACCCCCGTTATGATGAAATTATTGAAAAATATCTAAATAAAAAAAGAAGTCAAGATTTCTACAATAAATTAAATCTTGATTCAAAGAAAAAAACTGTTGTATTTTTTTCATCCAGTCATGCAATAGACATGTATGGCCATGAGTTTATTGAAAGACATATTGAACCAATTTATTCATTAGATCAATTATATGAAAAGTTAAACTCAAAAATTAATTTAATAATTAAGCTTCACCCTCAAGAGACAAAAAAATACTATAAAAAATATATGAAAAACGTGGATAATGTGACTATAATTAAAAACGAGATACCTCCTTATGAGTTATATCAATATACAGATATAGCGATGACAGTTAGTTCAACAACCTTACTAGAGGCTATGATTTTTGAAATACCAACATTACAGCTTATATTAACTAAATATGGGACAAGAGGTGAAAATTACTATAAACATGGTGCAGCTATTCTCATCAGAAATAGTGATGAATTAATAGATACTGTCGAAAAAAATATTACAAAAAAATATGATTTATCCGAACTAAAAAAAGATCAAAAAAAATATTTAGAAAAGAATCTAGCAAATTTAGGATATGCCACAAACAAAATTGTTGAGCATTTACTTAGAGGGC
>Ga0114921_10000718_pt1 | contig 14257 bp, 15 predicted proteins | sample BentaG_FD_87016 | JGI IMG/M metagenome (GOLD analysis project Ga0114921, IMG submission 87016) | Deep subsurface microbial communities from South Atlantic Ocean to uncover new lineages of life (NeLLi) - Benguela_00093 metaG | ecosystem: Environmental > Aquatic > Marine > Oceanic > Sediment ...
GACGTGCCAACTAATATTTTCAACTCGCAAAACGGAGTTGAACCTACCTTGTCGATACCTTTGCACTCTCCCCCACAGGGTGAAGTGCTTCTCCGTATTAATGATCTATGGGAAGTCTCTAAGGCAAAAGGAGCTTAAAAATGTCGACGATTAGTGAAAAGATTAGATCGTTAGAACACCGTCTGTCGAACTGATGGAGTCGTTTGGGTGCTGAGGGGGTTACACTTGCCTTTTTCCTGGTTGTCATTCTTGGTCCAACCATTTTTGTATTTTCTGCGGTGTTTCTTAGCTGGAATGAAGTGGTTGCAACTGTTTTCAATGATCCAATCGCGGGAGACATACGATGGCAAATTATGAGAATCGCATTAATTAGATCATTTGAAATTGCGGGTATTGTGACAGTTATTAATGTTATAATCGGATTGCCAATGGCTATCCTTATTGCCCGATATGATTTTAAAGGAAAAGAAATTTTGGATACATTAGTGGATCTGCCTATGGCGGTTCCAACGGCAGCCCTTGGCTTTAGTATATTCTTATTCTGGGGTAGCCGTAGTGGAATTTCGGTGCTTTTTGGCTTGGAATCAGGTCTTGTATCCCGTGGTCCGCTTTTAATTATTTTAGTTCATACAGCGTTTACCTACCCTTACATCGTAAGATCTCTAAAAGCAGTTATATTAGGAATTGATAAAACCTATGAGGATGCTGCAAAAACCTTAGGTGCGTCGGGATTCACTACATGGCGGACGATAAGTATGCCCTTAATGAAGGAAGGTCTCATTGCGGGCGCAATACTCTCATTTACCAGAAGTTTGGGTGAAACTGGCGCCACATTGATTGTGGCAGGCGTATATGACACAGCACCAATACTCATAGTATCCTGGAGAAAAATGCTATTAATTCCTGCCACTGCATTTCTATCGATGATACTTGTAACTATAGCTGTAGTAATGCTAGTTTTAGTTAGATTTATGGCACGAAAGGTTGGATTTCCGATTGAAAAAGTATGGCCACGTCCAGAACAGTTTTTAAGTGGCATTTGGCAACGAAGATTTCGAAACTCGGTGACCATAGCTATATTTCTAGTTATCATTCTTCTTCCGAGCCTCTTCACCTTTCAATATGTGGCATTATGGTGGAACGGTTCCCCTGCAACTGGGCGGTTTGAATCAGGCGTATTTTATCAAGTGTTTAGAGCGCCTGATTTGAAATGGGCATGGTTGCTCATTAGTTTGGTGACTTCTCTGCAGATTGCAACATTAGCAACGTTAATAAATTTAGGGTTTGGGTTACCTATGGCATTTATTTTGGTTAGACGCAAATGGGGCAAAATTAATGGTATACTTGACGCTATGATTGACATTCCTCTTGCAGTTCCTTCTTCTGCAATTGGCTTTTCAGCTTTCCTATTCTGGAGAGGCATTATTAATCCAGGTTTTTGGCTTATTCTGATGGTTCATATTATCTTTACATATCCTTATTTTATCCGTCCTGTTATCGCAGTCATAGAAGGGATCGATCCAGGCTACGAAGAAGTCGCAAGAACACTCGGCGCATCTGATTTGACAACTTTTCGAACAGTCTCGCTTCGTTTGACTGGACGCGGCATTCTTGCAGGTGCAATAATGGTGTTCACACGATCGCTCGGAGAAACCGGCGCTACAATCGTTGTAATGGGTTTATCACGAACAGTTCCTGTATATATTGTGGATTTAGTAGAATCATTGGCTCTTCCTGCAGCAGCCTTTGCGTCCATTATTTTAATTTGTATCTCTTTGGCGCTTTTATTGATATTGCGCTATATTAGCAGGTCAGCAGAAGAATGGAAATGAAAATAGAAACTTATGGAAAGGCGAAAAAATGCCTGAAGTAAAATTAAGCACCATCTCGAAACATTATGATGAGGTCATCGCTGTCGATTCAGTAAATTTGACAGTTCATAATGGTGAATATGTTGCCTTACTAGGTCCAAGCGGTTGCGGCAAAACAACGACTTTACGAATCATTGCTGGTCTAACATTGCCTACTGAAGGTGATGTCTTTATAGACGGAAAACACGTGACATATGCTCCACCTGGCAATCGTGATATTGGTTTCGTCTTTCAACATTTTGAGATTTTTCCATTTTGGGACGTCTGGGATAATGTAGGATATGGTCCTAAATTGAGAGGATTGGATGAAATAGAAATTGAGAAACGTGTTTGGGAGGCTTTAAAAACTACTAAACTTACAGATAAGGCAGATAATTTACCTGATGAACTAAACACGCCTGAACTACAACGTGTTGGAGTCGCTAGAGCTTTGGCTACTGGCGCCAGACTTATGCTATTTGATGAAGCACTAGGGGCTCTAGATCCCAAAGTCAAAGCTATTTTTCAGCACGAACTGCGCAAGATTGTAAAAAAGAATAAATTAACTGCAATTCACGTAACACACGATCAGCAAGAAGCTATGGCAATTGCAGACAGAATAATTGTTATGAGAAAAGGTAGAATCCTTCAGATAGGAAAGCCTACAGAACTTTATTACAAACCGAACGACATTTTCATAGCGAATTTTCTTGGCGAGTCAAATTTTATTGAAGGCGTTGTTTCAAAAGTTACTGAGACGGGATCTGAAATACGATTACGTGATGGATCCATACTTAGAACAGATGAAAAGGCAATAAAAGGGGGCAGGCGTGTTATTATAAGCATTCGTCATGAATTATTGAAACTGCAGCCCTTTGAAAGATTTAGTGCCCTCAATTTCATCCCTGGAAAGGTAATTGGGTACAGATTTTTGGGAGACCGGCACTCATATGAAGTAAAACTGGACGCAGGTGAGATAGTTGGGGTAAAGGAATTTGCTCGCGCTCCACCACCCTTTAAATTGGAAGATCCAGTAACAGTTCGAATGGACACCTCATTGGCTGTTTTATTCTCATATCCAAGCAACGGTCTGGCCCCGCATCTATCTTTAGAATAGTTAAATGTAGAGGTAGAACTACGCATGTCGCCTAAAGTTGAACTAAGGCATGTTACAAAGAGATATGAAAGCCTTGTTGCATTAAACGATCTTATTTTGACAATAAACGACGGCGAGTACCTTACATTATTAGGACCCACGGGTAGTGGCAAAACTACAACACTTCTCTTAATTGCCGGGTTAATCCAGCCAGATAAGGGAGGCGAGATCTATATTGACGATGTACCTGTAGCTGATATATCTACAGAAAATCGTAACATAGGTTTTGTTTTTGCGCGATATGCATTATTTCCTCATCTAGATGTCATCGATAATTTGATATACTCTCCCAGAGTTAAAGGAGAGAATTTAGATGAGTCAAAAAAAAGCGCCCGAGAAATGTTAGAACTTATGGTACTTAGTGGAAGGGGAGATGCCATTCCAAAAGAATTAAGCGGTGGAATGAAGCAAAGAGTGGCACTAGCGCGTACATTGATGAGTGGAGCAAAATTACTTCTTTTAGATGAACCGCTTGGTGCTCTAGATGCACGAATTAGAATGGCATTACGTAAAGAACTCAGAAAAATTGTAAAAGACCTAAAGATAACCGCAATACATGCGACTAATGACATTACTGAAGCATTTTTAATATCAGACAGAGTCGCTATCTTGCGAGAGGGAACTTTAATACAAATTGGCACGCCTGCTGAAGTTTATGAGAAACCAAGAAATATTTTTGTCGCGAATTTCCTCAGTGACACTAATTTTTTTGGAGGAATTGTAAAAAGCGTCGACATACAGAAAAAAAGTGCATTGCTAGAACTCGAAGGTGATCTAAGAGCAAAAACCAATAAAACATCCAAACCAGAAAATTTCCAGATTGTTCTTGGCGTTCGAGCCGAAGATATTCAAATTAATCCAAGAATTAGTATTGATGAGCCAAATCATTTCAACGGAGAAGTAGAAAGTTCAAAATTCATTAGCGGCACGAATAGATATGAAGTAATATTAGAAAATAAAGACTTGGTAATAATCAGAGAGAAAGCTTCGAAAGAATGGTTTGAAGAAGGTGACAGTGTAACAATTTCTTTTCACCCAAGAGAGACATTACTTTTTGACTATCCAGAAGAAGGTTTAGAAAAAGCGTTAGAGTTTGAATAAGTACCGTATTAAAAAAAGTTTCACCTTAAAGCAGATGGGGGGTCTTCTTGCGGAGAAATGATAAAAGTAGTTATCTCACTTCTTCTCGCAAAGCCATCAATTTGACAATGTCAGCTGTATCTTCACACGCATCTGCAGTGTTTTCAATACGTTCAATAAATTCGAGAACCACTATCGCTTCAAACGGGTTCGTTGTGAGGTTAGACTGTATTAAGAAGCTTTTAACTTCTGAAAACAAGAGATCGACCTCGTGTTCAATATCCCCAATCTTGTCTGTAAGTCGCAGAATTTCTGATGCATCGATTCCAAGTTTTTCAATGCACTCCTTAACCATGTCACTACATTGTAATGAATGCGACATCATCTTTAATATCAAGTCTTTGAGCTCATCAGGAAATTCTCTTACATTGAGTAAAGCCATTCTTCTTACCGATGCATTAGCATTGTTTGCTACATCGTCCATTCTTTTGACTATATGCATTAGATCTTCTCTCTCATTTGGCTGGGTGAGTTCTCCACCAGTTGTTAAAATTGAGAAAATTTCTCTTCGTAAAATATCCGCCTCATGTTCGATTTGCTCAGTTCTTTTTTGAGTTCTTCTGGGAGTTTTTCCTTCAAACGCCTTAATAATAAAGGCTTGTGTTTCGTGAACAACCTGATTCACTTTTAGGGCATGTTCCCTAGTTTTTCGAATTACTTCGGATTCACGTCTCGATTTAAACCATTCAAGAAGCCCACTCATAAATTCACACGTCCATCTCTCATCAAAAAAAATCAACTTTAAGAAATTTATAGTTAAGTTTTAGAAACTTATAGTTTTTGGTTTTTGAGTTTCCCTACAGAAATTTTATTTGGACTTTAGACCCAGTTTTCCATAACATCTATAACATAGTGATAATCTCAATGTGATGGCTTATGAAAATTAATCTCAGTAAATTTCTAGCCGAACTGAAAGATTTTTCGGCGATAAAAGCGAAAAGAGCTACTGAACCGATCCTTAAGGAACTTGAAATTAAAGGATACAAATCACCTCACGTTATTCTATTCAAAGGCGAAGATTGTGCAAGCGTGGAATTTGATACTAAATCGGCTTATGAACTCGTATTCCATGCAGACAGCATAACTGAAAAGTTCATTGAAGTAAACCCCTATATGGCAGGTTATTCTCTTGTTATGGTAAATGTGAATGACATTTACTCGACCGCAGCTAAGCCTCTAGCTATGGTTCTTACAATAGCATATCCAAATGAACAAATTGGAGATGCTCTGGTTCAGGGCATCATTGAGGGATCCAAAAAATTCGAAACGCCAATAGTAGGCGGTCATACACACTCGAATGACACCAGAAACATAGCCAGTGCAGGAATAATAGGCAAAGTCAAAAGAGAACATAGGATCTCAAGTAGCGGAGCCCGAGCAGGTGATATTTTGCTCACAGCAATTGACACAAAAGGGCATGTAGGGCAAAAATATACTTTCGGGTGGGATTGTACTTCAATGAAAACATCAGAAGAGGTACTTCGGCATAGGCAGGCTATTTGTGAAATTGGGAAGGCAGGATTTGCGACCGCATGCAAAGATATAAGTAATGCCGGACTTCTTGGGACGCTCGGCATGCTTTTTGAGGCTAGTCAAGTTGGTGCTGTTATTGACCTTAAAAAAATTGAGGAGAGCAAACCAGAACCAGTACCACTTGACCATTGGGTCAGAATATTCATTTCTACAGGATTTATCCTTACTATAAAACCGCAGCATGTTTCAGCGGCGGTAGAGCTCCTTAAATCTTACGAATTAACAACTGCCGTGATTGGAAAAATAGATGAAACGAAAATATATAGTATAATCTACGATTCTGAAACTGCTATATTTTTCGATTTCAATAAGGAAAGCATCCTAGGTTAAAACAAGATAAATAAGAAGAGATTTTAATCCTCTAAGTCTTCTAATTTGTCTAGTTCAGCTTCAATCCTATCTAATTCTTCATCTGTTATGTCTTCGGTTTCTTCTTCCTTTTCTTCCTTTTTCTCTCTTTCAAGATGCTTTTGTGCGTTTTTAATCCAAGTTCTCACCGTTTTAGTAGAGACATCTGCTGTTTCTGGCATCATATCCACTTCAAGGGCTGCTAATTCTTCAATCGATGTAGCACCTAACTCTACAATTTTTTGAGCGGTTTTTTTACCTATTCCACGAACCTGCATAAGTTCTTTATAAATCTCTTCTTTTTTAGACTCTTCTAGTTCTTCTCCAGGTGCTTCCTCTACTACTATCTCTTCTTCCGCTCCAATTTCCTCTAATTCAGCTTCTAACTCCTCTAGTTCTGCTTCCTCAAGTTTATCCATTTCCGCTTCCATTTCCTCTAAATCTTCTTCCTCTATCTCTTCTAATTCTGCTTCGATCTCTTCTAGTTCCTCTTCCTCTACCTCTTCACCAAGGTGTTTTTTCGCATTTCGAACCCATCTCTTTAGCGTCGTGATAGGTAAATCCATTTCTAACTTATCTACTTCAAAGGCTGCCAACTCTTCAACAGATGTAATGCCCATATCAACTAATATCTCTGCACTTGATAAGCCAATTCCTCGTACCTGCATTAACTCTTTATATTTTTCTTCGACGATCTCTTTCTCTAATTCTGCCTTGACTTTACGTGCTCTTTCTTCCTCAAGTAATTGCTTCAGGAAGTTTACATTGAAATCATGCACAGATTTACGCCTTGTATCCACCAGGATGCCAAACTTTTGAGCTTCGAAGACGGTACCGCCGGCTTCCTGTAATTCTAAACGGCTGAAACCTCGTCCTTTCCTTAATAATTTGCCTCTTACTGGTTTTCCAACTCCTGGTTCCACTTTGAATACATTTGCGCCTTCTTGTTCGTTGCTCATTGTCCTCACCAAACTTTTCGATGTTTGATTTAATAAATTTGAAAGATTTGAAAGACTAACTAGAGAAGACCTACTTTTTTAATTTGTTTTTAAATATTATGACGCTTTTCTAATCTCTTAAAAATAAATGGAATGCAAGGCAATCCTTAGTCTAGCGATTCCACAAGAAGTGCACCTGCAAGGGTTAATTCCGCATTAATCCCTTTTTCATTCACGTCTCCACCTTTAAGCAACCCAACATCTCGTAAAGCGCGAAGGTTCCATTTTACTGTCGAATGTGCTAGGTTTAGCTCTGTAGATAAGTACTCTGCTAAAGATGTTAGGGTCATCTTTCTAGAAGACAGCAATGTCTTTGACTTTTTAAGAAGTAACTTTTGTTTCGTAGACAATCGAAATTGTGCTAATCGGACAAAAGATCGCATTACAATAGAGAACATTGTTTTGTAATCAATGTTGTTTAACAAACTTAAATCAATGTTATCTAATTCAAAAAACAATTCATTTGTGGATTTCGTGATTCCTCCAGTCAACTCTTTCTGACTGTTTCACCTCATTCACGTCCCCTGAACTTTTTTATTGTCACCAGCTTTGATGATTCGCACTTTTTAAGTGTTTTGCTTATTACTGAACGGCTTCTAACATATTCAAAGTTTAAAACGTATTACTCTATTTTAGAAAGTAGTCAAAGAACTTTCGGAGAGTTCGAAGTGAAATTTATGGCTAGATATGACACTCAAGTACTATCATCATTACTTAAGTATAAAAATGAATTAATTAGCATAGAATTGCTAGCCGGCTTAACAGGAATTGATGATCTGGACCGTCTTAAAAGTATAATAGATGCTCTTGTTACAGACGAAATTATAAATAGAGAAAATCATCATCAGGTCACTTTAACACCTAAATCTAGACTTAAACTTGCCTTTTTGTTAATTAAAGCGGGCATTGATGTTGAACATGTTGCAAAACATCTCGATTGGAAAGAGTTCGAAGGTTTTACTAAAGATATCCTTCTTCTTCACGATTTCAATGTACATTCAAGAGTTCGATTCAAGAGTTCAAAGAAAAAACGTTACGAACTCGATTTACTAGCTATACGTAATTCAATTATCTTATGTATCGATTGTAAGCATTGGAGTGCTAGAACTGGCAAAAAACATGCATTAAAAAATGCTGTTGAAAAGCAGGTAGAAAGAACTATAGCTTTTTCAAACTTAGAAGACTTTTCAAAGTTTGATATTGAAAAAAGGGATGATCTACAACTAATGCCACTTCTTGTCAGTTGGCTAGTAGAAGATATAAAAACTTATCAAAACGTTCCAATTGTCCCTATATTTCAATTAAGTAATTTTCTCAATCAAATCGATGCTTACATAGATGAATTAAAGATAATATCTATTAAAAAACGATATAAGATCATTTAATTGAAGAAACGTGAGCATTATGCCTTGTGAGTACAATAAATGGGGTAAATAGATATGGCTAAGGATGGAAGTGAATCACTTGATGCAGTAGTGATTCCTACACTCTTTTTGGGAGAACTCAAATATTCTCCTGATGAAATTGCCTGCATGGTTTATTTTGAAAGCAATAATAGAATTTCTGACGATTTAAGAAATGACAAAATACCAGCAGGGGAAATACATATTGGTATTCCAATTCATATTAACCTTAAAACTATTAAATTAGTTGTCGAGCGATTTTTCATACGTGCATTTGAAACTGGTGCTAAGGTTTACGATCAAGTAAAATTAATACCGAATGAAAGTATTACAGAAATTTGGAGAATTATCGGCACAACATACTGGAATACTTCTGGTGCACTAAAAGGAAAGATAAAAGAGGCATATAGAAACGCAGCAGAAATAACAAAAGAGATCGCAAAAAAGGATAAAAATAATATGTCACTACTTGAGGAATTAGAAACTTTTCTAGCTCTTTGTGTTTCTGTATCAAATAATATGCCTCCTCTAAGTCCAAACGTCATCAAACAAATTCTGCCAATTTGAGAAATAAAAAAAGTGGTAAGGGGATCTTATGGTGGTAGATGAAAATTTCATTCATAGAATGACTTTACGTTTTGTAGGAGCTATTAACAAAGTAAGAGAAGACAAAATTCGCGAATTAGGAGACTTTTTCCAAATATTGAAAACGCATTATTCCCAGAAACCACAGAGCCATAAGGAAATAAGTTTAATCGAAGTGTTCGAAAAAATTGAGGTTAAGGTCACAGATAAACTAACGCAAATTATTAATTCGATTACTGTAAAAGCAATTGGTCATCTTGGACAGTTAAGAGAAGAGATTATTCAAAAAGGAATGATCTTAGATCAAATTACGGAAGTACCTACAAAAGCAGAGACACAACTTTCAACTCAACCTGAGATAATTGATGTAAAAAATATAGAAACCGCACGTAAGATCAAGGAAGAAATTGTACGGAGAAATCGGATCCTTAAAGAACTGCTAGAAGCTGTGCCGCAGTTCAAAATTCTTGAGATCATAGAAAAAACCAAAGCCGACAACTATACGACCCTTAGTAAAGCTACAGGATATTCTAATACAGCCATCCGAAACTACATAAGCGAACTTGAAGAGGGTGGGTTCATTATTGTTGATAGATCCAGAAAGCCCTTCATGCTTAAAATTGCAAAAACTCCGTGGTAATTATAAGTTCTGCTATTACAGATTTCATGGAATAATAATGAATAAAAAAGAGAAAAAGAATAAGTTTATTCTTGTTTTGTACGACGCACTAGAACAATAGCTATGACTGCCAAAACCGCAACTATTACAATTATCTCTATGAACAGAATGTTGCTCAAGATACCGGGGAGTCCCTGAAAGATAGAAGTAACATCTCCTAATCCTCCAAATCCTCCTTGTCCTTGATCTGTAGGTGAGCTTAGAGATTCTGGTACTCCAAGCGACATTTGGTGAACGCGAGACTTACCTATGTTCGAATAACTGGACATTATGGCAATTTGAGTCCCAGTTGCCCTATAGGTATGATGTTCATCCGTATCTTGGTTATCCTTATCAGCTAGCCGTATATAACCCATCTGTGCGCCAGTCGAATTAGAAACCGATACAAGGTGCAAATTAGCAACGGGGAAATCCTTATAGTCGTTCATAGTTTGTACCGACTGTCCATCTATAGTAGCAGCATCTCCTGACTGCATTTCGAGTGATGTGTTTAACGCAAGAACGTTAAATTCTTTACTAGCGTAGTCCCATTCATCCACAATTACTTCAATTGCCATTTCTACGCCATCTTGAGGCGCATAAACAGCTGCTCCGCTTTCGGAGGAAAAGATTTTGAAGACGAAGCGCACATCAGCAAAACCCACGTCGTCACCGGTTGTATCTAATATATCACCTCGTACCCTGAAAGTCAACGTTATTTTATCTGAACCAATCGATTTAGTTACATCATAGCCCTTACCAAAAAGTTGATTTGGATCGTCTATGGCGAAGTTCCGGTAAATAGTGTCTCCATTATCATATCCTGCGGGATCGGGATTTTTATCGAAGTACTCTGTGATTCCTTTTATGGATAAAGAGAGTTTATGCTTGCCTGTTTCGTTACTGTACCACTCGACGAATGGGCGTTTCTTAACAAATTTTATTTGAATGTAGTCATTTTCAATGATGAACGAATCCGTTTCTGTGAAAGTAAGTTCCTTAGATTTTTCATCTTGTGCAACAACTGGGGATGGCATTAGTACCAGGGAAACCATTAAAAACACTAGAATTGCCGATATGAAAAAGGTAAGCAATTTGTTAGATGACCACCTCATAGTAATCCTCCAAAAAAATATAGAGTTGCATCTCGATTTATTCGATATTATAACCTTGGACAAATTACTATATATCATTTTTTTTAAGTTGACAAAAATTCTTTTGCAAACGTCATGGTTTGTTAAAGAAACATTTTAAAAAATCAAACACAAAAAATTTCTGATCAATAGTTTCATGCAATTTAAAGACTTCATAAAAGTTCAGTGACCTGTTGAGCCGTTCGTTTCATGTCAAGGAAAATTAGACCTAACAAAGCTCCTTCAGGTGCTAATGCGACTAAAACTGCACTAGGACCTGCAGACATAATAACCATATAACCTTGATTGCCCTTCACAAATAATTGTTCCAAATTACCCCGGGTTAACTCGTCAACAGCCCGTTCTCCGAGTGAAAGCATGGCGGCGGTCATAGCTCCAACGATCTCTTCATTAACGTCAGAGGGCATGGCAGAAGTTATAGGCAAACCCTCACGACTGATAACCGCGCTGGCGGTCAATCCTGAAGAAAGTTCCATCTTCTTGAGAAGTTTTGTGATTTGCTCTATTTTTGTCGTCGGAGTTTCTTCCATTTTTATCATCCTAATGTGCTATAGGTCTACAAAGGGCTATTATTCTTAGACACTAATCTATCTTAAATAAATATTGTCTGTCCTTAATTATGAATTGTTCGCCCTTAGGATAAGCAAAAAGGTATACGAGACGCGATTTTTCTCGTGAGTTATGAAAAAAAGCATATTTAAAGGCAGCGGGACAGAATTATTATGATATACTCCATTGAAAAAAATCGACTTCAGTAACAAGTAATGACAAATATTTGGGTGTCCTAATGTCCACTAGAAATGAATCGTCAAAATACACAGCAAAGGATGTTAAAATAAGATATGCAACAAAAGAAGACGTTGTAATTCTCAAAAAGATGTTCAACAAGGTTGTTCAAGAAAAGCGATTTTTGCCTACCCTGCAAGAAATAGATATAGAAGAAGTTGAGAATGGATGGCTTGACTTTAGATTTCAAAATTCTATTGTAGTAGCAGAAATTAAAGGTGAAGTAGTAGGACAGGTTCAATTGGAGCGGTTAGAAGATGCTGCTGCTCAGCATGTATGCGAAATTGGAATAATAATAGACCCTGATTATCGAGGGAAAGGTGTAGGGAGCGCATTGTTGGAGAAGGCAATACAAACAGCAAAACACCTGGGATTCGAGAAAATCACCCTTAGCGTATTTTCCACTAATAATAAGGCAATTAAGTTATACACAAAGTTGGGATTTATTGAAGTTGGCAGAAGAGAGAAACAGTTTAAGATAATGAATAAATATATTGATGAAATACTAATGGAACGTTTTCTAACGTAGAAAACGCATGAAATACATTAAAAAGATTTTATTTAGTGAGAAAACTATTTTGATAATTTAAGGGGTTTATCTTCGAGCCATAATATTTTTAAGTTTTCTATTTAATAAGGAGTCGGAAAGAACGTATTGACAGCCTTAGCAATCACATAATTGTTTCTAGAAAGTAGAATAAGTAAAAATATGATAAGAGATCTAAAGTAATAGGTGAGCTTATGGATGATTCAGAACTTGAAAAAATCAGAGAAAGAAAAAGGGCTCATTTACAAAAAGCACTTGAGGCTAAGAAGAAAGAAGAGGAATCGAAGAAAGACGAAGAAATAAAAGCGAAAACTCTTGAAGAGCGTAAGAAACAATTGATTCAACAACTTCTAATGCCAGATGCCTTAGTTTATTTAAACAATATTAGAAAAAATAACGAACCTTTGGCAAATAAAATTGTAGATACGATCATGTTGATGTATGTAAATCACTTAATTGATGAAAAACTAACTCTTGTAGATGTTAAAGCTGTGGAGCGGCGGTATACAGGGCAGGAATCGTCTATAATGGTAAAAAGACGTGGAAAAGATCCTAAAACGCTTTCTGACGAAATTACTGGCGAACAATAGCGTGTCATTTCATCTATCGGGTTTTTCTGGATTTAAAAAGGGTAACAATTCATCTACAATTTGTTCTGTTTTCTCCATCACGTTAATGTTCTCATATGGCTCCTTTTCGCAATTATCATCATAGGGCGTTAAATCTAGATTTAACTTGGCTAATTCATTTATCACCACTGCCCAGCAAAGAGATGCTGCCAACGGGTCGTAACCACCTCCACCAAGAACAATTAATTTTGTCTTAGGCCACGTGTCGTCCAAGAGTTCTCGAAGTGTTCGTGCTACTGTTTGATACGCAGTCTTTGTTAACAATAAATGACTTTGCCAATCTCTACAATGTCCATCTACACCAGATTGAAATATTATGAAATCAGGCTCGTAAGAAGTAACTATAGGCAAAAAAGTAGAGTTAAATGCATACTGAAATGCATCGTCATCAGCCCAAATTGGGATCGGAACATTTAGATGATAACCGTACCCTTCACCTTCTCCGAAAAGTTGTTCATCAGAATAAGGATATAAAGATTCACCGCTTTCGTGAAATGAAAGTGTAAAAAATCTGGGGGTATCTTTAAAGAAAAGGTATGTTCCGTCGCCAAAATGAGCATCGATTTCCACATACAATACCCGTTGAAATCCTCTATTTAATAAAATCGTCCCTAATATATTCACATCGTTGAAGATGCAATATCCTCTAGCTTGATTTGGCATCGCATGATGAAAACCACCCGAGAGATTCATTGCGCATTTTACATGTCCACGCAATACTGAATGCAAAGCTGTTATTGATCCGCCTGTAGTTAACCTCGCAACCTCAAATATACCTTTATAAGCAGGTGTGTCCGCATCAAATTCACCTTTTCCGTGTTCACTAAGCCTTTGAACTAGCTGTAAGTGATCTTCTGTATGTGCAAGTAAGATCTCATAATTAGTAGCAGGCTCTGGTTCAATTAATTTAACAGAATCTAGAATTCCAACCTCATCAAAGAATCGAATACTTTCTAAATAACGAGTTCCTTGAAGGGGATGATTGGGGGGGTTCAGAACATCTGCATATTTTGGACTATAGACGATCCCAAATTCCCGACTCATGGATTACACGTCCTTAAATAAAAATAGAGCAAAAATTCAGATAGAAGATTGTACGCACTTAAAATCAACGTGTTTCATATTCGTATTCTGAATAATGAATATAGAGAATAAATAGGAAGATCCCAATTAAGACATAATAGAGATGCCATGCGAATAGATATTGCACCACTTGCTCTGGCGCAGTTCTCGGATAATCCCACATAAAATACGCAATGATAGCCGTTAAAATGGCGGGTGTCAGTACTTCATTCCATCCTGGAAGATCTCCAGCCCTTTCCCGATATGTTGCTAATGCTAGTACGAAACCAACATAGAAGAAAACGAGCAAAAGCACACGTACGAAGGTCATCAACGAAATTCTGTAAGTAAAATCTTCACCTATAGTTAAATTTTCAGTTCTAACGTCAGAAATGAATCTAAATCGCC
>Ga0114921_10000719_pt1 | contig 14254 bp, 12 predicted proteins | sample BentaG_FD_87016 | JGI IMG/M metagenome (GOLD analysis project Ga0114921, IMG submission 87016) | Deep subsurface microbial communities from South Atlantic Ocean to uncover new lineages of life (NeLLi) - Benguela_00093 metaG | ecosystem: Environmental > Aquatic > Marine > Oceanic > Sediment ...
CACCTCGACCTACCACATGTTCAAGCCGTCGATGAACTTCCACCGAGGCTTCAAGGTCTGGGAGCTTGTAAGGGGGCAGGAGTGCGACCGTTACAGGCCGCCCATCGCCGGTGATGTGGAGGACCCGGCCCATCTGCCATGCGACCTGGCCTATGGCTGCGTGGGCCACAGCCTGAACCACTGCGTGCCGAATATGCAGGAATGGCGCAGCGAGGCGGACTGGTTTCCGGCCAGGACCTTCGGGAAAGCCATAGACTGGCTTGAGCAGTACGGCGGGGACTGGCCGTTCCTGCTGGTGGTGGACGAGTTCGACCCCCACGAGCCCTGGAACGCGCCTAGGGACATCCTGGACCTCTACTTCGACACGGCGTCGTACGGGGGCAGGAGGGTGATCAACACCAACACCGGACCCTACGAGTTCAGGGAGGGGGAGCTGGAGTACACCCTGGCCCAGTACGCCGGTGAGGTGACCCTTTGCGATAAATACGTGGGCGCTCTACTGGACAAGGTAAAGGATCTGGAGCTCTGGGACGAGACCATAGTGGCCCTCGTCTCCGACCACGGACACAACATAATGGACCACGGCGTCATGCACAAGATCCCGGACCACATGTACCCCGAGCTCATGGACCTCGTTTACATCGTCCGCAGCCCCGGCGGCGAGGCAGCCGGCTCCGAGAGCGACGCCTACGTCGCCCACCACGACCTGCCGGTCACCCTTATGGCCATGGCCGGCGTCGAGCCCCCCTCAACGCTCGATGGGGAGAACGTCTGGGCCTGGGCGACCGGCGAAGAGCCGGCCTCCAGGGACTATATGACGAGCATATTTTACCCATGGCTCTGGTGTCGCGACGACGGCTACGTCTACATGTCGGACCTCGACGGTTCTAAGGTGAGGCTCTTCGACGTGAAGCGGGATCCGGAGCAGAGGACCAACATTGCCGACGCCGAGGCCGATGTCTGCAGGACAATGCGTAAGAGGCTCAGGGAGGACATTGGCGGCGATCCTCCCCGATACGAGGTCATGAGGGAGGGGCACGAGTGGTACGAGTACCCCGATATCTACGACCCGTTGATGTTCTACTCGACCACGGTGTCGAAGAAGAGAGTGTAGGTTCCCCTTTTTCTTTCCCCCTCCTGCTGATCGAGTTATCTCTGGATAGTGCTGTTCAGATGATGTGGTTCATGAAGGGATTAGATGTAGATCTAAGAGTGTATCGTGATAACGATCTAAGAACTGTATCTCCGATGGATTTCAGTTAAATAATAATGCTGCATTAGGGGTATGTACCTCAAAATCGGGAGGAAAACCCTCATTGTCCCGTCGAAGATCAAGGCTTGACCTCGTGCTCAACGTCCTTAGCGTTGTCACTGATGGTGTTGACAAGCCCACTCGGATTATGTACGCCGCAAATCTCTCGTGGAAGCCCACACAGCGTATTCTCGACTCCCTCGTCCAGCAGGGTCTTCTGAGGGAGATCGAGGACACCGGAAGCCGGAGAACTAAGAAGCGATACGAGATCACCGAGAAGGGCTCAAGAGTTGTCCAGTACTTCAACAGAGGCAGGGAACTCCTAGAAGTAGCGGAGCAGGTGTCGTAACACAACCATTTTTTCTTTATGTAAAGCCCATGAGCAGGCGTCCCCTAGAGCTAGTTCCAGGTATTACTTAGATTAGGAGGAGGCTGGACCCGATCCGTGGGGATGAGCCGGGCTTGTTTTAATCCAAATGTTAATAAACCTCGCCTATGCAACTTCGATTCAAATCGAGAGTTGGAAGAGATGGGGTTCCGTGATAAGTTCAGCAACGCCGACAGGGCTCTCACCTTCAACGACGTTCTGCTCCTCCCCGGGTGGACGACCTTCGAGCCGGACGAGGCGGACGTGGGGAGCCGGGCCACGAGGAGCATCGACCTGAACGTCCCCTTCATCTCCTCGCCTATGGACACCGTGACGGAGAGCGAGATGGCTATCGCCCTCGCGCGTCAGGGGGGCCTGGGAGTCCTCCACAGAAACTGCACCGTAAACGCCGAGGTGGAGATGGCCAGGAGGGTAAAGCGTGCGGAGGCCCTCATCATCAGGGACGTGGTAACGGTCGAGCCCGAAACCTCCGTCGAGGCCCTGCTGAAGCTGATGGACGAGCACAGCATCCACGGCTTCCCCGTGGTCGAGCAGGACAACAGGCTTGTCGGCATAGTGACCTGGAGGGATGTCCGCCTAGCCGACCGGGGTCTGAAGGTGGAGGATGTGATGACCAGGGACGTGGTCACCGCCGGCGAGGACACAACCATCGAGGAGGCGAAGAGGGTCCTCCACAAGCACCGCATCGAGAAGCTCCCCATCGTGGACGGAGCGAGGCGGGTGAGCGGCCTCATCACCATGAAGGACATCACCCTCAAGGGGACCTACCCCAACGCCATAAGGGACGACGAGGGGAGGCTCATCTGCGCCGCGGCCATATCGCCCTTCGACCTCAAGCGTGCGGAGGCCCTCGACAAGTACGTGGATATCATCGTGACTGATGTTGCCCACTTCCACAACCGGAACTGCTTCGAGGCGGTGGAGAAGTTGCTGAAGGAGGTCTCCGCCGAGGTCGTCGTCGGGAACATCGGGACCTACGAGGCTGCGGAGGACTGCCTCACCAAGCTCGACGGCATCGCTGGCCTCAGGGTCGGCATCGGAAGCGGCTCCATCTGCACCACCAGCATCGTCACCAGGGCCGGGGCCCCCACCCTCTACGCCGTCTCCCAGGCGGCCGACGCTGTCCGCGACTACGGGACCGGCATCCCCATCATAGCCGACTGCGGGATACGCAACCCCGGCGACATCGCCCTGGCCCTGGCCGTCGGCGCCTCCTGTGCCATGATGGGGAACGTCTTCGCCGGCTGCAGCGAGAGCCCTGGGAGGCTCGTAGCCCTCGAGGGCCGCTACTACAAGGAGTACTACGGCATGGGGAGCGCCGCGGCACGGAAGAAGCGGTTCGCCTGGGATAGGTACTCGCAGCCCTCCAAGACGATAAACGAGGGCGTCGAGGGCTGGGTCCCCTACAGGGGAGGCGTCGCCGAGATAGTCACCGAATTCGTCGGCGGCCTCAAGGCGGCCATGGGCTATGTTGGAGCCCGGAACGTCCAGGAGATATGGGAGAAGGCCAGGCTAGCCCTCATCACCGAGAAGGGCTCGGAGGAGATGAGGCCCCACGACATACTTCTTCCCGGAGCATGAGCCCGCAGGCCGCCGAAAACCATGCGCCTTCCGGAGTGGGGCTTAACATATCTTTAATGGTGGCCATACATAGCATTCGAGGGTTTGATGGGATGATAAAGAGGGCATTGATAAGCGTCTACGATAAAAGCGGCCTGGAGGAACTCGTCAAGGCACTGGGAAGGTACGGAGTTGAGATCGTGAGCTCCGGCGGGACCGCGAGAAGGATCAGAGAGCTGGGATATGGCAAACTGGTTGAAGTGTCCGACTACACGGGTCACCCGGAGAGCCCTGGGGGTCTGGTGAAGACCCTCCACCCCAAGGTCCACGGCGGCCTCCTGCTGAACCGGAACGACCCGGCCCACAGGAAGTGGATGGACGAGAACGGCGTCAAACCCATCGACATGGTCGTCAGCAACCTCTACCCCTTCGAGAAGGTGGCGGAGGGCGGAGCTGACCTGGAGACTGCCGCGGAGAACATCGACATCGGCGGCCCCACCATGATCAGGGCGGCGGCGAAGGCAGCCCTCCTCTACGACAGGGTCACCGTGATCGTAGATCCGGTCCAATACGGGGAGGTAGTCGATGCCCTGAGGGATAACGACGGGTCGCTCCCCTCCGCCCTTCGGAGGAGGCTCGCGGAGGAGGCCTTCAAGAGGACAGCGGAGTACGACGCCGCCATAGTTGAGTACTTGGAGGATGGGAGGTAGGACTCATGGCAGATTCAATTAGGAAGAGGTACAGGACGCGGCTGGAGGAGGAGTTTCCCCAAGAGCTGAGGATCACACTCGGCGGAAAGGAGGTCGCCTACGAGAAGGCCCTCAGCCTCAGGTACGGCGAGAACCCCCACCAGCCCGCTGCCCTATACAGGCCCGTAAGTGGACGGCTGACTGTAGGCGGCCTTAGGGAGCTGAAGACGGGGAAGGGCGGCCTCAGCCAGACGAACGTGATGGACGTGAACCATGCCCTCAGCATAATCAAGTACTTCGACGACCCCGCATGCGCAGTTATGAAGCACCTCAACCCATCGGGCGTCGCAGCATCCCGCGATTTGGGAGAAAGCCTCAAGGAAATCTACATGCGAGCCCGGGACTGCGACAGCCTAGCGGCCTTCGGCAGCGTCGTGGGGTTCAACGTGGAGGTGGACGGGGAGACGGCGGAGGAGATGCTGTCCACCTTCGTCGAAGCCGTCGTCGCCCCCTCCTTCGGGGACGAGGCCATGGATTTCTTCCAACGGAAAAAGGGCCTACGGGTCATAAAGGTCGAGAACTTGGAGGGGACGAGCAGGTTCATCGGCGACGACCCCCGGCCCTACGCCCTCAAGGCGCTCATGGACGGCTCGATAATCGTCTCCACCCCGCTGCTCACGAAGGTGCGCGGACCCGAGGACCTGAGAACCGTCACGGAGAGAGCGCCCACGCGAAGGGAGGCCGAGGACCTCGTCCTCTCTTGGTACGTCTGCATGAACGTGAGGTCAAACGGCGTCGTTGTCTCCAAGAACAAGGGCACCCTCGGCGTGGGCACCGGTCAGCAGGACAGGGTGACCGCCGTGAAGCTCGCTCTGGAAAAGGCCGTGGACCGGGGTCACGGAGAGAGCCTCAAGGGCGCGGTCCTGGCCTCTGACGGGTTCTTCCCCTTCCCCGACTCGATCGAGCTTATGGGAGAACACGGCGTCTCCGCCTGCGTCCAACCCGGCGGCTCCATCAAGGATAAGGAGGTCATAGAGGCCTGCGACGAACGCGGCTTAGCCATGGTTTTCACGGACGAGCGATGTTTCAGCCACTTCTAAACCCGGACGCCGGGAAGGCTATAAAAGAGGAAACGAGGGTTTACGTGGTCCGAAGCGCGTTCCGAACCATTCATCATAACAGAAAGATCTAAAAAACGACATGAGAAAAACAAGGAGTTTAGAATAATGATTTAAATCCCGCGGCCCTCTAAGGTGTTTGAGGGATTTTTAATCTTTATTTAACAACGTAAAAAAATAAAACGCAAGGGAGACATATCCAACTCGTGGAAGGTTATCAAAAGGCAGCCGTGTTCATCGCCGTCCTGCTCTTCTCGGTCGCCATGATGTCGACAGCCATAGACATGCTTGGGAACATCTCGGATGTCGACCTCGACGAGGAGCCGCAGAGTGAGAAGCGGCCCGCCGGGCCTGCCGGATCGATGGACCTCGGGAAGGGTAGGGGAAAGCTCATCGAGGTCGAGGGGGAGTTAGGAGGGGAGATATATCCCCTATTCGAGATCACATATCCACCCCGGACCAAGTACCTGAGGCAGTCCGTGGGCGAGATATACGAGGACGGCGCATGGCGGCGCTACGAGGGGCATGAGAAGGTGCCCTACAATGGAGAGGAATTGGAACCCGACGTATCGGGATACGAATCCCTCGATCCGGTCGACCTCACGATAAAACCCTTCTTCAACATCAGCGGCTTCATACCCGTCACCTTATCGGTGGTTTTCATCGAGTTTGATGGCGACCTAGAGCGCTACCCGTCAATGGAGTTGTTCTGGTCTCCCAACCTCTTCAAATCAACCTACAGTATCTTATACGCGAGTTACAATTTTTCGAGGGCCACCCTCAATTCGGCCCAGCCCCAAACCCTAGACTACTGCCTTGAGGTGCCGAAGGAACACTCAGAGCGCTTGGAGGCCCTGGCGTCCGAAATCATAGGAGATCTCTCGACACCATGGGAGAAGCTGAAGGCCCTTGAGCAATACCTGAGGACGGAGTACGAATACGACGAGGAATACACTCCAGCGCCTTACGACGTGGACCCGGTGGAGAACTTCCTGTTCGAGGACGGGCGTGGCGTGTGCACCCACTTCAACTCGGCCTTCGTCCTCCTCGCCCGTTCCATAGGCCTCCCCGCCAGGATCGTGCGCGGCTACTTAGTCAATCCGGATGCAGACTTCCAGTTCGTGATGGCGAAGCAGGCCCACATATACGCCGAGGTCCCCTTCGAGGGCTTGGGGTGGATGACCTTCGACGCCACCCCCGAGCGGATGGAGGAGCAACCCCAAAAGTTCTCGCGCATCCCCACCGTGACGAACATCACGTACAACGACCCAGTGGGATTAAAGGGAGGTCGCTTCGCGGCCCATGGGACGGTGACCGCCTACAACGGCTCTGCCGTCGACGGCCTATCCGTCGAGGTGTTCCTCAAGATCTCGAAGAACGAGACGGGTGTCCGCTGCGCCCGGGGGATGGTCGAGGAGGGCTTCTTCAACATCTCATGCGAAGCCTCCCCCAGCCTCAAGGTGGGGGATTACATGCTGGTGGCGCACACCATCGGCGACGCCGTCTACGAGGAATCCTGGAGCGATCCGGATATCAAGATCATGACGGAGACGGTGGTAACCCTTCAACCCCCGGGCGACGCCTACGTAGGCGACATCGTTATCCTCAAGGGGAAGCTGATCGACAAGTCAAACGGGCAGCCCATTGGCGGCATGACGGTCTACGCGGAGGTCGACGGCGATACCTACGGCCTGACCACCGACGGCTCCGGCACCGCCTTGCTGTCATACCTCTTTGAAACAGAGGGGAACAAGACGGTCACCTTCAACCTGTTGGACTCTGAGTACTATCTGGGATCGGAAGCCGCGGTGAACGTGGCGGTGGAGGTCCCTCTCCCAAGTCAGCCGGGTATCATTGAGATGCTGACAATCTTCCCATACAACGCGATCTTGGTAGGGGCGTGCACGGCTCTCGTGGGGGTGGCCGTAATCGTGGCGGGTAGACGGAAGCAGCCACCTCTAACGGCGGACGATGAGGTCTTCGAAACCATGCTACCTGTCGACGAGGGGCCCCTGACTTTCGATACCTATAAGGAGGGCGTCGTGAAACTCTTCAACCGCTTCTTCGCGTACACCAAGAGGAGGCATGAAGGAATCGAGGACTGGATGACCCCGAGGGAGTTCCAGAGGCGTCTCATGGACGAGATACCCGACAAGGGGACATTCGCGCTCGACGAGCTGGTGACGGCCTTCGAGATAGCCGAATACAGCGAGGCTCCCGTGGCTGAGGAAGACTTTGAGCTGTGTCGGGCCTCGGTGGATCTACTCAAGGAGCTGATGGAAGATGGAGAAGGAGGTAAAGAGGAGAATCCTGCGTAGCTCAGCCATGTACGGGGCGTTCGCCGCCTTCCTCATCTGGGTTATATATTTCAACGAGTTCACGCTGGGAGACTTCAAAAGCTTCCTCCCCTACCTGCCCCCACAGCTGGCCTTGATGAGCCTCCACGTCATCCTGCTGCCCGTCCTCGTCTCTATCTCAATCTTCTACGTCGCCGGCGTCTTCAGCGCGGCCTTCGAGGGGAGCTTCAACGAGCTCGTCGTGGGCAGCCTGTACGCGGCTGGCTTCGGCAGCTTCTTCGCCATCTTCCTCATACTTTCGCCAGGCTCGGCGATGATCAACTCTGCGGGATACCTGTTCATGGCGGCCTTCGTCGTCCTCCTTCTCTACAACATGGTGTCGACACTTTCGGGGATCTGGGGTGTCCCCGCCCTCAAGGCCATGGCCGCCAGCACCGCCATCTACCTCGAGGGGCAGCTCACCATCAGACTTTTAGGCGCGTTCATCGCCTCAAGCGGAACGACCCTTCCGGAGATACTCACCGTGGCCCTTAACGAACTCCTCGGCCTGGGGATGACCGTAGCCGCCGTCATCTCCCTCCTCGCCGTCCTGAAAACCTCCCAGAGGGCATCCCTCTCGACCATCGGTGGCATCGCCTCCAATTACCCCCTCGTGATATCCACCTGCGTCGTCGGGTCCATCTACTTCAACTACCTGAGGGGAAGCCTCACCTCCATATCACCCGGCATCGCGAACCTCTCCCCCTACATCGAGTGGACCGCCATCTGCGTCGCTGCAGCCCTGATATTCACCAGGGCGCGTAGCGGCATGCAGTCGTCGCTGACGGCGGAGACGAAGCTGGGTGACTGGATCAAGCATGTCCAGGAGGTGGCATCGTACAAGGGGGACAGGTTCCTCGAGTTCACGGGGATGATAGACGAGTTCGTAGAGCGGGGCCGGAGGGAGAGGCTCATGGTGAAGCTGGCTATGTTCCTCCACGACAACGGGGTGGGGGACGATGAGATAGCCCTGACTCTGTCTAACCTAATCAACTACGAGGACGTCAAGAAGCCCTTCTTCTCCTCAAGGGGGAGGGCGTCGGCTCTGGATTGGGAGAACAGGGCCCACCGGCGGGGTGTCCTCTGGAAGACCGTTAACAGTATTCTTCCACTGGACCTGAGACTCCCCGCAGAGTTCAAGAAGATCGGGTATGAAAATGCGGATGACGAAGGCGGCTCGATGGATCAGCCGTCTAGTTCAGGGTCCAAATCTAACGCCGTGGGGATGGAGGAGAATAAGAAATGAACGTTGAAGATGTCAGAAAATTGTCCTCGGATGTACTCAACATGATCGGCCGATTCTTCGTCGGCAACAGGCTGATGCTGCGGAAGCTTATGTCCGCCGGCCTCTCCAACGGGCACATCCTCTTCGAGGACTTCCCAGGCCTGGGAAAGACCCTCCTGGCGAAGACCTTCGCCAAGGTGACGGGGTGCGGATGGAAGAGGATCCAGTTCACGCCGGACCTCATGCCGGCCGATATTCTGGGGACCAGGGTCTGGAGGATGAGGGAGGCCAAGTTTGTACTGGAACGGGGGCCGGTCTTCACCAACATCCTGCTCGCCGATGAGATCAACAGGTCTCCCCCCAAGACCCAGTCGGCCCTGCTGGAGGCCATGGAGGAGCGGCAGGTCACTATCGAGGGCGAGACCCACAGGCTTACGGCTCCCTTCTTCGTCATAGCCACTCAGAACCCCATCGAGATGGAGGGGACCTACCCCCTGCCCGAGGCGCAGATGGACAGGTTCCTGCTGAAGCTTTCCATGGGGTACGTTGACACAAAGGAGGAGGAGAGCTTGATCCTGAAGCGGAGGATATCCTGGAGGAGGGACGATCCCACGAGCCTGATGAAGCCGGTCATAGAGCAGAGGACCTTCGTCGAGATGCAGCGGTTCATAGAGAATGAGGTATACGTGGACGACCAGATCATCGACTACATAACGGAGATAGTCCGCCTCACCCGGGAGCACAGGATCATCGAGATTGGCGCCAGCCCCAGGGGCGGCCTGTCGCTGATGAAGGTCGCCAGGGCCCACGCGGCTATATCAGGGAGGAGCTTCATCACCCCTGACGATGTGAAGATGTTCGTCGTCGAGGCCCTCGGCCACAGGATGATCATGAAGATGGAGTACGCCATAGAGGGGAACTTCAGCGTCGACGCGGTCTTGGGCGAGGTCCTCGACAGCGTTGAAGTTCCGAAGCAGTTCCTGCGCAGGTGATGAGTCGGGTGCTCGCCCGGGATGTGATGGAGGTCCTCGTGAGTTCCTTCACATTCCTAGTCATGGGTATGTTCTTCGGCAACCTAATCCTCATAATCCTGGGCCTCTTCCCCGTCGTCTTCCTGGCCTTCGGCCTCCTCATCGGGCAGCCCCGGGATGTCGAGATAAGGCGGGTAGGGGAGGACCTCAAGGTCTGGGTGGACGAACAGGTCGGCGACAGTCTGACGGTGTCCGTGGGGGGAGGCGTGGGGCTGGTCACCGTCGGAGACAGACTCCCCAAGTCCTTCAGGCTAGACGAGGGCACCAACTTCAAGGTCCTGTGGAAGGGCGTCAGGGACGTTGAGGCGTCCTTCGGCTACGTGGCAACCTGCGCCAAGAGAGGCCTCTACCAGCTGGACTCTGTGGCATGGGAGTCCCGTCACCCCCTGCAGATCACCCAGAACGCGGTGAATGACTACCCGGCGCCGAGGACATACACAGTCCAGCCCAGACCCTTTTACGTCAGGCGTATTAGGGAGCGAAAGGGGATGACCCGGATTCCGATGCCTATGGAGGCCCGGATCAAGTTCGGGGTGCCCACCACCGACTTTCTGGAGATAAGGGACTACACGAGCGGCGACTCCTACAGGATGATCAACTGGAAGGCGACAGCCCGCCTCCTCTCCGCCTCGCCGCGGCCCTTCCAGGTCAACGAGTACGAGAAGGAGGGGAAGAAGGTGGTCTGGATATTCCTCGACAGCGCGTCCCACATGGCCATAGGGACGACGGTGAAGAACACCCTTGAGTACGCCATCCAAGCCGCCCTCGGCCTCACCCAGTTCTACCTGAGAAGGGAGTGCAGGGTCGGTCTCTGCATATACGACTACGACGCCTACCAGTGGGAGGGAGCGTTCCAGCGGATCACTCCGCTCCCCGACCTGGAGCCGGTCCTCGACGCGCTCAGGCAGATTGAGGAGCCCGAGCCGGAGGTGGAGGCCGAATCCGAGCAGCCCGGGAAGAGGGTCCTGCCCCGGAGGAGGATAATCTTCCCGGACCTGGGTAGGAGACAGCAGTTCAAGATAATGAGGGAGATGCTCAACGTCGACATCAGGTACAGCGACGAATCCCTCAGGGAGGCGGTGCACAGCTGCAGGGGGCACATCATAGGAACGCGGCCCCTATTCCTCATCATAACCATGATCGACGCCGCAAAGACGAAGGGACTCCTCGAGGGCATCCGTGAGCTCCACAAGTACTCTGCCCGCTCGAGGCTTAAGCCGTCCATCATAGTCTTCAACGTCAGAGGGTACAGCGTCGCGGCCCAAAACCCGGAGGAGGAGATAGCCTCGGAGGTGCTGGAATTCCATAACCGCCCGGTCTACGCCACCCTGAGTCGGCTCGGCGCGACTGTCCTGACGTGGAACCCACGGAAGCAAAGCTTCGCGCAGGCCCTGATAGCTAAGAGGATCTGACATGAGCAAAGTGGAGACCTTCGTAAGGACGACCGAGCTGGGGTTCGCCCTAGCATCGACCTACATGACCGCGATCACCTTCCTACAGACCTCTATCTACAAGAAGTTCATCTACGAGAATTTCGAGCCCTTCCTGCTAACCTTCCATAGTTTCTTCGAACACCTCCTGGGCCGGCTTTTCATCGGCCCGGTCCTGCTGGACGTCTTCATTCTCGTCCTCGTCCTCTTCCTATCCTTCACCTTCTGGCGTAAAGGCGACGTGGTCGGCTTCGGGCGGCTGTTTTCCATGAACATGCTCATGTTCTTCCCCTCGGTCATCGACTTCTCCATGTTCAACTGGGTCGACCTGATCCTGCTGTATGAACCCAAGCCCAGCGTCTCCCCCCTCTGGGTTTTCGCCGTCGGCGTCCTCCTCCAGACCACATACGTAGCCCTCATGTTCACGGTCCGGTTCCGCTTGGTCAGGCAGGAACTCCTCGAAAGGGGAGCAGAGCCTGAGGACGTGGACGGCGTCTCCCGGGGCCAGATGTCCTACCTGGCTATGATCCTGACGGGGACGACGGCGGTCATAGTTTTCCTGTACTACGCCGTCCCATTGACGAAGGGCCTCCTGAGGTTCGAGTTCTCCGAGCTCCCCTACCCCCACCTCGTCATCGGTTTGGCCTGCACGCTCCTCATAGCTGTAGCCATCGTCCTGTACCTGAGGAGCTTCGGAGCTGAGACAGAATAAGCCCGATGAGGCAGCAGGCTCCCCACATGATTCCAGAGTCGGTCATCTCTATTCGGTAAATCCCTAACTCATCCCGGACACATGCTTAACGATCATATCCTTCACCGTGTTCATGCCTCCGTAGTCGGGTCCCCAGTCGCAAAGCGGATGACCCAGTTCTTAAAACGGTTCTCCTGATAAGCTCGCGGGAACTCGCGCCCTTGGGATTCGGCTATTTCTCGCAGCTGAATCAAACGTGCTTTACGTATTTCCTGCCGCTCGCTTCAAAGCCCATGACGCTTGAGGGTTTGAGCTGGGAGTGATACCGGTGATTTTCGTCTTAGAGCCTGTTACTGAGGGTGAAGCTGGACGACGAGGTCTCGGAGGAAGACGACCTCGCCACGGTCCACGCCGAGAGCGTCCAGAGACGCGACAACGCAGTTGCCCCAGCCGAGGATCTTGCGCCCGTAGAGGTCGGAATCAGGATAGGGGAGAGAATGCTTATCAGAACGGTGAGAGGAGCCCTGCGAGGCGGACCCCAGTTCATACTTGAGAGATGGAAAGTATCCCCCCAGTCCCTTCATGCGGATACTCTCAAAAGGCTTCGATTTACGTGGCTCCCTATAAAATCGTGTATTAATCCTTTTACTCCAGCTGTTCAAGTAGATGTAGCAGGGCTTGGGCTATGACACTCATCTCCCAGTTCTCCGAATCGGCAACCATCCTCAAGCCGATCTTCACAGCCTCCGAGCCAGACTCCGGTGGTGTCAACGGATCCATGATGACGTAGTTCTGGGCCACGAATATCACCCTCGCGTGGACGACCGTACCGGGCTTCAGGTCGGTGAAGATCGGGCTCTCCCTGTTGAATAGGATGACCCGCCCGTCATTCATGCGGCTTATGATGCTGTCCCCCTTACCCCTCAGCACCAGGACAGTGAACTCGTCGCCCAGGCTCACGTCATCGGGTCTTTCCCCGGTATACATTCAAATCACGAATAAGTTTGTATAGGCGTATAAAAAACCTATTTATATGAAACGTATATTTAATTGCTGTTCGCATGATTCCCTAGTGATCGTTGACACAGGGAAATCAACACCTCAATAGATATGTGTGAGGGTAATACCCGTATCCGACTGCGAACATTGGTCATTCATGTTTTTATGCCCTCCTTTTTATGTTTTAGAGACCCCTCAAGAAAATCGCTAGCGATATGCTTATATAATCCCGAGATGAATATCGCTAGAGATATTCAGGAGGATAACGATGGCCAAGATATCGGGAAAGGTCCCAAGGGGCTTCACAAGGTTCTACGTGCTACATCAGCTCGCCGAAGGGCCCATGACCGGAAGGGAGATCATCGAGGAGGCTGAAAGGCAGAGCGAGGGCGAGTGGAGGCCTTCCCCAGGCCTCATATACCCCCTTCTAGGCAGGCTCGTTCGGGGGAGTCTAATCGAGGAGGTTGAAGGGGGGAAGTTCGCTATCACCTCCAAGGGAGAGGCCGCCCTAAAACAGTTCACGACTATACAGGAGCAGATGGAAAGGCGGGTGAAGCTAGTTAGGCGGCTGGGTCTGTCCATCCTCACGGCGGGAAAATATCTGGCCGAGGACGCCATGGACAGGATCATGGCCGTCACCTCAAAGGCGCAGGAGACGGTGGCCGAGGGCTCCAGGGAGCTCAAGAGCAGCTTCTACACCAGGTATAGAGACTTTCTAGAGAGCGAGCTGGAAAGACTGAAGGAAGAGGAGCCCGAACAGACCTAGGAACTGCCCTCTGAAAGAAATCCGTTCGCTAAGAAACGCCGTAAAGAGGCTTAGCGGCTGTTTAAGACAAATATAAAATCGGGAACAGAATCTTCCCCATTTTTATCTTCTGAGCTAAACCCTCGTATTTACGGAACATAATGTTTTTATTCCCATGGATGAAAGAAGTAAGTTGGCGGGAACGCCTTCCGCCCGTTAGATGGCGGCTTCGACCGGACAGAGGCGAACGCCTCCGAGTGATGGATCGATCTCCAGGGGCGGAAACAGAGATGACGACCTGAGCAGAGGCGTAACAGCCTTCAGGTCGGAGATGGGTCGAGCAGATTTTCCTCCGACAACTCCGAACAGCTTTGCGCAAAACGAATTCCGATTGATCCCGTCGGACCCCACTGCTATCGAGGTGGGACTAAGCCATGCTAGTTGGACGCCCCCGGACTATGGCGGGGGAGTGGCGGACAGCTCAGTAACACGTAGCTAACCTACCCTTCGGACGGGGACAACCCCGGGAAACTGGGGCTAATACCCGATAGGCGTGGAGGCCTGGAATGGTTCCACGCCCAAAGGTCTGCGCGTCCATGTCGCGCGCCGACGCCGAAGGATGGGGCTGCGGCCGATCAGGTCGTTGGTGAGGTAACGGCTCACCAAGCCTTTGACCGGTACGGGCCGTGAGAGCGGTAGCCCGGAGATGGGCACTGAGACAGGGGCCCAGGCCCTACGGGGCGCAGCAGGCGCGAAACCTCCACAATGCACGCAAGTGCGATGGGGCTAC
>Ga0114921_10000720_pt1 | contig 14218 bp, 14 predicted proteins | sample BentaG_FD_87016 | JGI IMG/M metagenome (GOLD analysis project Ga0114921, IMG submission 87016) | Deep subsurface microbial communities from South Atlantic Ocean to uncover new lineages of life (NeLLi) - Benguela_00093 metaG | ecosystem: Environmental > Aquatic > Marine > Oceanic > Sediment ...
AAAAAATAGTACCCAGAATACCATCAAAATATAAATTAAAAATCCTTCTGGTCTGGTAAGATAGGAAAGACCAAAGATAAGACCAGCCAGTAAGAAAAGCCATATTTTCTTTTTTTTGAAAGCGATCAATCCTGTAAAAATTCCTGTGACTACTAAAAAGGCATAAGTGATTTCAGTTAATACCTGCTGAGAAGAAATCACCAGTCGGGGATGAAAAATCATCAGGATAACTGAAAGTTTGGCAACTTTTTCCTGAAAGATTTCACGGATTAAAAAAAATGCTGGAATTATTAAAATAGAGCCTATTATTGCTGAAACTATCCTTCCTGAAAATTCTAAATCTTTAAATATAAAAGAAGAAAGCCCAATTAAAACGGGATAAAAGGGAGGCCAATAAGCATCTATTCCTTCCCAGGGATGGAGAGAAACCAATTTTCTTCCCAGTGTTGCATAAAATACTCCATCGGTTTCAATCATGGGAATATGTAATAAGAAAATAAAGCGAATTAGAAAACCGGAAAAAACACTTAAGGCAAGAAATGTTAACCAGTATTTTTTACTTTTTATTTCCATTTTATAAATTCCTTAGTCTGTTTTCTCATGTCGCCCATACAAAAATTTACGGGTAGTGTAGCCCTTCATGGGCGTAATTTTTGTTTATTTGTAGTGTAGCCCTTTATGGGCGTAATTTTTGTTTATTTGTAGTGTAGCCCTTTATGGGCGTAATTTCTACGGGGACAAGCCCCTACACTACTTACACTGAACAGTTTTTTAAAGACCGATTCCACCTGCTTTCGTAAACTGGTAGAATCCAAGTCACCATTAATTACATAGTCTGCATATTTCTTCTTTTTATAGAGAGGAATTTGCGTACTTATTCTGGCTCTGGCCTCCTTAAAGGTAAGATTATCGTCCCTCTGCAACCTCTCAATTTGTATCTTCTGAGGCACATAAACCAGAATTATCCTATCAACTAAATTCTCGAGTTTAGCCTCAAAAAGAAGAGGTATATCTACCAGGAGAATGTCCCTTTTTCTTCCACTTGCTCTCAACTTAGAGCGTCTTGTAAGTTTCTGAAATTCTCTTATTTTTCTTTTTATTTCAGCAATAATCTTAGGGTGCATAATTACGTTTAGAGATTTCCTCTTTTGTCTATCTCTAAATATTGCCTCAGCCAGTTTTTTTCGGTTCAATGTCCCATTCTTATTTAATACTCCCTGGCCGAATTTCCTGACTATCTCTCTCAAAACTTTTGTGCCCGGTCTGGTTAACTGGTGAGCAATTTCGTCAGCATCGACAGTTTTACAACCAAAATTCTTAAATATCTTGAGGACTGTGCTTTTCCCTGAAGATATTCCTCCTGTCAAACCTACAATCAACATATTCAACTCTCTCCTTTTTTGATGCTATATCTACTTCTCTTCTTCAAAGACCTGGGCGGAAAAAGTATATATTTCTGTCTCTTTATCCTTCCATGCATCCTTTGGCAAATGTGCCTTGTCATAACAGAGCCGACTCAAAAACTCCTCTTTTGACCAGCCAGTCTCAGTGGCCACCTGGGGCAGAAAGACTCCCTGCTGGTAGCCTTTCTTTACAATCACACCATGTTTCCCCATTTCTATCTCATTTACGCTGTTAATTCTTTCTGGCACCGTCAATACAGAAATCTCAATTTCAATCTCGTCAAACTCTTCAGACCTCACTGGTGGAAAGCGAGGGTCACCAGTGGATGACTGAATCGCCATTTTGGAAACAGCCTTGTAGAGCTCCTCCATAGGCATAATATACCCGATGCAGCCGCGAAGCATTCCCTTTTTACGTAAAGTTACAAAGACTCCTCTTTTCTCTTTCAACAGAGGGTCCTCTACATTAAACTCTGGTATCTTCCCCGTCTGTATATACTCCTCGATTGTCTTCCGTGCGATACCCAGGAGAACTTTCTGTTGTTTTTCATTTAACATTTTCTTACCTCCTTTTTCTTTCTCCAATTTAGGAGTCATCTCTTCTTTTTTCAGGCGCATTATGGCAAAAGCACCATACCCCACCACTCTTCTCTTATCTCCAGTCACATCTCCAGAATTTGCATATTTCAATAGCTTTATTTTATTTGCCCCCAATGCTTTTGCAGCCAGAACTGCAGTAAATACAGCTGCTCCACCGCAAAGCTCTGCTTTTCCACTACTGACGTGTTTCCTTAAACTATCCAGATTAAAATTCTCTAAGTCGCGGATTGCTACTCCATCTATCAGACACGCCCTCCCGTATGGGTGAAAATGGGACATATCTGTAGAGGCAATTATGAGTATTTTCTTCTTGCCTTTTGAACGCACAATAGCATCGGCCAAAAGCTGGCAGAACTCTGCAGAACTATCATTGACAACTATGGGAACTATCTTGAAATCTTTTAAAGTTGCCTGAAGAAACGGAAGCTGTACTTCCAGGGAATGTTCATCCTTGTGGGCTTTCTCATCAAAATGGAATAATTGATGTTTATTAATAATTTCTTTAGCAAGTTCAGAATCTACTTTAACTTTCCCAAGGGGAGTTTTCCACCACCCTTGAGCATAAACAGAAGCCCCCCTAACAGGCACACGATGGCTCGGTCCCAGGAGAATTACAGTGTCAAAATCCTCCTCTTCAAACTGACGGTAAGCATAAGCTGCCACCTGACCCGAATATACGTAGCCTGCATGGGGTGAAATCAGTGCTATTAAGTCTCCCGGAAGTTTCTCCTGGTCGACTTTTTCCAGAAAACCCTTGACAGTATCTATCAACATCTTAGGCGCGCCGGGATAGAACTGGTCACTCCAGCGAGCTCGACGAACTTTAGACTCATAAGCCTCTGCTACCCCTTGAGAGAAAATACAGAAAAAGAGAAAAACAAAAGAAAGCAAAGTTCTTCTAAAACACATTTTAGACTCCTTTGACATTCACCCTAATAAGCATTGCTCAAAAGGTGAATGTTACCTATTTTAACCCTTTTTAGACCAGCCCTCCCCGCCTCTTCCAGGCATTCCTCAGCGTGGACTCTGGAAGTTGTAGGGATATCCGACATATAGAAATGGGGATGGAAAGCTAGAAGAGAGTAGGGAATCTCCGAGTCTAAGGATGCTATAAATTTAGCAATCTTTGAGACCTCAAATTTATCAATATAACCGGGCACGAGAAGCGTTGAAGCCACGAGAAAAGGCGGTTCCCTCCTCTTCTTAGTATAATCAGCCAGAAAAGAGAAGTTCTCCAGTGTCCTCCTGTTAGAAACCCCGCATAAGGCAATGTTTACCTGTTCACTGAAAGCTTTCAGGTCAAATTTTATACAGCCACCAGAATCGAGAGACAGTTCTGCCATATCTTTTAAGAATTTAGGATTCATACAGCCATTCGTTTCCCAGCAGATGCGCACTCTCTTCTTCTCCAAAGCGAGCCGGGAAGTTTCTAAAGCATGGTATATATGAGGAGTAGGATCGCCGCCAAAATAACAGATGCAATTTGTCCTTCCATCCACACAGTTTGCCAGCTCTTCTGAAGTTAGGAAATTTCCATCCTCCAGGCTCTCAGGATTCTCCAGAATGGATGGAGTTGACCGCTCCATTATTCGTTCAACCTCCTCCCGGTAGTGCCAGTTCTGGCAGAACAGGCAATCGAAAGAGCAACCGTGATAGAAAACTGCTAAATTTTTATATCCATATCTATTCTTCTCTCCGCAAACCCATTCAGCCACACAATTGGTTGGCAATGGGTCGTGGTACCAGGAGAGGCTCCCCCTTTCTCTATTTACCAGGTGGAGCAACTTTCCCAGATGGTTGGTTCTCAAGCCACAGTAGCCAAAACCTCCTTGGGGAATCTGGCATTCGTTGACACAGATATTACATTTCACTCCTCCCTTATCCCTGGGAACTCCCTCTGGAAGGCAAAATTTGCTTCTTGAGACTTTATGGGCTTTCTCTATTAAAGGCAGAACTTTCTTGAAGTCTTGCCTTATACATTCAACACAGACGCCCAGAATTTTCGTAATTATGGGATACTCCTGTTTACAATTGAGACACTCCATAGTCTTCCCGCTATTTTCCGACCATCTTCTTGAATCTCGAGGCATCTTCAAACATATAAATATTGTTGAACATACAATATATTTCCTTTTTTTCTTTACATTTTACTTTAAGTTTCCTAAGGTCTCTATCAGTATAACGATATCTGTACCCACTCATTCCATGGAGACGAAAATAGACAAACTCTCCAACAACAGCCTCAGCCTTAAAGGGGTCAACGCAGTGAACCAGTCCCAGTTCAGAACAGAGACTCCTTATCTCCTTCCCCTCCCATTTTCCCCTTGGCTCCCAGACTAAACGGAGACCCTGCCTTTTAATTTTCCTGAAGAATTTTTTCATATTCCTCTTATTTTCCACTGTGGGCTGGAAGCTGGGTGGCATCTGAAAAATAACTATTTTCGCTTCAAGAATTTGGGCTATTTTCTGAGTCATATTCCATGCCTCAAAGACCGCATCGGTTGGCTTGAAGAACCCATAGTATGGTTTCTGTTTATCCGGAATTGGATAGCCCAGTTTCCTGTAGGTCGGGCTGGATGGCAAGTGAGTTATCAACTGGGGAGCCTTTAGTGTAAATTCGAATCCCTTAGGAGCCTCTTCCCTCCATTTAATGACAGTTCCCAGCCTGGGAAACTGGTAGAATGTTTTCTGTATCTCCAGAACTTCAAAATTCTCATAATACCTCGCCCTGGCCACGGCAAATCCACAACACCCAATTTTAACCATAAGTACGCCTCATCTTCCCCTATTCCCTATTTTTCCCTCTCCCCTCTGGGGAGAGGGTCAGGGTGAGGGGTCATGCCTCCCTTTCGGGAGGACTTCAGTCACGATTTCACATTCTTACAGGGATGGGCTTTTTACAATATGGGCAATTACCATCTTCAATTTTCATCTTCGTCACAGAGAACCCATCTCTTTTAATGACTAATTTTCCACAGTGGTGGCAATAGGTATTCTCACCCATATGTCCGGGAACATTGCCAATGTAAACATAGTGGAGACCCTTCTCAAGCCCAATCTTCCTGGCCTCTTCCAGGGTCTCTACAGATGTGAAGGGGAGATGGGATAATTTTAAATGGGGAACGAATTGAGTCACATGCCAGGGTGTATCCTCTCCAAGCTCCTCAACTATCCAGGAAGCAATCCCTTCCCACTCCTCCTTATCGTCATTATATCCTGGAATAATATTGGTTACAACTTCTATCCACATCCCCCATTTCTTTTTTGCCCTTCTGGTAACCTCGAGGATTCCACTAAAATCGGGAATGTTTCCAATCTTCCGATAACTCTCTTTTCTAAACCCCTTAATATCCACTCTGAAAGAGTCGAGATATGGACCAATCTTATCCAGCGCCTCGGGTGTAATGTAGCCATTGGTGACATAATTTGTAAGTAAACCCTTCTTCTTTGCCAGTTTAGCAGAATCCAGGGTATATTCGAACCAGATTGTTGGTTCATTATAAGTCCAGGAGATTCCCAGACAGTGGCCTTTCTTTGCCAGTTTTACAGTATCTTCTGGAGAGAGGTATCGGGCCTCTCCTTCATAATCAACATGGGAGATGTCGTAGTTCTGGCAGCCAGGACAGCGAAAATTGCAGCCGAGAGTGCCTAAAGAGAGCCATTTTGACCCTGGGTAGAAGTGGAAGAGAGGTTTCTTCTCTATCGGAGATATGGCCCAGGTGGATACTCTGCCATAGATAAGAGTGTACAGCTTCCCTCCTACATTCTTCCTTGTCCAGCACCACCCTGTCTCTCCTTCTGCAATTGTGCACCTTCTCTGACAGACGCCACATCTCACCCTGCCATCTTTCAAAACCTGGTAAAGAATTGCTTCTTTCAACACATCCCTCCCTTTCGGGGGGACTCCGGAGCATAGACCTAATCTGGTCGGGTACTCTTCAGAGTGCCATTTTTCGTCACCCTAAAGGGCGACCGACCAGTAGGCTGGAGTTCCCCGTTAGAATCGGGGGTTCCGGTTATGCCCCCTTTCGGGAGGATTCCAAGGCTAAAATATGGAAAAGCCAGCCTTTCTCAACCTTTTAACCGAAGTATCATAGGGATCGCAAATCTCTTCTTCCAGATAGTCTTTATAGCCAATCTCCCTCAATTTTCTTACCATTTCCTTTCTTTCCTCTTTAGGCATCAACCGGGAGTCACTCATTGGGGCCACCCGAAAGTATAAGTCTTCCTTCTTCAAGGTCTCCACAGCCAGGTAGGGCAGTTCATAAAACTCACCCTTCCCCCCTGTCCTCCTCTCAAACCCTTCAGGAGTGCCCGCCTTTATGGAGACTCTGACATAGAGATTTCTATATTTCTTTAAAGCCCTGACATATTCTGGCTCTTTACCCAAAAGAATCCCATTTGTCTCCAGAACAAAGAAGAAATTAGTATCCTCAACCAGGTCCAGAAGTCTAAGTAGATGCGCTTTCCCCAGAGTTGGCTCTCCACCAGATACGCGCAATTTCTTAACTTTTGCTCTTCTGGCATTAGAAACGAGCCTCTCAAAAATCTCCTCAGGAGTAAAGAATTTTCCATATTTGTCTGGGAAATCGCGGGAGAAGGAAACCCAACAAAACACACATCTTAAACAGCAACCCACAAGATAACCGGTAGAAATTCCCCCATATACCCCTGTACAGTAGAAATTTGTATATTTACGGGAAGAACTCTTTATACATAGTTTTTCGGTCTCCCTGGCTAACTCAAGAGGGTCGAAAGGAACAGAATCTTTAGTAATGAAGCCCTGATACTCCATTGTGTAATTCACCTCTTCTGCTTTTCAACCTCATCGCCAGTCATAGGAACAAACCTGACAGGAATTACATTCCGCATAGTCACTTTTCCTTCTCTTTTTTCTACAAGCTTAAGAAACTGGGTAAAATGGACTTCCCCTACAGGTATCACCATCCTGCCACCTTCGGCAAGTTGGTCAATTAAAGGCTGGGGAATATGCTCAGGTGCGCAGGTCACTATAATTCCATCAAAAGGCGCATACTCCTCCCAACCCAGATACCCATCACCATACTTTACCTTCACATTTCTATAACCCAATTTCTTAAGAAGCTCTTCTGCCCTTTTAGCCAATGGTTCCACTATCTCAATCGTATAAACTTCCTGAGCCAGTTTGGAAAGTATAGCTGCCTGGTAACCTGAGCCCGTGCCCACTTCCAATACCTTCTCCTCGCCTTCCAGATTCAAACATTCTGTCATTAAGGCGACAATATAAGGCTGGGAAATAGTCTGACCTTCCCCTATGGGAAGAGGAGAATCCTCATAGGCAAAAGCTCTATATTTTTCCGGGACAAACTCGTGTCTGAGAACCCTCTCCATTGCTTCCAGAACCCGCCTATCTTTTACTCCCCTCTTCTCAATCTGCTCAACCACCATTGCCTTTCTTTTCTTCTCCAGTTCCTTATAATTGACTCTGACCTCTTTTTTTCGGCAACAGTTGAGAACTATTAAACAGGACATTATCAAAAAAAGAATAACTTTTTTTCTCATCTTAGCTTTATCTCCAGTTTTTCTCTGCACTGTTCACAAAAATCTGCTCCTTTTATATCAGTGTCCCGAATATCATTGGAAAAGCGCATCACACATTTCCGATTGTCACAATGCCTTAAACCGAAAGTATGTCCCAATTCGTGAGTCGCTTCCGTAAGTACCCTTTTAAAGAAGAGTTTTTCATTTTTACTCTTTCCGTAAAACTCTTCCCGCAAGCGAGTTAAAGAAATCAAAGCCGCATTTCTACCCAGGTCTGCCTGACCAAAGATGAAGTTCAGTGCGGGAACGAAGATGTCCACATCGAGAACACCTAAGACTTTCTCTCCATCTTCCGGGATATTTTGCTTTAATTCGTCCAGGATAGGACTGGAAAAATATTGTTCCCGCCGAGGCCTGTAAGCATCCTCAAGAAGTGGCAATGGCTCACCCACCTCAAAGACTGCCTCAAACTTCTCTCGCAAAGCCCAGGACAATTTCAAAAGGGTATCTTTCTCAACATCTCCAATTGGTATAAGATAAATCTTCATCTCTGCTCCTTTTTTTCTACCTTTTTCTTCGCCTGAGAAACATCCTGTAAGGAAAATCGATAACAAAAATATAGGAATTATCCTTAATAGCCATTTACCCATATTTATTCCAACCTGGCAAATGTTGTGGCAGAAAACAGAAGGGGCTCCTCAATGAGACTTAAGTATTTAAAAGCATAACCGGGAAATTCACCAGAGTCCCACTCTGTCCTTGAGGCTACCATATGTCGAAATCCCCGTTCATAATCGAACTCATCTATCTTTAACTTGAATTCCACTCTCTCACTCTCACCAGAAGCCAGGGATTCTATCTCTTTATAATTTCCAGAAACGATTTTAATTCCTTTTTGCGGCAGTATAGAAACTCCTATCTTCTCCACCTCAAGGGGACCACAATTTTTCACCACTACATTTGCAAGAAATTCTGTATCGAAAAGGACCTTCCCGGGAATCTCAATCTCAGTGTGAACAGGAATTATTTTCCATTCTTCCCTTAGTCGGGAAAAACAAGAGGCACCAGCCAACACCCACTCTTGAGGTGAATAAGGACCTCTCCTTCCCCAGAGAGCCCGCGCTAAGTCATGAGTGAATATTCCTGAGACCAGACCATCTCCATAGATATTCTTCATTGCTTTTAACGTCCGTCCATAAAAATCCTCCGGACCAGCAGGATTCAGAGTATATTGATGGAGTGGCCAATCGTAATCATCGCCAACAATCAAATTGGCATCTCCCTTGTTTAAATAGTCCTTCCATTCTTCAATCAAGTAATTTAACTGCTCAAGGTCTGACTCGTAGAGCATTATTGCTATGATGTCCACACCAGCATCATTCTTCATCACCACATCCTGTCCATGCTGCCAGCCCTTCTCCCAGCTCAGATTGAACGCCCATAGGGGCTTGGTAAGCCTTGCCTCCTCTTTTATTCTCTTCAATACTATTGCTGTCTGTCTTGCCCTCCACCAATTCCACTGGTCTATGAGCGGAATATCTCTTCCCCGCGTACGCTCCGCTATCCTTCCCAACCATTCCATCCGTTCTCTTTTGGAAAATTTCTCCCACTTCTTAGGAACTTCTACTTCCATTTCTCTCACAAACTCATCCACCAACTCCAGCCCACCTTTTGCCGTGCGAATATAATCAAACCCGATATAATCGACTTCTTCAATACTATCTAATTTTTTAATAAATTTAATTATGTCTTCTATCCGCTTCTTATCCCCGACAGAGATACCACGGGTAGGAATAGATTTCTCCAGCTCATATTCATAATCCCACCCATACTCATAATCAGGTCTATATCTTCTGGGGCCAAGAACGATGTAACACTGGACCCAATAGCCAAAATCGATACCCCTCTTCTCAGCTTCTTTAGCTAAATCATCAATAAAATCGAGATTTTCTTTGTTCCAGGGAAAATCATCAGGCAACTTCTCTTCATAAGCCGAAGTCTGACCTGCCATATACCAGAAAGTATTGGCTCCGGAAAACTCTACCCAATCGAAGAGCTTCTTCCAGTCGCCCCATTCTCCATCCGGTCCCCTCACCCTCATTGTTTTCAATGGACGCATGTTTTCCATGGTCATAACACATAAGCCAGGATTCAACTTTTGAGGCTGGCGACGGGCAATGAAAAATCTACGCTCCCTGAGGCGCATCTTCTCTTTCAGTTCAGGAGGTAACCAGATTCTAATTCTATATTCTCCCTCAGGAGCATTCCAGGGGACTGGCCACCTTCCCTGCCAGCGACCATTTTTCTCATCGTACTTCAATCCCACAGACCATCTCTTACCAATCGTAGGAACAGGAGATATCCCTTTGTAGATTATGGCAGGGAGAATTCTCTGTTTAAAATCCTCTTTAGAGTGTCTATCTCTTATGCGAGCGGAAATGTTAACGAAGTCGTAATGGAGATGGGTTTTCTTCTCTGTTTCCAGGTAGATATCTGGTTGTGACCAGCGGTAGGCGACCAGAATAATCATAAAGACTACGATTGAAAATAATATAAGGAAAGTCCTTTTTCGCACTATTCCTCAAGTCTCCTCTCCCCTTGGGGGAAAGGGTAAGGGTGAGGGGGCTACTTTCTTCGTCTCCTCTCCCCTTGGGGGAGACATTTACTTCTTATCTCCTCTCCCCTGGGGGAGACATTTACTTCTTATCTCCTCTCCCCTTGGGGGAGAGGATTAAGGTGAGGGGGATTTATTTACTCTCCAGAAGTATCGTCACCGGCCCATCATTACGAATATCAACAAGCATACGAGCCTGAAACTCCCCAGACTTAACCTTTACTCCTTTTGCTTTCACTTTTTCCATAAATTTTTCGTATAGACCTTCTGCCATCTCTGGTGGGGCAGCAGAAGTGAAATCAGGCCGTCTCCCCTTTTTACAGTCGCCATATAAGGTAAACTGGGAAATAACCAGAATTTCCCCTCCCACATCGAGAATGGAAAGGTTCATTTTATCATTCTCATCAGGAAAGATACGCAGGTTGGAAATCTTCTCGGAAAGATATTCAGCATCATTCTCCCCATCCTCTTTTCCTATACCGAGAAGAACTACCAAACCTTTTCCAATTTTATTTATCTCTTTCAATGATTCATTTTCTTTAACACTCACGCTCGCTTCAGATACTCTCTGAACAATAGCCCTCAATTCTCCCTCCAATAAATTATCCCTTTTCTATCTCCTCCATTGCCTTATCCACACTTCCTACAGAAATTATACCTTCAATATCCCAAGTATTGATTCCCACCACCTTCTTGTTTGTGGCAAGAGCCAGACCAATCTCAGATAGAGTCCCATACCTTCCGTCCACAGCAATCAAAACATCAGCAGTGCGCGTAATAATCGCATTTCGAGCATGACTCATTGCCGTGACAATAGGTATATCCACAAAGCGATTAGCGTCATTTTTATCTCTGCCTGGAAGAATACCTATTGTCAAACCCCCTCCATCCTTCGCTCCCCGACAGGCTGCTTCCATCACCCCACTCAATCCTCCACATATAAGAATATGCTTTTTCTGGGCAATCCTCTTTCCCACTTCATAAGCAACTTTAGCCATTTCCCGACTACAATAATTCCCACCAATAACAGCCACAATCATTTCTCACTCCTGTTCATAATAGAGCAGAACATATCGTTCTTATACTTAAAGCCATAATTATTAATCCGACCATTATCATTAATGCCCGGGAAGGGAGCCTCTTGCAGACATAAGCTGCCAGAGGAGCAGCCATAACTCCCCCAATGATCAAACCAACAATTATCTGCCAATGTACTAATCCAATTATTGTCAAAAAAGTTGCCACTTCAGCTACGGTTACGAAAAACTCTGCCAGGTTGACTGAGCCAATCGAAAATCTGGGATTATGTCCTTTGGCTACTAAAGTGGATGTTACTATCGGGCCCCAACCGCCACCTCCAATGGCATCGAAGAATCCCCCGGATACTCCTAACGGTACTAGTCTGGTTTTCACTTCTTTCTGTTCAACTTTTTTGAATGCTTTTCGAAGTATAATCAAACCCATTATAAGCAAAGGGCTTTATCGTTTTTCCCGGCACAGCAGTAAGAACATATGCTCCTAAAATTCCTCCAATTATTCCCGGAAGCAAGAGCTTCTTGAACAGTTTCTTATCCACACTTCCAAACCTTAAGTGCGCAAGCCCAGATACACCGCTTGTAAATACTTCTGCAGAGTGAACGCTTGCACTTGCTGCCACCGGTGGTATGCCCATGCTTAGTAAGAAAGTAGTTGAAGTGACTCCATATGCCATTCCCAGAGCGCCATCAATTATTTGAGCGATAAATCCCACAATTATGTAGACAATTATACTTGAACCCACGCTACTAGACCACCCTCGGTAGAATTAATTTGCCCTGGAATTTTTTATTTCCCTATGAGACGATAGTAAGAAACAACAATTAATTATCTTACTAAAATTAATTCAATACGTCAAACTGATATTTTGGGAAAATTGCTAAACTGGTGTGACCTGCAACATTTATGGAGGGATATTACGATATGTTCATTTCCACTATGTTCCTAAAGGTTGGGGTCCCATCTGTTTTTTTCCTTTTGCTATGCCAAGGTAGAGAGCACTGTTGATGAGACCAATGTGGCTGAAAGCCTGGGGGTAGTTTCCTAATTGTTCACCTGAAATAGGATTAATTTCCTCAGCAAACAATCCCAGAGGGCTTATGTGTTTCAGTAAGCCGGTAAAAATATCTTCTGCTTTTTCCACCTGACCCGAAAGGGCCAAAGCTTCCACCAGCCAGAACGTACACAGAACAAAAGTTCCTTCTTTACCCGGAAGACCATCATCTCCCTCATAGCGGTTGACCAATCCATTGGTCATTAGCCGTTCCATAGTCGCCTTAATGGTGCCGATGACGCGGGGATCATTAAATGGAAGAAATCCCATCATCGGGATTAATAGGCTTGTGGCATCTAATACTTCTGAGTTAAATGCCTGCACAAAACTGTTGAGTTTCCGACTGAAACCCCTTTCCAGAATAGCCTGCTGTAGCTGATTACGCACCTCCTTCCACCTCTCAACAGAACCATCAAATCCTTTCTTTTCTGCTATCTTGATACTCCGGTCCAGGGTAACCCAACACATTAGTTTGGAGTAAGTAAAGTGTTTTGGACCGCCTCGCACTTCCCAGATACCAGAGTCTTCCGTATCCCATATTCCCGAAACATAATCCGAAATTTTTTTAATAAATTGCCAGTCAGCAAGGGAAATATCCTCCCCATAACGGCTGGTTTCATAAAAGACGTTGATGAGTTCTCCGTAGATATCAAACTGTCTCTGTTTTGCTGCTGCGTTACCTATCCGTACAGGACGAGAGTTTCGATATCCAGATAGGTGTTTCAGTTTCTTTTCTTCCAGGTCCAATTCTCCATGCGGACCATACATAATTTTAATCTCAGAGGCTACATTAGATTTACAAATATTTCTGAGCCATTTGAAGTAATCCATTGCCTCCTGAATATGTCCCATATTAAAAAGTGCTTGCACGGTAAATGAGGCGTCTCGAATCCATGCGAATCGGTAGTCCCAGTTGCGCACGCCTCCTATTTCTTCAGGAAGGGAAGTCGTGGGCGCAGCGATGATAGCACCTGAAGCAGGATGAGTTAACAGCTTCAACACAAGTCCGGAACGCACAATACGGTCATGCCAGGACCCTCCGAAGACGCACTCGGCGCCTTTGCAACGGTGTACCCAATTCAACCAGAATTGCTTCGTTTTCTCAAGGAGTCTTTCGCACTCCTTGGAGGAAACAGGTTCACTACTGCCGTAGCGAAGAACAAACCAGCGAGTCTTTCCTTGCCTTATATTGAATTTCCCGTAAGCTTCACCGTTAGAAATGGTGAGTGAAAACGGAGACTGCAGGAACAATCTCTTATCCTGCCAACTAGCGATAATTCCCTCCTCAACCGGATTCAGGGAAGGCACTGCGCGGGCGTAGTCAAAACGGGGCTTGAAAGAAACTTCTACTTCCACCATTCCGCGACTACAAGTAATCTTTCTCAAAATAGCCTGGTGTTTTTTAACAGTATTTCCTTCGGCAAGTTCGACGGGCATAAAATCGGTGATGTATAAGACTCCTGAAGATGTGTTTAATTTAGTTTCAATTATATTTGTTTTCTCAACATAGAGTTGTTGCGATTCGAACTCTCCTTTGGGCTTTATCCAGAAATGGCCTCCATTATCAATATCCAAAATCGCAGCGAACACACTGGGTGATTCGATATGAGGAAAACAACACCAGTCCAGAGAACCATCTTTAGCTACAAGAGCACAGGTCTCCAGGTTGCCGATAATGCCATAATCTTCAAGTTTTTTGTATTTTTCTGTCATTGCTTAAACCTACCTCTCTGTTTGGATTTCCAGAATATTTGTGACTTTCACCTGAACACATTTTTATATCTTGATAGATAACAAATTGTTTTTGATTTTCTGAACTTGGTATCTTTGTTTTTCTTAAAAAGTTCTTTTAAGTCACCAATTGTATCTACATCTTGCCATTTAGGTAAAATATGAATTTTGTGCTTTCCTTTTTTAAAAAAACTAAGGGTGTCTTCATATACCTTACTGGTACTCCATTTCATCCCATCAAACACTTTAGGCAAAAAAGAC
>Ga0114921_10000721_pt1 | contig 14218 bp, 11 predicted proteins | sample BentaG_FD_87016 | JGI IMG/M metagenome (GOLD analysis project Ga0114921, IMG submission 87016) | Deep subsurface microbial communities from South Atlantic Ocean to uncover new lineages of life (NeLLi) - Benguela_00093 metaG | ecosystem: Environmental > Aquatic > Marine > Oceanic > Sediment ...
CAACAAATTCATCACAAAAATAAGAAACATTGGAGGAATCACAGGCATCCACACATGCATCTCCCTAGAAACCCTTAAAAAACCCAGAATCACACACAAATTAACATAAAATAACATTGTGTTCGCACTTAACGAGCCTTGCGCGCGAGTCTTGATCAAAAGACCTGCGTAGTCAGCTTGCCTTGAGCTTCAAAGAAGTTCTAAAGAGAATGTCGACTTTCGCAGCTACGCAACTTCCTTGGATCATTGAATAGGAAGTGTCTTTCGGTCCACTAGCTGCGCCAGCCACGAAGATGCCCTTCACATTGCTTCCAACTATTGTCTCATCGACCGCAAAGAATCCGGAATCCGATAGGTTGACTTTCATTGCTTTGCTCAGCGAATTCACGGTCGGATCTGGAACACCACCAACTGAGAGAACAAGAAGATCAGATCGAACGAAGACTAGGTCGTTCTCCAATGTATCTTCGACTTCGATTGTCAAGGCGCCCTCATCTTCTCGAACTTTTGCAGGCTTACCTCTAGGGAAACGAATACCCAGCCGTCGAGCGTTTCTAAATTCGACCTCTCCCTCATAAGGAGTCCTCATGTCTATGTAAAATACAGATACGATGACCTCAGGGTGCTCTCTCTTAATGATCTTCGCGAGCTTGACAGCATTATTGCAACAGAAGTCCGAGCAGTAGGCATTAACGTTGCAGTCTCTTGAGCCGACACATTGGATAAACACCACAGATTCGGGCTTCTGACGATTAGAAGGTCTAATGAATCGCCCATCTTTGAGCATCCTTTCAAGCTCTAGGGAAGTCACTACGTCTTTGAACCTTCCGTATCCGTACTCCTTAAGAGGTGAGGGATTGTAGGGTTGAAATCCGGTGGCTAAGATCACGGCATTAACAGTAAGATCCTTTGTCCCATTGGGCGTTTTTACCGATACTAGAAATTTCGGAGAGTTTCCGCTGAAATCGAGAATCTCGGTTCTCTTCATCACCGTAATGTTGCTTCTAGTCTTGATCTTGTCTAAGTAAGCTGAAAGCACATCCGAGGCTTTTTGGCTGGTGGGAAAGATTTCGCTCAGGTTCTTGAGATTTCCACCCAGTTTCTCATCTTTCTCTAGGAGGAAAACCTTGTGCCCAAAGTCAGCTAGGTCAATAGAGGCTTGCATACCCGCAATTCCTGATCCAGCCACCAGTACATCGCCCATTCTCATACCTCTGTGACTTTTCCCATTGGGTTAGGTCCCAACTCTCTAATCTGGTCGGTGAATCCTGCGATTACTTTCGCAAACTTTGCGCCTTCTGAGGCAGATATCCACTCAAGCCGGAATCTCTCGGTCTCGAAACCCAAGTGTTTCAAGGCTTGGGTTGTCTTCTTCATCCTTTTCTCTGTGTTGTAGTTGCCCTCGATGTAGTGGCAGTCGCCAAGGTGGCAGCCTGCGACAAGAACTCCGTCGGCTCCGTGAAGAAAGGCTTTCAAGATAAATGTGGGATCAATTCTGCTGGAACACATGACCCGTATTATCCTCGTGGTTGGTGGGTATTGAATTCGGCTGACCCCTGCTAAGTCGGCACCCGCGTAGGCGCACCAGTTGCAAGCGAAGACCACAATTCTGGGTTCAAACCCATTCTCGGGCATTGAAGCAACCTCCCTTGTTTCTCTCAGTTAACATGTTAATCACCCTTTTTCGCCTCACCATCCATGCTCGACAAGAAGATGGCCAAGTCAACCACATCGATATCGAAATCTTTTATCGGCGGCTTCTCGTTCTTCAAGCAGTTCAGGTGCGCATAGCACTTTGGACAGGTGGTGATGAGGACTCCTGCTCCTGTTCCTATTGCGCTGTCCAGCTTTTCCACCATTAGAACCTTTGCCTTTGTGTTGCAGGAGACCCAAGCTGAAACACCGCAACATTGAGAATCTTCTCTTGTTTCATCGAATTCTTTCAAGGTGAGACCCTTCACCGCCTGTAACACGTTTCTGGGGGCATCATACACTTCCATGTGTCTGCCGAGTCTGCAGGGATCGTGATACGTGACTTTACAATTCTTGGTTTCAAGGTTCAGTTTGTCCGTGTTTTTCTCAAGTATCTGTGATAGGTGCATTACCTCTATGTCAAGTTCATAGTCCTTGGAGAAGGTTCGGAAGCATTCTGCACATGAAGTGACTAGGGTCTTCACGCCGCTTCTCTCTATCTTTTCCGTATTGTATCTTCTCAATTCATCAAAGATTTCTTTGTGCCCTTGCCAGAGGGCGTCATGCCCGCAACATCGCAGGGACAATAGTTTTGGTTTTATCCCGATTTTGTTCAGCAGTTTGATGGAGGAGTCACCAATCTCATGGAAATTCACTCCGATATCCAAGAAGCAGTCGAAGAAATCTATGCAGCCAGGGAAATATGCGATCTCGCTGTTTTCGTCTGTTTCTCCTTCAAAATCCACGGGCACGCCTTTGGCTTCGGGATAGCAATTCATGATTTCGCATAGAAGTGTGAACACCGATTTGTGGGCAATCGCCTCCTCGTCAACGCTACCAGCTCTTAACTCTCTCACAAAGCTTAGATAGTCAACTGTTTGCGGGCAATGCTGCGAACAAAGCCCACACGTGAGGCACTCCCAAGATGCTTCTTTCTGCTTGTTCAGCAGGAATTCGTTGATTCTCAGGCGGGGAGAGTACTTGGAAACCCTTCTCTTGGGACAGAATCCCGTGCATAATCCGCATTGGTAACAGTTATCCACCTTTGACATTTAGATCCCTCAACGTTTTGTTGACTTGGGCTGCGGCAGCGCTTCCCTGAGATAGAGAATAGCTTGTGTCCTTTGGACCACAGTTTGCACCTGCGACAAAGATCCCGTTTACATCGGTTCCCAGTGGTGCGGAAACAACTTTGAAGAACCCTGTTTTGGAGAGCGTCAAGCCCATCATTTTGCCCAGTTCCTCTGTCTCTGAACTTGGTATAGCTCCGATCGAAAGAACGACAAGATCGGATTCCATGGTTCTTGTTTTTCCTGTCAGAGTGTTTTCAAAGTTGAGAACAAGCTTGTTGTTCTTTTCGAAGATCTCCGCGGGTCGGCTTCTAATGAATCTGACTCCGAGATTTCTAGCATCCGAATACATCTGTTCATATAGAGATGGGGTTCTGATGTCCATGTACATGACGGTTACTTCTATCTCCGGATGTTCCTTCTTGATCAGAACTGCGTTTTTCAAGGCGGACATGCAGCAGAAGGAGGAACAGTACTCGTTTGCCCTGATGTCCCTGAAGCCGACGCATTGAACAGACACTATCGACTCGGGTTTCTTCGAGTCCGAGGGTCTTTCCAACTTCCCATCTTTCAACATCTTCTCTAGGTCCACAGCTGATATTACGTCCTTGTACCTTCCATAACCGTACTCCTTTTTCTCTGCTGGATCATAGAGGCTGAAGCCTGTTGCGAGAACGATTGCTCCAACACTGAGCTTATGTCTTTTCCCTTTCGTATTGATCGTTACTTTGAATGCTGGCGCTTTTCCCTTGAAATCAAAGACCGTTGAATTTGTGTAGACTGTGATGTTGTTCCACGCCTCTATCTTTTCTAGATAGCCTGCTAGGACTGTCTCCGCCTTCTCATTCGTGGGAAAAACCCTGTAAAGATTCCTTAGGTTACCACCGAGGTTCTTCTCCTTTTCAATCAGATACACCGGGTGATCCATGGCGGCTAGGTCCAGTGAAGTTTGCATCCCTGCTATGCCGCCACCTACGACCAAAACCTTACCCATTGGAACGCTTCACCTTCTGCAAGAAATTGGCAGTTGAAATCTTGTGGATCTGGTCAAAGCCGAGATCCTTCTCGTTAAGTCCTAACGCTAGCCCGAGAAGCTGAGCATAGAACACCACTGGAATTTCGAAACTCTTTCCAAATTTTCTTCTGGCGATGATTTGTCCCATATCGAGTTGTCTAAAGCAAAAGGGGCAGCCAACCACTATGGCGTCTACCTTGCCTTTTCCTTCAATGGACTGAATCGCAAGTGAATATGCAGCATTGGTATCGTGGGACAATAGGAATGATCCGCAGCACAGTTCGGTGCCAGTTGGACGAACGACTTTTGCCCCTGTCAAAGACATGAGTTCTTCGAGTTTTTTTGGCTCTTCCGGATCATCGAACTGTAAAACGTCGCTTGGTCGAAGAATGTGGCAGCCATTCTGATAGGATATTGCTACGCCGTCTAATCTGACCTTGATTTTCTCCTTAATTTTTGAAGTTCCGATGACATCGTGCATTAACTGGTGGAAATGGAATATCCGAGACTTTCCTTTGTAGGAGAGGTTTATCTTTCCTAACACATTGTTGACTTTTCTTCTCAGTTGTTGGTCTTCCAGTTCATGCCTTGCCTTGCTCAGTGACAAGAAACAGCCGTTGCAAAGCGCCAAGATGTCCAGATTCTTTTTCTCCGCCAGAGCAATGTTCCTAGCCGAGAAGACAAGAGACGTGAAGGAATCCATTCCTTCCGTGAACTCGCCACAACAGCCAAAGTCTGTAATATCTACAAGTCCGACATCGAAGTGATCTGTTACCTTTCTGACAGCAGCTTCATAGTTGAAAGCCTGCGTTGGAACGTTGCAGCCAAGGAACAATGCTAGTTTCATTTGACCATCTCCTCCAGCCCAGTCAGTTTGGCGATCTTTCTAAAATCCTTAGAAACATCTAGTTTCAGTTCAGGCAATCCCAACTGCTTTCGCTTTTGCTGAGTTAAACGAGAAACTTCGACGATGCGTCCCGTGGCCAGAATGCTCCGGTTTCCCTCCTTAATCGGCATGGGCGCACACCCCTTCTTAGAAACGAGATTCGTGATTTCGTGAACAATTTGAATTGGTTTCACGTCTTGGGGACACCTCTCGTAGCATAAGTAGCAGGTTGAGCAGAACCAGAGAATCTTATTAGCTATGTCAATCCTGCCTTCTCTTGCCTCTTTGATTATTCTTCTTATGTTATACTTCGGAACGATCCTCGCGACTGGACAGCCACCGCTACATGTTCCACACTGATAGCAGACGTTTAAGTCCTCTAGGGTATGCTCTCCTTTCAATTCTTTTGGAATGTTTTCGCTCATCTTTGGAGCAGACTCAGATGCTACGTTTGCGTCCTGTTTTTTGGGTGGTGCCATGTTTCTGAACCTCACGAAGTTTTCGCCAATAATTTGAGAGTTGGAATTCTAACAGTGGCCGCTTCTAAACTGGTCTCGATCTGTCCGCTCGTGAAGTGCTGGGGAGCTATTGCGCCAAGAGGGCATGCCACAGCGCATGATCCGCAGCCCTTGCATGTGATAGGATTAATGTGGGCCTTTCGGCTTTGGAATTGTACTTTCTCTATCAGGGTTTCTTCAGATCTGAGTTCTATTGCCTCGAAAGGACAAACCTCAACGCACGCGCCGCAACCCTTGCATTTCGTCTCATCAACTTGGCTGATTGCGGCTTCAGATTCAAGGCTGTCTTTGGACAGGATGATGCATGCTCGCGAAGCCGTTGCGCTCGCCTGTGCTATGCTTTCGTAGATCATCTTGGGATAGTGAGCGGTTCCGCATACGAAAACGCCGTCTGTAGCAAAATCAACGGGTCGAAGCTTCACGTGCGCTTCCAAGAAGAACCCATTTTTATCCAAAGGAACCTTGAACATCTTGCTCAGAGTCTCAGCATCCTTTGTAGACGTTATTGCAATACTCAACACGACGAGATCCGCCTTTAGTTTCAGTTTTGCGTTTAACAAGGGTTCGTGCATCTCGACCGTCATGTCGGTTGGATCCACTGATGGCTTGCTCTCTTCGCTGTATCTCAGGAAAACGACTCCAAGGTCTCTTGCCTGTCGATAGAAGGCTTCCCATAGTCCGTAGGAGCGGATGTCGCGGTACAGCACATATACTTCGGTGTCCGGATTCATCTGCTTTATTCGTATAGCGTTTTTTATGGCTTCTGTGCAGCAGACTCGGGAACAGTAAGGTCGTTTCTCCTCTCTTGAGCCAACACATTGAATCATGACGACCTTTTTGGGGTTAAAGTTGCCCTTTATCATGGCCTCCAGTTCCTTCTGGGTGATTATTCTGTCGTTCTCTCCGAAGTGAAAGTAGCCCTCCGGCACCAGAGCTTCTGCGCCAATTGAAATTATTGCTGTTCCGAACTGGATTTCCTTCGTGTTCCCCTTGGTGTTGATCTTTGCTTTGAAGTTCCCAACGAAACCGCTGACCTCGGTGACTTCAGATTCCGTGAACACCTTGACCTTCGGATGATTTTCAACTCTCTTCATGACGCGTTCAAGAATGTCTGCTGCAACAGTTCCATCTTGGATTCTGTCGATGTTTCGGAGGAAGCCTCCAAGCTGGCTCTGTTTTTCCACCAAGTAGACTTGGAAGCCTTGGTCGGCGATGTCGAGGCTTGCGGTCATTCCTGAAATTCCTCCACCAATCACGAGGGCGCTTTTTGTCACTGGCACTTGCTGGGTCTTGAGAGGTCTGAGTAACTTGGATCTCGAGACGGCCATCCTGATGAGGTCTTTTGCCTTTTCTGTTGCCCGGTCCTTGTCGTGCATGTGTACCCATGAGCATTGTTCTCGGATGTTGCAAAACTCAAAAAGATAGGGATTCAACCCCGCCTCCCTTAGAGTGTTTCGGAATAGGGGTTCATGGGTTCTAGGTGTACAAGACGCGACCACAACCCGGTTTAGGTCATACTCTTCTATGGTCTCCTTGATTTTTTCCTGCGTGTCCTGCGAGCATGTGTACAGGTTTCTTTCTGCGTAGGCAACGAAGGGCAATGTCTTAGTGTATTCAACAACTTCTGGGACATCTACGATGCCACCGATGTTTACGCCACAATGACAGATGAAGACGCCGATTCTCGGCTCCTCCGCGATCTCTTTCTCTTGGGGATATTCTTTTCGCTTGACCAGCTGATTTCTCGCGGGGGAGAGAAGCACCTCAGCTTTGGCGGCTGCTGCGCTTGCCTGCGCGACCGAGTCAGGAATATCCTTAGGGCCTTGAGATGTGCCGCAAACAAATACGCCCGGAACATTGGTCTCCACAGGGTTAGTTAATCGAGTGCTCACGTATCCGAAATCATCCAGTCTGAGATTCATGATGTTTTGAAAGGAAAGAAGAGCTTCGGGAGGAACCAAGCCCACCGAGAGAACAAGGAGGTCCAGATCCATACTTTTGAGTAGATTGTCAACAGGGTCTTCATAAAAGACCGTGAGGTTCTGAGTGTCTTCGTTTACAACAACCTCCGGGACCTCGCATCGTATGTACTTTATTCCGTACTCATTGATCGCTCTCTCTGTGAATTCTTCGAATCCCTTTCCGTAGGCGCGCATGTCAATGAAGAAAATGGTGATGTCAAGTTCAGGGTCGTGCTCCTTAGCAACGATTGACTCTTTGGTGGCGTACATGCAGCAGACGGCGGAACACAGTTCTCTGCCGATGTTGGGATTTCTCGATCCCACGCACTGTATGAACCCGATCTTTTTCGGTCGCTTGCCGTCAGACGGACGGAGCACGGTGCCTCCATAGGGGCCGCTGGCGCTAAGGATTCTCTCAAATTCTGCACTGGTGATCACGTTTGGATGGTCGTACCTATACTTCTTAGTCGTAGAAGGATCGTAGAGACCCGCGCCTGTTGCAACTATGACTGCGCCAACGTTCAGTTCTATCGGCTCGTCTTTCTGGCTGTAGTCGATTGCTCCCTTTTTGCATATTCTTGCGCAGAGCCCGCAGCCTATGCATGTTTTTCGGTCGATAGAATAGACTAGTGGAACAGCCTGAGGATACATGACGCTGATGCTGCTTTTCTTGCTGAGATTTCTGTTGAATACGTCGACAGCTTTAACTGGACATGCTCTTGCACAATCTCCGCAACCGTTACATTTCTCAGGGTCGACGTATCTTGGTCTCTTAAGCAGTTTGATTTTGAAGTCACCTGGAACCCCGTTGAAGTCAGTGATGTCGGCGTTGCCGATGATCTCGATGTTTGGGTGTCCTCCTGTGCCCACAAGTTTTGGTGACAATATGCACATAGCGCAGTCATTTGTGGGGAAGGTCTTGTCCAGCTGAGGCATCGTCCCTCCGATGCTTGGTTGTTTGTCTACAAGGTAAACTTTGAACCCGGAGTCCGCAAGATCCAGCGAGGTTTGAATCCCTGAAATTCCTGCTCCTAACACCAGCACAGAACCTTTCATTCTGGGGCTCCACCTCTATGCAGGTAAACGGGATAGTCATTCTCAAACTCAACGATGTCGACAAGACCTTCCATCTTCAGCTCTACTAAGCAGTCAAAGACTTTTTCGCTGGGTGTGTCAAGCTTCTCGGAAAGCACGAGAAGAGAAGTGGGATTATTTGTGACAAGCTGCAGTACTAGATGCTTAAGATGCTCTGTCCCAAAGAAATCGTCAGCAATACTCTTGAGCTGCTCAGGGTCCAGCCTTTCTCCGTACACGTTTTCCTCCCTTGCCAGTATCTCTGCCCTAGCTGTTAGCCACCTAACAGGGAAATCTAGAAACAGGTTCTCAGCAGCTGCCACCTTGTTAGTTGTCGGCACGCCACCCACAACCTCTTTGGAAAGCGGTCCCAACTTCTTCAAATCTTCCGTAAAGTCCTGAATGAGTTGCGCAAATATCTTACCTTCCGATGCTGAGATCCAAGCAAGCCTAAACCTCTCAGATGGAATCTTACTTTTCTCAATGATCCTCGAAACTTGCTCCATCCTTTCCTTCGCATGCAGATTACCGGATATATAATGGCAATCTCCAGAGTGACAACCTGCCACGAGGACACCATCAGCGCCTTTGTGAAACGCCCGAAAAACCATGAATGGGTCTATCCTGCCGCTGCACATTACTCTGATTATTCTTACGCTCGTAGGATACTGGTATCTTGATACCCCTGCGAAATCTGCGCCGGCGTAAGAACACCAGTTACACAAAAAGGCTATAATTAGAGGCTCAAAGTCCTTTCCCGCGTTGTCTTTTTCCATCAAACCACCACCGCAGAATCAATTTGCGCTACGAGCTGCTGGTCAGTGAAATGGGGGGTCTCAATCGCCTTGGCGGGGCACGAAGCGGCGCAGATGCCACAGCCCTTGCATGTTGCTGCTATGACCTCTGCAATCTCATCGTCTCCGATTTTAATCGCGCGGAATGGACAGAGTGATTCACATAGTCCACAGCCTAGGCATTTTTCTCTGTCTACTCTACTTGCAGTTCCTTCGCTGGCTGCGTGTCCTTTGGAGAGAAAAGTTGTAACCCTTGAGGCTACCGCGCTCGCCTGTGCTATGCTTTCGTAGATCATCTTGGGATAATGAGCAGTTCCACAGACGAAGACGCCGTCTGTAGCAAAATCAACGGGTCGAAGCTTCACGTGCGCTTCTTGGAAGAAACCTTCCTGATCCAGAGATACTTTGAAGAGCCTGCTGATCTTTTCGTTGTCTTCGTTTGGAATTATTGCGCTACTTAGCACAAGCAAGTCCGGATGAATGGTTAATATTTCATTCATGAGGAGTTCTGGAACCGTAACTGTTAGGTTTTCAGGGTTCACAACTGGTTTGTTTTCGTCCGTGTAGCGGATGAACAGGACACCTAGACTTCTTGCAGCGTTGTACATGGTCTCCCAAATGCCGTATGCTCGGATGTCCTTGTAGAGAATGAATACCTCGGTTTCAGGTTTCCTCCTTTTGATGTATATCGCGTTTTTTATGGCTTCTGTGCAGCAGACTCGGGAACAGTAAGGTCGTTTCTCCTCTCTTGAGCCAACGCATTGAATCATGACGACCTTTTTGGCGTCAAACTTTCCTCGGAGAAGTTGTTCCATCTCTTTCTGGGTTATTATCTTCTCATTTTTTCCAAAGTGATAGTATTCATGAGGGACAAGCAGCTTGGCTCCAACGGCGATAACTACGGCTCCGATCTCCAATTCCCGAAGGCCTTCCTTGCCACGCACCTTTGCCTTGAAAGCTCCAGCATGGCCTTCTGCCTCTTCGACCTCTGATTCAAGCATCACCGTTATCCTTGGATTGTTTTCTACTTTTTGAATAAGGTCTCCTAGAATGTCCATTGTGTGGGTCCCGTCTTGTATTCTGTCGATGTTCCAGAGAAAACCGCCGAGTTTACTGCCCTTTTCGACAAGATAGACTTCGAATCCTTGCGCTGCAGTGTCAAGGCTTGCAGTCATTCCCGATACGCCACCTCCGATAACGAGCACTTTTTGGTTCAGCGGAATCAGCTTTCTCTGCAGCGGATTCAACAGTTTTGCCTTGGCAACTGCCATCTCTATGAGGGTCTTTGCCTTTTCTGTCGCTCTTTCTTTCTGTCTACGGTGCACCCAAGAGCATTGTTCTCGGATGTTACAGAACTCAAAAAGATAAGGATTCAACCCCGCCTCCTTCAAAGTATTTTGAAACAGAGGTTCATGGGTTCTAGGTGTACAGGCAGCGACTATGACCCGGTTCAGCTGATGTTCTTCGATGGCTTCCTTGATAATCTCTTGAGCTTCTTTAGAACATGTGTGAAGATTCTCTTCACAGTATACCACATTTTCCAATGATTTGACGTGTTTCACGACTTCGGGTACGTTAACTATGGCACCTATGTTGACCCCGCAACGGCAAACGAATACTCCTATCCGTTGTTCCTCGTCTATCTCAATCTCAGGAGGGAACTCCTTTTCCACGGTCAACTGATTTCTCACAGACCATAGGGCCGACTTTGCTTTTGCAGCGGCACCGCATGCTTGCGCCACGCAATCAGGTATATCTTTGGGACCCTGTGCACATCCGCAGACGTATATGCCCTCGATGCTGGTTTCCAGTGGCCTTTCCAGTTTCGTGTCAATGTATCCGTATTTGTTCGACTTCAAACCCATTATGCTACTCAGCGCGTACATTGTGTTCGAAGGCTTCAAGCCAACAGAAAGAATCACAAGATCGAGGTCAACGCTTTTGAACTGGTTATCGTCTGGGTCCTCAAAGAATAATGTGAGTATGTCGCTTTGGGGGTTGCTCTTTACCTCCACGTCTTTGCATCTGACGTATTTTATTCCCAACTCCTTGGCTCTGTTAGTGAATTCCTCGAATCCTTTTCCGTGAGCACGCAGGTCGATGAAGAAAATGTTGATGTCAAGCTCTGGGTCATGTTCTTTAGCTACTATAGCCTCCTTGGTTGCATACATGCAACATACTGCAGAACACAGTTCTCTGAACCTGCTGGGATCTCTTGATCCGACACATTGTATGAAGGCTATCCTCTTAGGTTTTGATCCATCCGAAGGTTTGACTAGCTCTCCTGCTGTTGGACCACCTGCGTTCATGATTCTTTCAAATTCCATTGAAGTGATAACGTTCTTATGGCGATAGTTGTATGAGGTTTGAAGACTCGGATCAAAAGTTTCTGCACCACAGGCAAGGATGATGCTTCCGACATTAAGCTTGAACACCCTCTCCTCTTGATTATAGTCTATCGCCTTCAAGCTGCAGGCAGTCTTACATCTTGCGCAGGTGTTAGGGTCGGCACCAAGACAGCTCTTTCTATCAATCAAATAACGCGTTGGAATAGCTTGAGGGATAGGAATGTATATCGCCTTTCGCCAGGTGAGCCCCTGTTCAAATTCGTTGGGAACCTCAACTGGGCATGCGTTTGTACAGTTTCCACAAGCACTACATTTCTCGGTAACATATCTGGGCTTCTGTCGTAATGTGATTTCGAAGTTTCCAACTCGTCCTCCAACTTTCACTATCTCACTGAGTGTCAATATCTCGATGTTCGGATGCCGGGCAACTTCAACCAGTTTGGGTGATAGTATGCACATTGCACAGTCGTTCGTGGGGAAGGTCTTGTCGAGTAGCAGCATCCTGCCCCCGACAGTGGGCTTTTCATCGATGAGATACACCTTGAAGCCAGATTCAGCGAGTTCATGAGCTGCGAAGATTCCAGAAACTCCACCTCCGATGACTGCAACGGCGCCCACTTTATTCATGAGGCTTCACGGCTGGGTCTAAACGATTAAACTGATTACTGGTTCTGGAGAAACAAGGTTCTTGTGAAGCCCCAGTTTTTTGGGTTCAATGCCGAAAGACAAACCCATGAGCTGCGTAAAATACAATACAGGGATTTTCCTTCCATCAACGCCAGTTTTGACCTTGCCGGTCAGAGTTTCAAGTGTCATGTGACAAAGAGGACAAGTAACTAGAATGCATTGTGCACCTCTCTGGCTTGCTTCTGTAAGTATCTGCTCCGTCAATTTCAGAGCTATATCTCTATAGGTCATGAGTAGACCGCCACCGCAACATTTTGTCTTGCTAGTGAACTCAAGAGGCTCCCCTCCCAAAACAGAAACAATCTCATCAATATGCGTCGGGTTGTCCGGGTCATCAGATTTTAAAATCTTTGATGGTCTGACCGACAAACAGCCATAATAAGAGACTGTTTTCAACCCGTTCAGTTGTTGTTTCACGCTTTCGCCTATATTCTCGAGTCCCACTTCATTCCATATCAGATCCAAGAGATGTAAGATTTCAATCTCACGAAATTCATAATTCAATATTCTGCTTATCATCTGTTTCAAGTCTTCGTTACCAGACAGCTTATGCTGAACTGTCATAAGGTTGTTGAGACAGGCGTTGCATGCAACCACAAGTTTGTCAGATCTCTCGGACGCGATTTTCAGGTTTCTGGCAGGTAGAGCTAGAGAAAGCGTGGAATTGAGAGATGAAACTTCCAATGCACCACAACAATTCCAATCCTCAATTTCAACCAGCTCTATACCGAGCTGTTTGCAGACCTCTTCTGCGGACATCTGATATTCTTTTGCTGAAGACTCCAGTGAACAACCCGGATAATAAGGCATCTCCATGTTGCATCACTCCGATGAGTCTTTGAAGACACGCTGGAGTTCGTCTAGTGCCTTAATTTTGTGTGGAAACAGACTTATTTTCCCCTTCCGAAACATTTTCAAGCCAAGCAACGAAAATGACATCATAAACCCCAGAGCCTTTCTTTTGAGCATGTACTTTGAGAGTAACCCAGCTTCGAACACTCTGCCATAACTCTCAATACTGTCTTTGAATATCAAATCAAATGGAAATTGCGGCCCCTTGATCTCTATATTGCCTTTCTCTGCCTCTCTTACAGCCAAAATTCTCAGCGCCTCGATGACTTCTGCGAACTTTACATCTTGCGGGCAACGTTCAAGGCAGGTGAGACAGTGAGCACACTTCCAAATCGTCTCGCTTGAGAGGATCTCCTTTTTCATTCCGTAAAGAACCATCCTGATTATTCTTCTCGGATTGTAGGTGTCGTCAATTCTTCTAACTGGACATGACACGGTGCATATGCCGCAGTTAAAGCACAACTTGATGTTTTGGCCCCCGATTTCTTTCGACACTTCATATTTGAAGTTCGGATCAAGCTCTTCAAAATCTATAGTCCGCATCTCTCCGTCGACCATTTTGTTCCTCCTTACCCAACTTGCCGAGAAGAGTATTGAAGTGTTATTTCCTATATTAATCTTTTTCATCCTAAAAACTATACAAATCTAAGAAATAGCGTCCCCATTTCATTTATTTCTTATGATAAGCCATCCAAAAGTAGGAATATTTCATTCAATAGGCGCAAAAAACCATCTAAAAGTCGTGCGCACAGGTAATAATTGGGAATGGCCCTAATGACATCGCTGGCGCTAACCAGGAACAATCTTTCGGAAGACATGCACTCAAGTTTTCTGCGGAAGGATCAGCTGTTTTCCTCAGTCTCTTCCGGTTTTTTGTGAGACTCTTCTCGAGTACGGGGCGTGCGTGTGCGAACGAGAGAGAGTCTTCTTCTTGCGGAATCGCTGGCTACTTCTTTGGAAACGGTCTCGATGGATGTCAATTTCTTTAATGCCGTTAGCCAAACTGCTGACCTTACATCGCTGTGGAATATCCAGTGCCTACTCACCTCGATAGCTCTCTCAGGACAGACTTTTTGGCATGCAAAACAATACACGCAAAAGTTAAGTGAGACCTTGGGCTTGCCATTTTCATCTAGCTGAGCTGCGTGAGCGGGACAGATGTCTACGCACGCCATGCACCCTTCTGGACAGAGATCTGCATTCAACTGAACTGTTCCCATAAAGGGTTTTTTTACTACTATAGCATCAAGGGGGCAAGCCGATTCACATCGCTTGCAGTATATGCAGAGTGATTCGTTGATCTGCACATCGATAATCTGTG
>Ga0114921_10000722_pt1 | contig 14215 bp, 11 predicted proteins | sample BentaG_FD_87016 | JGI IMG/M metagenome (GOLD analysis project Ga0114921, IMG submission 87016) | Deep subsurface microbial communities from South Atlantic Ocean to uncover new lineages of life (NeLLi) - Benguela_00093 metaG | ecosystem: Environmental > Aquatic > Marine > Oceanic > Sediment ...
GATTGACGAGAAAAAAAGGTATGCCGTCGCCGAACCGGTAGTGGCCAAGGTTCAGCTTCATGGGAGATTCTGAGGAAGGGACTGATAGCTTGCATGCCCGGTGGCGGCGGACAGGTATCGGTGCTGGCCAATACTTTCATTCTTGGTGCTGGGCTCTTCAACTACCGCATAGAGTTCGTCAGCCACCGACGATTAAACGGTGTGGAATGGGTCACCCCGCAAGGGGAGGTATATCGGATGGGCTCGCTTGTTCAGGGTGACGATAACTGGTACTGGCGGGACGGGTTGGGGCCTGATGCCACCGGCTTGCTGCACGGCCTAGCTAGTTGGGCAGGGGGCATGGGTATCGTCACCAAGATATCAACCAGGCTGTACCCATTGCAACCACAGAAGCTCGAACCAGAGGGCATTGGATCCAATTCTCACCTTAAGCTGCCCGCTAGGGTCAGGTGGTACAATATTACGTTCCCTACTGAGGAATCTTGCCGAAAGGCAATGTATGAGATAGAAAGAGCTCGCATAGGGGCAATTGTAAACAGGGTTCCTGCGTACTGGAGGGATATTGCTAAGTCTCATGGGGATCTTGCTGTTAGAAACGATTTCTGGCAGCGCTGGAACCAGACGACCCCTGAGCAGGTAGCGCAAAGTCGTGTGCTTCGTGTGATGGTTGTCGGCCGTGCCTCCCAGGCTCAGCTAGAGTATGAAGAGAGGGTTTTGATGGACATCGTAAATGAAGCTGGCGGTACGTTCCGTCCCGCAAGACAAACCGATGAAGCCTCTTTTCTAGCTGCCAATGCTGCAGGTATGTGGAAAGCCACTGGATTTTTCGGGGAGTGCGATGGCGGCATAGAGAACCCCAAGTGTGCCGACAAGACGCGTGAAATATATATAAGGAAACTTCAGGAATATGAGCATAAATCGGACTTTCTAGACCAGAAGGGTGACTCACCTTGGTACATGCCCTTTGGATTAGGCCGGGTTTACTATACCGAGCTTCATGGTTGGCCGGATTGTGCCAAGGTAGACCCTGATGACCCGCAGTTCCAGCCAGGAATAGTGGACAGAATCCTCCGCTGGCGAACCAGCGAGGCGGAAAAGATCATTATGCAGACGGGCATGCAGGGCTTTTTCCTCGGTCAGGTGCAGCCAATGAGGTTGACCTCGCCAGCAAACCAGCATTACCATATTTGGATGGATAGGTTGAAAAAGGAGTTTGACCCTAAGGAACTGGCCGCGCCAGGGCAGCCATTTATTCCCGACAGGCTGATAAATGAGCTCTACCCCGAGGCGGTAACAGACGAGATGAGAGAAGCGATAAAGAAGGTAGAAGCAGGACCATGGATGGGCAATCCTGAGTGAGGTTAAACGCGCGTGTCATCCCTCAAAGGTCATAGAAAGGCTGTGCCACTCGCTATGTAGCGTATGAGGATCCCTGTTCCGTGGCAGGCTCAGTATGTTTGTGTAAAGCCCAGGCTTACCTGTAACAGCATACTGCGAAAGGACACATCTCGCAAGAGAGTAGATAACAGCAATGGAAAGACATGATGTGGTCATAGTAGGTGGCGGACATAATGGACTGATTGTTGCTGCTTATTTAGCTAAAGCCGGGCTCGATGTATGCGTGGTTGAAAGGCAAGAGAAGGTTGGGGGTGGCGTGGTGACCAAGGAGGTTACTATGCCCGGGTTCAAGCAGGACATATGCTCCGTCCTACACGGGTCAATCCAGGCTAACCCGCTTATTCACATGGATGAGCTAGGGCTCAAATCCAAGTACGGGCTTAAGTATATTGTGCCAGATATACAGACGGCCTTTGTCTTTTCGGATGATAGCGCCCTGGTTATCCACAAGGATATAGATAGCACTTGTCAGTCAATACGGCAGTTCTCCAAGCGGGATGCTGAGACATATCCCAAGTTCTGTGACTATTCAAGACAAATAATTAGGGCTGGGCAAGTGGCGTACTTCTCGCCGCCTCCGCCCTTTGGCAGGATGGTATCTTTCTTAGATTCCAGCGAGATGGGTCAGGAGTTCTACAGGGTCGTGATGTCCAGCGGCATAGACATAGCTGAAGAGTGGTTCGAAAGTGATCAGGTTAAAGTGGCATTGAGCAGGTGGGTATGCGAGAATCTCTACGGACCTCGAGAGAAAGGAAGCGGAAACTACATAAATGGCTTTCCCTTTTTCCACAGTTGGGGAATAGCATTGCCTGAAGGCGGCTCTGGAGCCCTAAGTGACGCGCTCACAGCCTGCATCAAGGATAACGGCGGAACAGTGAAGGTCTCAACCCAGGTTAAGCGACTCAAGGTAGAGGCTGGTGAGGCTAAAGGGGTCGTGTTAGACAATGGTGATGAAATCATGGCGAATCAGGCTGTAGTCTCTAACCTTCATGTTAAACAGCTTTTTCTTGATATGATAAAGGCCCAGGACTTGCCCGATAGCTTTCCGGAAAAGGTGAGACGTATTAAACAAGGTAATCTCTCAGCTTTACTTCAGGTCTTGGCTCTTGATGAAGCACCAAGGTTTAAGGTCGGTGGAAAAGTCAACCGCGCCTGCAACGTGGTTATTGTTCCCCATACGGAGGAGCTCCTCAGGGCGTTTGATAATTGCTATTACGGGATTCCTTTCACATCATCGCCAGCAATTATCTGTGCCACCTTATATGACCGGACGCGCGCTCCCGAAGGGAAGCATACCCTGTATATCTTCCACATAGAGCCTTATGACTTGAAGGATGGAGGACCTGCCAGGTGGGACGAAATACGAGAGGAAGTTGCCGACCGTATCTTAGAGACGGTTAGGCAACATACGATCAACATGGGACCTAACAACATCCTTGGCCGGTGGATATCTAGCCCTCTTGACCTGTACAGGTACAATCCTGCTTGGAAAAACGGCGACTTCAACCATTTCCCGCTATCGGTAACACAAAGCTATGGCAACAGACCTCTTCCTGGCTGGGGCAACTACAGGACACCGGTGAAGAGGCTCTATATCTGTGGACCAAGTGCTCATCCTGGAGGTGGGGTATGGGGTGGGGGTAGAGCTACTGTGCAAGTATTGATGGAAGACCTCAATATTGATTTCAAGAGAGTCGTGTCAAACTTCGTGGCGTGAAGCGAGTTACGATTGGTAATAGCTCGCTTGACACCTGATACCATATCCCGCAGTGTTAGCTTGCCAGGCACACGGTGCGGAGCTTCAAGCCCTCATATTCCTCAGTGGAACACCCGCCTCCGATACGGCTTAGCTTCTCTACCACCAGGGTTTTATAGCCCCAGTGAGCCAGCAAAGCGTCGCTACATAGCCCACCTATCCCGGAGCCAATAACAACTGCATCATACGTTTCTTGCTGCACCTTGTCACCTCTTAATCCAGCTTTACCAGTTTTCCTGGGTTCATGGTATCGTTAGGGTCGAAGACGCGTTTTATCTCACTCACCCAGTGCTTGAGATTGGGACCTATCGTTGACGAGAATACAGTGAGCATAGGCTCCATATAGTAGTAACCCAAGTCCAAGTGGTCTTCTTTGGGAGTACGAAGGAAGCCGTCTATATTCATATTACGTGACTCCTTCACCTCCTCGAAGTTGGATTGGTCAAAGACAGTGTCATCCTCGAACTCTGCATAGTAACCCCTCTCAAAGACATATATCCAAGGCGTTTCCTCATCAAACAGATAGTGAGGGTGATTACGTACTACTTTTTGAGCCGCTTCGTAAAAATCCCGGTGAGCGTCTATATTACCCACCCCGAGCTTTATGCCAGAAAAGGCACCATGGCGAGTAAAACGCGAACCACATCCATCCCGAAAGGCATCACCATGCCAGGTCGACATCTCTCCCCTCAGGTCGTCACGAAATGTGCCCCCAGTATCGTCAACAATGTCTTTCAGTACCTTCTCTTCATAGTCCAACTGCCTCGGTGAAGAGATGCCAGCCGTAATTACATAGAACATGTGCTTGGGGAAGAACCCCTCACGCCATCGTTTCTCAGCCAGCTCTTCTGTTCTTTGGGTCATGCCACAATTCCAAGCGTTTGACGCTCCATTGAGATGGGTGCCTATCCCCGAGTGGGCAATTTGATATAGTGCCTCGTTCATGGATTCGATGTCTGGGTATTCGATGTAATAGATTCTATGGTTATCTGGAAGCCGTGGTCTATTGTAGATTTCCTCCTCAGGCCATTCCCCACCAGCCCAGGGATAAAGTTTAACCGTAGCCTCAGTGATAACACCAAGGCTACCACAGTTCGTGAACTCAAAAATACCCTTGAGGTCTGGACCTGGTCCCTGGCACCAGAAGTTGCCACAGTTAAGCATGGCTGACGAACCTGATCTTAGGATATCCCCATTGGCCAGAACTACGGTAAGGTTTACCAGTGAGCGAACGCCGACTCCATAGGCTAAGGCACTCTGCCAGGTGCCAGAGTATATTATATTAGATAGGAGCCCACAACTCGCCGGGGCAAGGGGGGTGCCACCATTCCACAGACCCTTCTTCATGGTCTCCGCCTGAATGCGAGCAATACTTACATAGGGCTGAATGGTGGCCGTCATGTTGCGCTCATCGATGCTCAGGATATTGTCCATTCTTTTTAAGTCTAGGCAAACAGAGCCCGGACTATCGGCTATGCCAAAGGAGACCATATTAGCTCCGGTAGTGATGGGGATAACTTTGAGCTGGTATCTATTAGCAACCCGAAGTACCGCCTGAACTTCTTCGGTACTTCTGGGCAAGATGACCAAATCAGGCACCCCCAGCGGGTCTTTCTTATACTTTCTCACTAGGGCAGGGAAGCCTACGTCCTTGGAATATGCTTGACGAACGGCGGGGTCATCGCTAACAAAATCGGCACCGACTACCTCGGCTAATGCTTGGTACACATGGGGTTCTATCAATTCAATCCACCTCGGCTTAATTTCTTCATTTTACCAGTTTATGGACGGACGTTCTATAGTTATGTGCCATAATATTGCTACTCAATGTAAAGGTGGGCGTCTTAGTTGTCAAGTAACGTAGCGCCCGCTGCTACCGCGAGGTCAAAAAACCGGGGTAACCTTTAGAAGCCTCCTTTACAAATAGCGACCCGCACTTCATCCACCCCCAGAGTCTTAACGCAATTATAGTTCAATCTCAAAATAGTAGGTAGGGACTTCCTCAAAGACACTGTAGGAAAAGACACAATCTGGCTGATTGTGATATCGGAAGTTCAGGGTAGTTTACAGCATTTCTAACTTGGGTTTTCACTCGCTCTACGAGGGCGTTGAGTAGAGCAACGTCGTCAGGAGAGAAATACGCAGTGAGGCAAGCCTTACCATCGGAGGTTCAGTTCAGACGTGGTTGGTGATGCCCTTTGAAAGATGTTAGAATGAGGGCACGCAATTTGAACTCTGGTGGCGAAAGTTCTGTAATAAGCGGAGGAATTAGGGAAAATGAACGCCGGTCAAATCATAGGCCAGACACTAAAGCTGTACGATATAGAGTACTTTTTTGCCTTCACCGGAGGTGATCAAGATATATGGCTGGGTTTGCGTGACGCAGGAATAAAATACATCCTTCCTCATAGTGAGCGGTCTGCCGTGGCAATGGCAGATGCTTATTCACGAATAACGGGTAAGCCATCTTTTACTTACGGACAGTGGGGTCCTGGAGCCGTAATCTGTGTCGCCGGAATAACAGATGCTTACTGGGGACAGAGCCCGGTGATATGTATAACGAGCAGTACTGCCTCACCAAGCCTGTACCGGTATAGCTATCAGGGAATTGATGACCAGCAGACCCTTTTTGCCCCTATAACCAAGTGGAATGCCCTGGTGCCCAACATAGCCAGACTCCCTGACATGCTCAGGACGGCAATTAGAATGGCAGTGAGCGGCGTGCCAGGCCCCGTCCACCTTGATGTTCCAGCTGAGTTGACTTGGAAGACGAAAGCGGAGCTTCCGGATGTCCGTTTGTATGCTGAGAATGAGTTTAAGAAGTACCCCGCCTGTAGGGTCGTCCCGGCACCTGAGGGCATTGAGCAGGCCATCAAAGCTATAGCCCAAGCGAAAAGGCCTCTCATTCTAGCTGGAGGAGGGGTCATAATGTCCGAGGCCTGGGATGAGTTAGTTCGGTTTGCCGAAAGCCTGTCTATTCCAGTAGTTACCTCATCAGCTGGTAAGGCTTCCATAACCACAGACCATCCTCTGGCTGTCGGCGGCGTTGGGAACTACTCTAGGAGGGTAGCTAACGATGTCGCTGCAAGATGTGATACTTACATAGCAATAGGTTCAAATCTGGGCGACCATACTACCATGGCGCGGCAGGCGCCAAGTCGTACTACTAAGGTAATTCATATAGATCTGGACCCCAGGGTGTTGGGTACTAGTTACCAGGAAGAGGTCTCTGTGGTCGGCGATGCCAAGTTGGTGCTTAAGGCTATGACGGAGGCATCTGAAGCCTCAGGACTTTCTAAAAAGGCCTGCCCCTGGGCTGATTGGGTGAAAGAAGTTCAGTCAATGGTAGCATCATGGAAAGCGGCATTCCTGGACAAGGCCGGCGATGGCGGCGCCGAGGGTGCTATTAATCCTTATTTTGTTATAGCTGCTTTGAATAAAGTGCTTGGCCCTGACGATGTGCTTGTGGCTGATACTGGCTATATGGCCGCCTTTGCGAATGCTTGTATTGATGTAAAAGCTCCAGGAAGAAAATATGTCCGTGCTTCTGGCTCCTTAGGCTGGGGCTTCCCGGCGTCACTGGGAGCGCAATGTGCTGTCAAAGATAAGGCTCGAGTCATCTGCCTTACTGGAGACGGCGGAATTGGCTACCATGTAGCCGATATAGAAACGGCAGTAAGGTGTGGCCTCCCAGTGGTGGTTGTGGTCATGAACAACAGCTCGTTAGCTTTCGAGTACCATATACAGAAAATCCTTTATAAGGACGTCGTACCCGAGGTAAACGATTTCTTAGACATTGACTATGGAGCTGTGGCTAAAGCCTTTGGTGCTTATGGCGAGAAAGTGAAGAGAGCTGAGGATGTGGAAGGAACTCTAAGAAGAGCCCTCGATTCGGGAAGGCCAGCTGTTGTAGACTTTGCTATTGATAAAGAGGTGTACGCTCCCGTTAGCCACTATGAGTCAGTTGAGCAGCGCCAGGTTTAGTTCTTATTAATCTTAATTCTCCCGGTTTCAATACGTGTAAGGCAGCTTTACCTCCTTGTTCGATGATTCCATAGAGCTTGGGTAAAGCCATCACCGGCAGCTAGTCATACCAACCGAAGTCGTTTACTGCCTTCTTCAGCATATACACATTGTAAGGGGGTGCCATAGGCGGAAGCTCACAACCAGGACTCAGAATAAATCCCCGAGGTGCATACTTCGCCTTCTCAATGCACTGCCTAGCGGCCTCATAGACTTGCTGGGGAGTCCCGTTCTGAATAAGCTGGGGTTCAACGTTGCCGGCAATGATATAGGTATCCCCGAAATACTTTATGGCGGTGGTAAGGTCAACCTCATGACCAAAATGGACAATGCCATTATCTCCCATAGGGACCTGGGCCCAATAGGGAAGGTTCAAGTTCTGCTCGCCGCAGATATGACAGAAAAAGCGTCTGACTCCCATCGCCAGCACTTTCTCATGAACTTCTTTAACATAGGGCAAGGCAAATTCTTCGAACTGTCTCGGTGAGATAACCTGATTTGCCTCGGAAGGTGCGGCGGTAAAGGCAGTAATGCGCTTGGCGCCGAAGGTGTCCACCCAATACTGGGCTACCTGGAGGCAATGGTCGGTAACCAACCGCAGAAGTTTATGGGCAACTTCTGGCCTCTTCAACATCCATCGACATAACGTCGAGATCTCACATACGCCTGTTGCCCAGGTAAAGGGGCTGCCGACAGTGAGCATAATGGGCATATGGTGGCGTTCACATATCTTGGAAAACTCCATAGTCAATGGAAGCGAGCCGGCCGTTTTCACGTCGGGTAACGCCAACCGGTCAATATCCTCCTCCGAGCTGACTGCATAGCGCTTACATGTTGGGACTTGCTCCCATTCACTGGTTGGGAATTTGATTTCACCGCCAAAATCCCAACCTGCGGAGTCAGAAAAGGAATAGGAGGGGCCACCTTCAAGGCCATACATTTCCCGAGTCCATAGCTGTGCCCAGAAGCTTTTCTCCGGGTCTTCATAAACGCTCTTGACGGAACAGCCTACCGTCCTGGCGCAAAATCCGAGGGCAAACAGAATTACGGGAACTCGATCCGGCCGCTGCCCGGTGCCCAGCGCTTTCATGCGTTCTGCTGCCGTCATCGTCTCCTGTCTCATTTTTCCCAACCCTCCTTTCTGACTTTGCTGTTACTTTACTCTATTTATCCTACTAAGCTTATGAACAATTCGGTCACCCAATACTATCAAACGTCTACCTATAATGGCAAGGTTTTTTGAGGAATTATGCTTGTTCAACGCCTTCGCCCAAGGTTATGGTCACGGTCAACCTTCTAATGAATTCTCAGTCTGGTTGTATTATCCTGGCGCCAGCACCCTCGATACCTTGACAAATCTTAGGAGGAGCATGTAATCTTAACGAGATAAGAATTACCTTTCAAAACAGATGCCCTTGCCGTCTATTATCTCAATAGCGGGATACTGGGGAAAAACGTTCAGGCGGTTAGAGCACTCAGGGATTGCACGGTACTGGCTTCTCAATATAAGGCCTGTCTGGCAGGCCTTATATCTGTAAAGGAAGGAGAGAGAATGGCTTCAGAGGAAAGAACCCAGGAATTGCTGAAAGGTCTTGCTGATGCGGTAGTAGCTTTTGATGAGGAAAAGGTTGCCGAGCTCAGCCAAGCCGTGTTGGAGGAAGGTGTCGATGCCTATGAGGCGGTGATTAATGGCTTGGCTGCCGGAATGGTAGAGGTAGGCGCGCTGTATGACAAAAAGGTGTACTTTGTCCCCGAGTTGCTTTTATGTGCCGATGCGCTCTATGCCGGGCTGGATATCTTACGACCACATATTGAGAGCCAAGAAGGTGCGGTGAAAGGGCAAGTAGTCATTGGCACAGTAGAGGGTGATGTCCACGATATCGGCAAGAACTTGGTTAAGATGATGTTTGATGCCGCTGGTTGGACGGTTCATGACCTGGGGCGGGACGTAAAACTGGAGAGGTTCGTCGAGGAGCAGCTAAAGACCGATTCTGACATTGTTGCCATTTCGGCGTTGATGTCAACAAGTATGTTGGCTATACCCAAGGTCATCGAGATGATTAGGGCACGAAACCCCAATGTCGCCATTATGGTAGGTGGGGCTCCAATAACGGAAGACGTAGCCAAGCTCTACGGAGCCGATGGATACGCTAGTCATGCCGGGAATGCGGTTCAGGAAGCAATCAAGATGATTAGTCGGCTGAGAGAGTTGCAGAAGAAATAGCGGCGAAGTGTAGGAGAGATTCCTTCTTCCGTCAGTGCATGTCAAGATGCATTTTCCCCTTACTTGTAGCTATCCTCAAGGCAATTGATGGAGATAGAAAGGCACGGAGCTATGCCAGAAGTGGATAACCGAAAGTTTTTTGTTATCTTCCAGCCATCTGGTCGCCGAGGCCATATTGAGGAGGGTAAAACCATTAAGGAGGCCTCACGGAAGCTGGGTGTAGATATAGAAGGCATTTGCGGTGAGCAGGCTACCTGCGGCAAGTGCAAGATTAAGATTGAGGAGGGGGTCTTTGAGAAATACGGCATTGAATCACGGATGGGGCATCTCTCGCCGATAGGGGAGGCGGAGCGAAAGTTTTTCAAGGCACAGGAACAGCGGGATGGCTATCGGCTGGCCTGTCAGGCTAGCATACGTGGTGATATCGTCGTTTTTGTCCCCGAGGAGAGCCGAGCGGGGAATCAGATTGTACGAAAAGCGGCAACGGAGAGAGCTATCGAACTGAAGCCGGCGGTAAGGAAGTACTATGTGGAAATGCTCCCCGCTACCTTAGACGACCCTCTGGGTGACTGGGAGCGTCTGCAGGCCGAACTTAATAAAAAGTTTGGTCTGGGCGAGCTAACCATTGACTATCAGGTGGTCAGAGAGTTGCAAAAGACCATCCGGCAGGGTGATTGGCAGGTAACCGTATCAGTATGGATGAATAGAGAGGTCATTAAGGTAGAGCCTGGATTTATAGTCAAAGGCTATGGCCTAGCTGTGGATATCGGCACCACTACGGTGGTTGGCTATCTCTGTGACTTAGATAGCGGCGAAGTGGTGGCTACCGATTCCATGATGAATCCACAGGTGGTTCATGGCGAAGATGTAATGTCCCGTGTAAGCTACACCATGAGCAATGAAGACGGCTTGGAGCAGGTGAACCAAGAGATTATTGGTGGTCTCAACCAAATCGCGGGGCGAGCCGCTGCCCAAGCACGCATTAAGCGGCGAGACATCGTTGACATGACTATGGTCGGCAATACCTGCATGCACCATATTTTTCTGAATATCACTCCTAAGTATATTGGAAGGTCGCCTTTTGCCCCGAGCCTACACCACTCACTTGATATTAAGGCCTGCGACTTGGGGCTCAAGATTTCCCCGGGGGCTTACGTTCATGTCCTTCCCATTGAGGCTGGTTTTGTGGGGGCTGACAACGTAGGGGTATTGATTGCCGAGGAGCCTTACCATCAGGATGAAATGGCACTCGTCATTGACATTGGCACCGATGGTGAGCTGGTCCTCGGTAACAGAGAGAAGCTTGTCTCTGCTTCATGTGCCACCGGGCCAGCGTTTGAAGGAGCGCACATCAAATATGGAATGCGTGCTGCACCGGGGGCCATTGAGAAAATAGAGATAGAGCCAAGTACTAAAGAGGTTCGCTTTAAGGTTATCGGCAAAACGGATTGGAACACAGATTTGGAAGCTGTAGAGGCCAAAGGCATTTGCGGCTCAGGGATAATTGATGCCGTGGCCCAAATGTTCAGGGCAGGTATTTTGCAGCGGAACGGTCGTCTGAACACCGATTTGGAGACTCCTCGTTTGCGTATCACTGACGAGGGCCCAGAATTTGTCATTGCTTGGGCAGATGAAACGACCATCGGCCAAGATATTGTGGTCTGTCAGGATGACATAAGAAGCGTACAGCTGGCTAAAGGAGCCCTCTATGCTGGCGCCAAGATTATGATGCGTCGGTTGGGCGTGGCGAATTTGGACAAGGTAATTCTAGCTGGAGCCTTCGGCAGTTACATTGATAAGGAATCAGCCGCAGCCATTGGGCTCTTTCCCGACTGTGCTTTGGAGAATGTCTACGCCGTAGGCAACGCTGCTGGCGATGGTGCCCGCATCGCTCTCCTTAATGTGGGCAAAAGGCGAGAAGCTGATAAGATGGCAAGGCAAGTGGAATATGTAGAATTGACTGTGGAACCGGATTTCGATAAGGTCTTCAGTCAAGCCATGTGGTTCCCCCACATGAAGGACGCCTTTCCCCACTTGAAGTCCCTGCTTCCTGAGCAGGTGGTGCAATAAGTTCACAAAGGAGCTATGTTGTTGATGCTGGGATATACTTCGGAACAGAAGGTCTGCAACATTGGTGGTCTGAAAGTAGGTGGCCAACCCGGAGAGAACCCCCCTCTTTTAATTGGCAATATGTTCCAGAAGGGGGACACACTTATTGAGAGCAGGAAGGAGCGCAAGTTTAACCGGAAGGAAGCTGAGGAGCGCATCCACGAGATGGAGCGTCTTTCCCAGGAGACAGGTGTGCCTGGGATGGTAGCCTTGGTGGCTAACACGCCGGATGAGGCGAAGGCCTACGTGGACTTTTTTACCAGCGTAACCGACATGCCCTTTGCCATCGACATCTGGGTACAGAAGACGAGACTGGCGGCGGCACGCTATATAGCCAAACTGGGACTGCAAGAACGCATGCTTTATAACAGCATCACTCCCTGGGATGAGGACATTGAAGCTCAAGTGTTGGAACTCAGGGAACTAGGCATAAAGCACATAGTGGTACAAGCCTTCGATGTTGAGGATAAGAGGCCCAGCGGGAGAATCAAGTCACTTCAGCGAATGCTGCCAGTGGTGGCGAAAGGAGATTTCCAGAGTATTTTGGTGGATACGGCGGTGATGAATTTGCCAGCCACGACCTTCTCCCTGGTCGCCAATCGCCTCATAAAGCAGGAATTTGGGTTGCCGGTAGGTTGTGCCCCAGCCAACGGCACCTATATGTGGCGGAAATCTCTGGAGGTGGGGAACAGGAACAGATTCGTGGCCGCAGATGCGGCTATACACGCCATAGCGGCGCTGACAAGCGACTTTCTTTTCTATGGCCCCATGACCGGTACCAGTAGAGTCTTTCCGGCGGTAGCTGCCGCCACTTGCCTGTTAGCTACCCTAGCCTATGAAGAGGGTAAACCCTTGCCGAAACAGACCCACCCCTTGAACTTAATCTTCCCGGAAATGGTGGAGCAACTATCAAAAGAGGAAGGAAAGGAATAGATAGAATGGATGAGGAACTCAGTCCCAGAGAGCGAGTGCTTAAACTCTTTGGAAAGGAGAAGATAGACCGTGTCCCTGTCTTCAGCGGTATGGGAAATGTGACCATGTATGGCGTGGAGCAGCATGGCTGGCATTTTCCCGAAATCCATGTGGATAGCCATAAGATGGCATCTGTAGCCGCATCTACATTCCAGTCCTTTGGTTTTGAGTGTGCTGTGGTCCCTTTCGACCTGGGGGTGGAGGCCGAAGCCCTGGGCTGCCAGATCAATTACTACCCTGACCATACCGACCACACCGATATTCTCTATCCCACCGTATCCCAAAAGTTGGCCGAGAAGGTGGCGGAGCTGAACATCCAAGTCCCCCCCGACTTGGCCAAGGCAGGAAGAATACCCCTAGTGACGGAGGCAATCGGCCTCCTGAAAGAGATACTGGGCGACCAAGTAGCCATCGGCGCTTGGGTACTCGGTCCCTTTACCCTGGCTGGGCAGATTGTCGAGCTCGACGACCTTATCAAGAAATCACTCCAGAAGCCAGAGCTTATCAGCAAGGTATTGGACAGTCTGGATGACATGGTCATTTCCCTAGCCAACATCTATAAAAAGGCGGGTGCCGACTACCTGACGGTGAGAGAGATGGGCGCATGTGAAGATGTGTTAAGCCCAAGTATCTTTGCCTCGGTGATACGGCCTCACCTGGAGCGAGTCCTGGCAGCTATAGAATCGCCAAAGGTGCTGCATATCTGTGGCGACACGAACATTATTATCGAACATATGGCCCAATGCGGAGCTGATGCTATCAGCGTAGACCAGAAGAATCGCTTAGCCGAGTCACGCCAGAAGGTTGGCATGGAGACAATTCTCCTGGGGAACATTAACCCTTTCAATGTGCTGACAATGGGAACACCTGAAGACGTCGATAAGGAAGTGAAGCAGATTATCGCCAGTGGTGCCGATGCCGTATGGCCAGGCTGTGACATCTGGCCAACCGTGCCTTGGCAGAACATGGAGGCACTAGTAGCAGCGACGCGCAAGTATGGCCGAGAATCTCTGTAACATGCGCTAGTGTATGACATCTTCCAACTACCACGACTACAGCGATTGTGGATATGCAGCCGGTATCGGTGAGGATTCTATCTTCAATGTATTGACAAGCCTATATCCATGATTTTGATATGGCGCTGCAACATGCGAAATAGTCCCATAATTAAATAATTGAGGCCAGTGGTCTTATATGCTACCGGCATTTACCAGCTCTCAAGCCGGTGAAGCGCCAGTCTCGGGTAGCCAACCCGACAAGTTCAAGGAGGCACCGAGCGTGAAAAAGCATAGATGGACCAGTCTAGCCTTAATGGTCATTAATAATAGCATCCATGCCGGGCTAGCCAGGCGGTGCAATGAAGAAAGGTCGAAATTCTCACTATTGACAAAGGTGTTTCAGTAACATAAGATTCTTGTCAGGTCGGAGCCTTTACCGTACTCGGAGACCGGAGATGCTCTTGGAAGATGTCGAGGTCTTCTCTGTGGATTGTTACCGGCAGGAACCGCTCTAACAAGCCCAGTCCGCTTGTTGGCTGAATAAAGCGAAAAGAGTAAAGCCCTCCAGTAGAAGGTATTGGAGAAAGGCGATGGGAGGTGGTGAGTATCAATCGAATTTTGGCAGTACTGAAACTAACAAAAGGGGTGATATAGACATGTCCGAGGAGGAGATTATTCAACGTCTGAAAAAGTGTGTTATTGAGCAGGATGAGGACGGTGCCAAGGCGGCCGCCA
>Ga0114921_10000723_pt1 | contig 14209 bp, 11 predicted proteins | sample BentaG_FD_87016 | JGI IMG/M metagenome (GOLD analysis project Ga0114921, IMG submission 87016) | Deep subsurface microbial communities from South Atlantic Ocean to uncover new lineages of life (NeLLi) - Benguela_00093 metaG | ecosystem: Environmental > Aquatic > Marine > Oceanic > Sediment ...
AAATTCTATCTATTGCAAAGGTAACACACCAACTGGGTGTGTATAAATGGATTCTGTTGAGAAGCCACTGCAGGAAAACCACATTGATGTTTTTGAAACATCTATTCGACTTTTAATTGACCAAGGAAAAGCTGCATTAAATTCAGTACTTAATAACTCAGATAATTTTCTTGATATTTGTAAAACGCTGAAAGAAGGTATGGAAGAAGGAAAGAGCATTCATATTACAGGAATGGGACGATCCGGAAAAGCAGGAATGCTAACAGGCGAGTTGCTAAAAAACATTGGTTTTAAGGTTAGTTATATTGGTAAAACACTTGCCCGTCCAATTAGAGAGGGAGATATAGCGATCGCTTTTTCGGGAAGTGGATGGACACGCGAAACCTGTGCAGACGTTGATTTTGCTATAAGAAAAGGGGCCACGATATTAGGGGTTACTTCAGACTTAAGGTCGAAAATAGGAAGGATTTCAGATATTAGCATTAAACTTCCAGGTAAAAAGGACATTCCAGAGGGATCTAGGTACGTTACTAAGCAACTTGAGAAAATAATCGCAACACCACTTGCACCGCTGGGTACTGTATTCGAATTGAATGTGATTCTATTTGGAGCGGGTCTGTTAGGGGGGCTTACTTCTCCTTCAGACTTTTTAAACGGTTATGAAACGGTCACAAAAAAGATGTTACAAGAGCTCGATTGGACACTATCGGATCTAGTAAACTATCAAAATAATAGAGCGCAGCTTATCAATGTAATCAAACTTTTTGAAGATGCAATTATGCACAAATATCGAACTTATTGGATTGGTGCAGGATTAACGGATATTATTGCTGGAATGCATGCGATGAGATTTCAGCATCTGAAGACAGAAGTTGAACAAACTTATGAGTGGCGTTTTCGCGAAAAAAAAGACTTATTGATCGCAATAAGTGGAAGTGGAGAAACCCCACCTGTTTTACATTATGCTAGTGAAGCCAGAGAAATTGGCATGCAAGTACTCGGGATTACAGCCTATATGCCTTCTTCACTTAGTGATAAGTGTACACACGTCCTTGTCGTACATGGCAGAGATGATCGTGATTCTGCTCATAATAAGAGAATCAACAGTTCAGCAGATATCTTTATTCCTGCTTTTGAGTATTCTGCAGCCAATATTCTTGATGGGATTGCTGCACAATTAGCATTCAACCTTGGAGTGTCTGAACACGAAATGGAAAATGAACACGCATAAGAACAGTATTATTCTTTCCTTGGTCTTTTTTTTTCATTGTAAAAGACTAAGAGACTCAAATAATTGAACAAGCCTCGCAATCATCCCTTCTTTTTATCCTCATAACATCAAACGACATTTCACAACCATCTATTATCAGAAGCCTTTCAACTAGGGGCTTTCCGATTCCAACTATGAGTTTCAAGGCCTCCATAGCTTGAAGCGTTGCAAAGACGGCGGGAGTAGCGCCAAGTACGGGAAATATCTTTTGTTCAATTGGCGGTGAAGGGAATATACATTTTAAACACGGACCTTCGCCTGGCACTATAGTAGTCAGTTGTCCTTCCATTCCATAGATACCTGCATGGACAAAGGGAATTTGGTAATGGATACAAGCATCATTAATAAGATATCTTATGTGAAAATTATCCATTGCGTCTATCACAACATTTGCATCTTTCACTAAGTCAAATATATTTTCTTCTGTAATTTTAAGAACTAAACCTTCAACAGTAATGTCGGAATTCATCTGTAAGAGTTTTTCTTTTGCAGAAATAGCCTTATCTTTGCCAGGACCTTCGATATCTTTCTCCCAATGCAAAACTTGACGATTCAAATTAGAAAGCTCCGGCTTTTGCATGTCAATGACCACAAGATGACCTACCCCTGCTACGGCAAGATAAATAGATGCAGGACATCCTAGCCCACCAGTGCCCATTACTACAATTTTGGAATTCTTAAGTTTTTTTTGACCTTCAACGCCCCATCCTTGTATCATCATTTGGCGATCGTATCTCTCCAAATCGGATGATGTTAATTCCTTAGAGTTTTTCAATTTTTTTCCCTTCCAAGACAATGTCGGTGGGTATATTTCTTATTATTCAAAAAACTTTTGAAAGAATTATTTCTTTAGCCTGTTATCGTTCGATGTCGTTTAAAGGTTTTAACTTATTCGGCAGGAAGCCCCATCTAAAAGGGTGGGATAGTTCACGTCTCTAGAGGCTCACAAGAAAAGTGAAAGAAGGCGAAAAGCCACGCCACCTAGAATAATAGCTAACGCAATATCAGCAATAATAATTATTGCGGTTCGTTTCCCACCATATTCGCGTAACAATGCCCCTATAGTGGCTATACAGGGTATGTAAATCATTGAGACAAGAGCAAAAACAATCATTTGCACAGGTGTGAGAACTAGGGCAAAATTGGTTGTACCAGCTACATCTGCCAACAAAATTAATGTTAACTCCTTTCTAAGAATCCCGAACACTAATGGTATTGCACTAAAATCTGGAAGCCCTAACCAACTTACAAAAATAGGAGACATCACCATTCCTATTATTTCAAGAAATCCAGCTAAACGAAGTACTTCTATTACAAGACTTCCAGCCACCATCAGTGGGAACGCAATATAAACGAAATCCTTGGATCGGTTCCAGGTCTTAATTAACATCACTTTTAGTGAGGGGCGTTTGTAAGTTGGCATTTCCATGATAAGACCCATAGGTTCACCTGGGACTGTTTTGAATGCAATTCTTCCCAACACAAAAATCAAGATCAAATTGAATAGATATAGTCCCATTGCCCAGCCAAAACCTACAAATCGTGCAACTAATCCCAGAATGACTACAGTTCGAGCTGCACAAGGAATTAAGACTACTACAAATCCTGCAATCAGTCTTTCTCTGTCAGTTTCCATTATGCGACAACCTATGCATGCAGGAACACTGCAACCATAGCCTAGAATCAAGGGAATAAACGCTTTTCCATGGAGACCCATTTTATGCATGATATTATCCATTAGAAATGCCGCTCTGGGCAAATAACCAGTATCCTCAAGAAATGCAAGTATAATATAAAAAGGAATGATATATGGCAAAGCTATTGTAATCCCTGCGACTATACCCCCCAGTATACCGCGTGAAATTATAGAAATAATTGGTGGTGGTAATCCAGCATCTATAAGAAATGTTTCAAGATTTGGGAGTAATGCACCATAAAATATGCCTTCTAATACCACGATCAGAAAATCCCCTACTACAAAAACGATGGCGAACATAATAGCCATAATCGCGATCAAAATAGGATATCCGAATATTCTATGAGAAGTAAGAGTATCTAATTTTTCCTCAAATGTAAGTCGAGGTTCCTTAACGAATTCTTGTACTTTTTGGGCAATTCGATTTGCAATATTATATCTTTCGGCAGCAATAGCTACAGAGGAAATATGGCCGTGTATTTCTTCAATTTCTTTAACGTGTTTATTTGCTAATTCAAGCACAGTGTTTCCATTATCGAGTTTTTGCACTTTTTCAACAATAATGGGGTCTTTCTCTAATAACTTAATGCTCAGCCACCTAGGAGGATAAAGTTCAGCAAGATCTGGAAGATTTGACTGAATTTTCTCTTTTAGATTTTGAATACGCTTCTCAATTTCTACACCGTACTCCGGTGGTTTTAGAATAATTTTGGTTTTTCCCTGAGCAATAGATACCACTTCAGAGATTAATTCGCTTATTCCGATTCCAGAAATAGCTGTAGTTCCCACAACTGGGATATTTAATGAAGTTGATAGTTTTTCAAGATCAATGCAGATACCCTTTTTCGAGCAGAAATCCATTTGATTACAGGCCATTATTACTGGGGCTTCAAGTTCGAGTAATTGTACTGTGAAATAAAGATTTCTCTCTAGATTAGAGGCATCAATGACATTAATTATGATATCAGGTCTATCTATGGCTATATAGTCACGAGACACAACTTCTTCAAGTGAATATGCAGAAAGAGAATAGATACCTGGCAAATCAAGGACATTAAAAGTATAACCTTCATAATAAAGGGTACCTTCGGCACGTTCTACGGTCTTACCAGGCCAGTTTCCGGTTACCTGGTTAAGCCCGGTCAGTTGGTTAAAAACTACACTCTTGCCGACATTCGCATTCCCAGCTAGAGCAATGCGTAGGCTTTTCTTGTTTTCCAAAGAATTCACCTAAGTCTTAAGAATCAATAGGCTTAACAAAAATCCTTTTAGCGATTCCAAACCCAATCGCAAGACATGAGTTTCGGATATATATCTCAATTGGACCTCGAAGTAGTGCCTTCTTATTGAGAATAATTTCTGCTCCTGGTGTCAGTCCCATGTCTGCGAGCCTTTGAACTTTTCCCCTACCACCAAACATAAATTGAACAATACCTTTTTCTCCCACACGGAGCTGTGTTAGTGGGATGATTTCTTCAATACGTCCTTCTATTCCTTCAAGGTTCTGATAGAAATTACTGATATTCGAATTATTTAGTCCATGTTTATGCCAGTCAAGGGAGTTTTTCCCTTTGTGTTTTGCTAGAAATCTGTGAATACCTCTTTTACGATGAATAAAGCGGTCATGAACATATTTTTCTCTATGTATTCGAAGTGCTTCTTTACCCTTTTCCGTAATTTTTAAAACATCTTGATCATTTGTAAACAATTCATTTGCTTGAGCAACTGACATTACCGTTTCAATGTCTGAAAGAGGAACACCCAATTCATCAGCCATCTCTTGGATAGAAAGCTTCTTTGCACCATTGATATTAATTAACTCAAGAAAACATGGAATTAGTTCCTCGAATTTTCGAATCGACATGAAAGTCACCGCATAGATAAAACGACGTAATTTTGAGGTACAATAATTTTGATTATATACGCTCTTTGTTATAAAATTTAGGATTGCCTAAACCTAGACTTTCTTTTTAAATCGCCCTTTTAAATCTTTATGTTTTCTTCGCAAGAAGACCCCACACACATCAGAACAACTCAAACATGCCAAAGAATCAATTAAAATCGATGATTTGTCAAAAGTTTTATCAGGAAGCCTTCCTAGTCTAGCTAAGTTAATTAAAGAAAAGCAAATTGAACTTAAGGATAGAATTACCGCCTTTGAAAAACTAATCACATAATCAAGCAAAGTAGAAAACTATAACTTGTTGATTGCATTCATTCCAGCACGATATCCGGTTGTAAGAGCCACCCCAAGACCAGATTTTTCGCTAATGTAGTCATAATTCGCAAGAATTGACCCTGCCGCAAAAAGATTTGTAATTTCATCTCCTTTTTCGATTATAGGTTTCATAGTCTCAGTTACTTGAATTCCCGCAAATGCAATACTATGTTTTCCAGATTCAAGGCGTCTTTCTGAGAAATTATTTCTATTAGGACTATGCACGGGTAAATTAAAAATGGGTTCATAGATTTTTTTTCCATCAAAATACAAACCTTCTGCGATGAAACTGCCTGAAGCTAAAACATATACATCTGCCTCAAATGTCTGTCTATAAATATCTGCTATTGTTTCCAATGTTTTACACTCATTATTTTCAATATGTGCACTTAAAACTTGAATTCCTCTGTGAATCTCAACGCCAACATCGCTGGCGGCATTTTCTAAGATTTGCTGAAGTCGCTGTCCAGGCACTGACGGCGGAAGAGATAGACATTCAAACACTGGAACGCCGAGTTCTTTTTCGAGTATTGTGTGATTTTGAACCCAGTTTTTGTATCCCAAGATTGCAGGAATAACTACGATCTCAACATCTATATCGATTATAGATTTTTTAAGTTGTTCGAGAAATCTTGAAAATGCATATTCTGTGTCTAGTGCTTCAGCAATTTCTATTGATGTGATTTCTTTATCTTTTCCTAAACTGGGAATCGCTATTTCTTTTGGAACGACTTCCTTGAGTGTATTCTGTCTAAAAAAAGAATTTACGGTGTGATGTAATGATTTGGCAAAAAATTTGGCATTAAATTCAGCATATCCTCTTATTCCAACAACCATAAGCTTTGTATCTGTGAATTCGAGAAGATTGCCATTCTTCATTGTCAAAGGAATTATACAACTTGGTCTATATGTGCCAAAATAATTGGATAGCACGACATTTCGAGTAGTATCGCCAACGTAAGCCATTTTCGTGATTTTAAGAAATTCTTGAATAGAATCTTTCAAGATTTCAAGTGCTTTTTTATCGTCTCCGTTGCCTAATATTGCATAAGGATGCCTTGGTGAAGTTCTGACAAAACTTCGAATTTCATCCTCTGGATTTGAGACTAATTTATTCTGGGTATATCCGAGGAGATCTATTGCGCCTGTGCTCATGTTTGTTGTTCCCAGACCCCTACTTAGAACTGCAACTTTCTTTCCAACTTCAGCAATTTTTCTTGCAGCAGTAAGTCCTGCCATGCCAGCGCCAATGACTATTGCATCGTAAGTAGTATCCATTATTTTCGACTCTCCAGTATTTTTTTGTATAATTGGTCGTAATTTCCTACGCAACTAAACACTGCTTGGTTTAATAGTTCCTGTCGAAGTTGATTCATCCAAAGAACAAATTTCGTGCCTTTCCACCGCTCTTCTATAAAGTCGATGATAGCCTTTTGTATATCTGATATTTCTTTATTTTTTGAGTATTCAAACAATTGATGTGCAAGTTTGAGCGTACATAAACCACCCTGGCAAATTCCAAATCCCGCTTGCGTTCTTTTACAAATATCTTCAAGAGTATAAGCCCACAATTTATCAATCGTGTATTTCACTTCTGCATTCGATACATATTCACATGAACATGCTGTTAATCGAGTAATAGGATTTTCTTCCATATAGTTGAAAATTGTCTTTGCTTCAGCTTCCCATCTCCCAATTGTGCGATCTGCGAGAAGCCAAGGTATTTTTAGTTTCTTGGCGATTTCACTAAAATCAAGATCATGTTCTTCTGCACCGGGAAGTTTAGTTTTATGTGTTACACAATCTGCGCGTAGACCAAGTTTTTGTGCAACTAGATCTGCGGTCTTTTCTGCCATAAGCCTATAAGTTGTTAATTTACCCCCCGTAATTGTGATTAATCCTGTAACACCATCTCTTATCTCGTGATCAAGTACTCTAAATGTTCTACTAATTTCCCTGCCTTCTTCACCGGGCTCAGCTCCGAATAACGGTCTGTTACCAGCATAAGCACGCACCATCCGAGCCTCCTCGACAAATGGCGAAAGAACAGCGCCTTCACGAATCATTTCATCTACTTCTTCTGCTGTGACTGGAAACTGATCAGGATGCTCCATAGAAACTGATGTTGTTCCAATAATAGCTGTACTGATATGAGGAACTATAATATCACCATTCGCAGGAAAACGAAGTCTGTTAACCACCCGTGTGAAAAGTCTTCGATCAATGACAACCATCACGCCTTTGGAGGGTGTTATAGGAATGTGAATATCTGCTAGTTTTGCAATTTCTCCAGCCCAAACACCTGTCGCGTTGATCACAACATCTGCGTATAAATCATAGATTTTTCCTTTCCTGTGATCTTTAACTCGAACGCCAGTAACGGTCTCATCATCTTTATGGAGAGCTATTACTTCCGAATATGTCTGAATAGACGCTCCTAGTTGAGATGCCTGAAGTGCTGTGCTTACAATAAGTCGAAATGGGTAAACACTTCCGTCATTAACATAAAAGGCAGAGTCAATATCTTCGTTAAGATATGGCTCCATTTGAAGTGCTTCTTTTGGCGATAATTCTTTTGCCTCGACGTTACATTCTCGACAACCCTGAAGAAACAGATCTCTAAATTCAGGATCATCAATTTTAGAAATGCCTACAAACAGGCCTCCTGTAAGATGGGCTGAATTTGAGGCTATTTCAAGAAGAATTTTGCTTTCCTCTGCACACTCTCTTGCAGATTCCTTATCTTTTACAACATATCTTCCTCCGCTATGGAGAAGACCATGTAATCGACCACTGGTTCCACTACTGAGATCATTTCTTTCAAGTAAAACAGTTTTTAATCCTCTTAAGGAAAGATCTCTGGCTACCTCTGCACCGGTTGCGCCTCCGCCTATAATTATAGCATCAAACCGATCCATAAATGACCTCCTTTAACAAGAAAGATAAAAAAAGAGTAGATAAGAATATGTTTGACTACGGCTCTATCCACGCAACTGCACGCTTTACAGCTTTCTTCCACACTTCGTACAGCTCTCGCCTTTTATCATCACTGATCTCTGGTTCAAATTGGCGATCTATGCCCCAATTTTTCTTAAGATCGTCTAAATTCTTCCAATAGCCAATAGCCAAGCCGGCAGCATACGCCGCGCCAAGTGCTGTTGTCTCATCTACAGTTGGCCTTATGCAAGGGACTCCTAGGATGTCTGATTGAAGCTGCATCAGGAAATTATTTTTTACGGCGCCACCGTCAACTTTTAGTGCTGAAAGTTGGATGCCAGAGTCTTTCACCATGGCCTCTAAGACGTCTTTGGTCTGGAAACAAATAGATTCTAACGTTGCACGTACTAAATGCTCCCTTGTCGTTCCTCTTGTCAGTCCTACTATTGTTCCACGAGCATACATGTCCCAGTATGGAGCACCGAGCCCTACAAAGGCAGGCACAAAATATACGCCTCCTGTATCAGGCACAGATGATGCCGATTCTTCAGTTTCTGCTGCATTTTGAATAATCCTTAGGCCATCTCTTAACCACTGAATAGCAGCACCTGTGATAAAAATTGATCCTTCAAGTGCGTAATGAGCAGGCTCACCTGATAAACCGTATGCTACAGTGGTAAGCAAGCCACTTTTGCTAGGAACTGCTTTTGTACCTGTGTTCAGTAACATAAAGCACCCTGTTCCGTATGTATTCTTTGCTTCTCCAGGCGAAAAACAGGTTTGCCCAAATAAAGCTGCTTGTTGATCTCCTAAATCGCCACAAACCGGTACTTCTTGATTAAAGAAGGTATCTTGCGTAGTATGGCCATAAAGATTTGTGTCAGAACTTGGTCTTGGCTCTGGTAGCATTGCGCGTGGAACACCTAATTCCTCCAGGATCTCATCGTCCCAATCAAGTTTGTGTATATTGAAAATCATCGTCCTAGATGCATTGGAATAGTCGGTAACATGTGAGCGTGTCAAGTTCCAAATAACCCACGTGTCAATATTACCAAATAGTACTTCACCAGTTTCTGCTCTTTCTCGTACACCAGGATCATTGTCAAGGATCCATTTGATCTTAGGTCCACTAAAGTATGCGTCGATTACTAGTCCTGTTTTTTCTCTAACCATTTCTGAAAGTCCTTTTTGTTTCATATCATCGCAAATTGGAGCTGTGCGACGGCATTGCCACACAATTGTATTATAGACGGGCATACCTGTTTTTTTGGACCAGAGAACGGTCGTTTCTCTCTGATTTGTTACACCAATAGCTTGAATCAGCTTTGGGTCAATATTTTTAACTTCCAATGCTTTTCTCATTACCTTTTGAGTCTTCGACCAGATTTCTAGGGGATCATGTTCGACCCATCCTGGTTTTGGAAAGATCTGTTCGTGCTCCTCGTAGGCAGAAGTTATTACTTTCCCTGAGTGGTCAAAAACCATGAATCGTGTGCCTGTAGTTCCTTGATCAATTGCGGCTACATATTTTTCTTCACTCAAAGTAAACCCCTCACTTTCTATCGTTTGTAAACAAATGTTGCAAAATGTGAAGATTGTTATTCAGCTTAAGATATTTAAGCAAGTTAGTCAAGAATTAATGTAGACATGTACAAGATCTTTGAATTTAACCCATATTGCAATTAATTCAATAAGGTAATCTGTAGTTGTTAAAAGATTTAAAAATTTGTTCAGCTCTTCATTTTAAATCATAAAAAGTGCAGGTGGTAAATAATGTTACAAGATACTCAACTTGAGTGGTTTGAAAACGTTTTGAGACCTGATCAGCAGTCTAATAAAGTTGTAATTGCTGGCGGAAAAGGTCCTATTAGCAGTGCGGATATTTCCTGTTACGTTCTCACTTTTAAAACATTGGAAGAGCTCTTTAAACTTGATGATGCATTTAAAACAAATGTTGAAAACTGTGAGTGCGCATTAATCAAGCCTAATCTAACGCAAACGCCCTCGTTTTTTGAGGACGATGAGAAGATAAACCGCCCCTTTTCAAATGGGGTTAATACAAGTGTCTTTGCTTGTCAAGCGGTAGTTGATTTCTTATTTGAAAACAATGTATCAAATTGTTATATTGGCGAATCTGTCGTTTGGACGTCAAGTACACATGATACTTTTGATGAATGTGGATATACAGAAGTATTCCTAGATTATGGTGACACAGTGGATTTAATTGATCTAAGAACAACTGAAGAAGACGTTGAGGTGGGTATGTACGGTGCTGTAAATGAAATAGACAAACCAGAAGCCCAACTTTCAATTGGCCTTGCAGGAGATTATGCAAATATTGCAAGAAATACAGTTACAGCGTCCTTAAAAAATACTAAGTTCGAAGAGAAACTCGAAAAACTAATAGAGAATAATTTAACCTTCACTTTAAACAGAACGATTGAAGATATTGATCTTTTCATTAGTTTAGCTAAACTAAAGACTCATACCCAAATGCTTTTTTCTGGTGCACTAAAAAATAGATTTGGCTTGTTGGAACCACCTTCTCGAAGACATCGTGCACATCTGAGAATTGATCCTCTATGGCGTAACCAAACTCGATATGAATTAGCTTTGAGCTTTGAATATTTAACAACACTTATTTGCAATTTAGATCGTGCTTTGACCAGCTTTTTTGAAGAAAGAAAGATAGGTCAACTAGACATAATAGAAGGGGGATATTGGGCTCTTGAAGGGGATGGGCCTCTTTGGCATGGACACGAACGCCGTGAGAATGTTGTGTTAGCGACGTATAACAATCCTTTAGCAATTGATACTGTAGCTGCAGAACTTATGTTCACAGATATTGCCCCTTCTGATACCTGTCAGGAACGTTTTAAACACCATGCCTCTGCATTTTTCGAGCGAAAGAATCTACCAAAAGACTCTATATCATTTAAAGCACTTGAAGATGATCTTTTCGATTTTTACCCGATTTCTTTTGCTCAAAAACAACAACTTGGAGAATCAAATCTCTCCGAAATTGGGATATGGATGTATGATCTCGACCGATCTCCTTATTATCTTGAAGATATACGTCTTGGAGGACTCTTTCAAAGTCCGATTCCTTTCAAAAGCATGGCAAGTCTGACTCACAAGTCATATCAAGTGCTTTTCGAGGAGTTTCCTGACCTTCGTGATGAAAAAATTGTTGTCGTGGAAAAGAAGGCAAGACCTAAGCATTAACAATCTTAAAAAGTGAGAGAAAAACTATGGCTTGATCTTCCTGATGACAAGCCTAGAATTGAAATCAAATGACCATGATCCGAAAAATGAGTTAAGCGAAATCATCCATCCTTGAACTTCTTAACTGCAAATCTTAAATGTTTTTTAGCAAGTTTATGGTCAGGGTTAATTCTCAACGCCCTACCATAACATTTCAGTGTCTTCTTATATTCTCTTATCGAAAAAAAAGCAAAACCCATTCTAAACCATGCCTCTGCGTGCCTAGGGGTGATTTTAACAACTTTTTCATAACAGTTAATCGCTTTCCTATACTGACCTAAACCACTGTATACTACCCCCATGTTATACCATGCTAATACATATTCAGGGTTGAGTTCCACTGCCCTCTGATAAGATTCAAGTGTTTTTTTGTACATATCTAACTTGTAGTAAGCGTTTCCCATGTTGTGCCATGTTTTATACAGTTCTGGAGCAATCTGTATTGCTTTCTCATACGCTTCTATTGCATTTTGGTACTTTTTTTGCTCGAAAAACGTATTTCCACTCTCAAGATAGTCTTCTGCAGAGGTCATCTTTTCAAAATCATTCTCTGAAATCAGTTTCTTTTGGTAATATGAGTACTTCTGAACTATCTCTACAAACTTCCTTTTTGCATGTTCATAGTCTGGATTAATTCTCAAAGCGTGCCCATAACATTTAATTTCCTGAAAATAATCCCCTAATCCGCTGTAAGCTAGTCCCATGTTATACCATACACCCGCATACTCAGGATTGAGTTCTACTGCCCTTTGATAAGAATCAATTGCTTTTGTATACTCGCCTAAGTTGTAATATGCTTCTCCTATATTACGCCATGTTCTATATGCTTCTGGAGAAGCCTTTACTGCCTTTTTATATTCTTGTATGGCATCTTGGTACATCTTTTGCTCAAAATACGCGTTTCCTCGATCAAGAGGATCTTTTATAGGCAGTTCTACAGAATCTTCCTCGGGAATAATTGCATTTTCGGATAATACGAACTGCCTTTCTTCCTTCCTTTCTTGTTCCAATTCTTGTTCCTTCGCCTTTTCTATCTCTTTCTTTGATTTTTCATCCTGATATTGTGAATATTTCTCAAGAGCCTCTTCTAACTTCATTTTTGCAAGTTGGTAATCGGGACTGATTCTCAATGCATTCTCATAGCATTCAATTTCTAGAAAATGATCTCCTAAACCCCCGTAAGCCACTCCCATGTTATACCATGCACCCGTATATTCAGAGTTGATTTCTAAAGCCTTTTGATAAGAGTCAACCGCCTGTTCGTATTTACCTAACTCTATATTAGCTGCGCCCATGTTACTCCATGCCAATACATTCACAGAGTCTATTTCTAAGGCTTTTTGATAGGAGGTAATTGCCTGCTCGTACTTACCTAAATTGTGATAGGTGATTCCCATACGATTCCATGCATCGACTAACTTCGGATTAATTTGTACCGCTTTTTGACAACATTCAAGAGCCTTGGCAAATTCTCCTAACTGTCCGTAAGCCCCTCCCATATTATTCCATGCTAAAGCATATTCTGGGTTGAGTTCCACTGTTATTTTATAGGCGGCTATCGCCAGTTTATATTCACCTAAATTGTGGTAAGCGACACCGATACCATTCCATGCAGAATGGTAATTTGGATCGATCTCTACTGCCTTATCAAATTCCTGTATGGCTTTTCTGTATTGACCTTGTGAAAGATAGTTATCTCCTATTTCAAAATACTCTTCGGGAGTTTTTTTTATGTACATTATTGTAAACCTTCCGCAGCAGTAGTCCACTATAAAAATTCAAGCATCAACTTATTTTTAAGTTCTGGAAAACCTTTCCGCAAAACTTTTTAGAGACCACGTCTCATTTTATCACAACGCTAACGTATCTAAGCTCTTTGTTTAATTATTTAAAACGAGCATCCAAGAACTTGAAAGATTATTAAATTCTGCTAGAACCACCTGAACCTGTTCTCAAATCAGAAAACTGGTAATGAAAAGAACGTGAGAGGGATATGACGGGCACTAATGAGTTCTCGGAACCATATAGCGCCTTTGACGGCATGATTGAGTACATATTGCGACAACAGTTCATAGACAAAGAACATATTCTTGATAGAACAAAACAAGTCCGTATTCATATTCCTAAATCAGAGCATGTAGTGGCATGTCGGGGCATCCTTGAGGGGGAGCCGTGAGAAAACTAGCCATGATACAGAATTATATCTTTGTTTAGGGTATTTACACTAACTTCAAACCCATTTGTCGAGGTAATTTTTTCAGCTATTCTTTCAAACGCGCTGTTGTTCTTTACGTTTTTTAAAGTGAGTTTATCATGGCGTTCTAACAAATCTAGTAGTAATTGGGTACAGATGCCTTTTCCTTGAAATTCAGATTCGATCTGGATGTCATCTATAAACAATTTTCCGCCATTTCTGAAAGTGTAATAGCCTACGGTCTTACCACTGTAAATAATGTCCTCTATCATTTTAGATTCCACCGAAATGCGCAAATTTAGGCTTTAATTCACATGACCGCCGCTAGGAAGCCCCCCGGCTTTAGCGGGTGGGAGGAATTGCGGCATACATTATTTTTTGATGATATAATCGGATACATTCTTTCGGCTCTGCGCGTTGCGTAAAGCGTTTGTTTTTTAAGCCAACGGTGTGGAGTGAGATTTTGCCATTCATATAGCCTCCCACTCGTGCCAATCGGTTTCCATACAGCACTATATCGCCTTTTTTGAAGCCGTTCAAGCTGTTGCTACCGCCTTCTCTTCTACGTATTCCGCCTGTTTCATATTGGAACTTGTGCAATTGTCTCCTACGGTATTGATAGCGCTTCCA
>Ga0114921_10000724_pt1 | contig 14200 bp, 15 predicted proteins | sample BentaG_FD_87016 | JGI IMG/M metagenome (GOLD analysis project Ga0114921, IMG submission 87016) | Deep subsurface microbial communities from South Atlantic Ocean to uncover new lineages of life (NeLLi) - Benguela_00093 metaG | ecosystem: Environmental > Aquatic > Marine > Oceanic > Sediment ...
AGATAGCCCGCATGTACGGGACGACCGCGAATGCCATCGTGGAGGCCAATGATCTGGGAGATGCCGATACCTTGCGAGAGGGACAGCTACTGGTGATACCACTGTCCCCGGTACCGACACCTGACGAAGAGCCAACCGCGGCACCGTTGTCAACACCGTCGTCCGCAGTTGGTCAGAGGGTTCATGTGATACAGGAGGGCGAAACATTGAGCGAGATAGCCCGCATGTACGGCATCACGCCAGATGAGCTCGCCCAGGCCAACGGGCTGGATGACCCGAATGCGATCTCTGTGGGGCAGGCATTACTGATACCGTGACAAGGCAGCAGGAGACGGGCTGTCGCAGAGAGAAAGGAGCGAGGAATGAAGCTGAGATACTTGCTCATCCTGGGGATCTTGGTTTTCCTCAACGGGTTCGTCTTCACAGTCTTGTTCCTGATGGGATCGCGAGAGATGGCTCGCCCCGTGCCTACGCCGACGGAAATCCCGGCCGGGGAGCCGACCGTGCAGCCGACCTTCACCTCAACACCTGTGGCCCCGACACCTACGAATACGCCCGAGCCTACTTCCACTGGCGCGCTCGAGCCCACAGCGACCAGCACTTTGGTCGTCGCCCCTCAAACGCCTACGCAGACCAACACGCCGGCACCCCCCAGTTCGACACCACTCCTGCCCACAGCTTCTCCTAGTCAGGGGGCGCCCACCGCGACTGTACCTCCGCCCACGGTCACACCAACCACCCCGGCTGCGGAACCCACTTCTACTCCACCTCCCACGGCGACCCCGACGGTGGAGGGAGCCTGGGATTTCTCGTATGTGGAGGGGAGTGTGATCGCGCAGCCCAACTGCGGTTCCGTGTATCTGCACGGCAAAATCACGGGGGTGGGGGGTGAGCCGGTGGATGGCAGGACCGTGCGACTACGTTGGTGGAACAACGTGGCCTTCAACCTGAGTGGATCACCTGGAGGGAACAATCCCGGTGCATGGGGCTTCTCACCCTTGTCTCAAGAGCAATTCCACTCGTATCAACCCTTTATCATCGATATTGTGGCAAGCGACGCCAATCCTGTGCCCATCTCAAACGAGGCACGGATAGAGTTCACCGAAGCCTGCACTGCGGGACAATTCACAGACATCACCTTCGCATACGCCAGGTAGCGTCCGGCGCAAAGAACTCGTGCCAGGGAACGCAGCCCCTGCTGCGAACACAACGACTTGCTGCCCGGTCGCCTTCCTCAAGCCACGATAGGGATGGCTCGTCCACAGGCGGGGCACGCCGAATCCTGAAGCCTGTAGTCCACAACATTCAGCCCATGCCGCCTTATCAGCAGTTCACGGCACTCTGGGCAATAGGTGTTCTCCAAGCGGTGGCCCAACACGTTACCGAGATAGACGAACTGCAACCCCTCCTGCTTGCCAATTCGCCAGCCTCTCTCCAGGGCGGCCAAGGGAGTGGGGGGCGCATGAAAACGGTGCGCGGGGTAGTAGCCACTGATATGCCAGGGTGTTCCGCCGCCCAGTTCCTCGCGAATCCTCTCAGCAATTCCCCGCAGGGTTTGGTCATCATGGTTTACACTGGGGATGACCAGGGTGGTGATCTCCAGATGGACGCCTTGTTCCTTCGCTAGGCCACAATTGCGCCATACCTTCTCCACATCAATCCCTTTGCAGTGCTTCTTCACCGCTTCCGCATTCCCCTTGATATCCACGTTCATCGCGTCCAGCCCAGCATCGATAAGAAGATCGAGGGCTTGTACAGTCATGTAGCCGTTGGTGACGTAAGTGTTGTACAGCCCTTTCTCCCTCGCCAGTCGGAATACGTCCAGTGACCATTCAAGCGACAGGGTGGGCTCATTGAGACTGATGGATGTACCCTGGCAATCGGAACGGAAGGCCCTGGCGACGAACTCCTCAGCCGACATGTACCGCCCGTGGCGTGGCGGCGATTTGCTGATGTCCCAGTTCTGACACCAGGGACAGCCGAAGTTGCAGCCCCAGCTGCCTGCGGTGAGGGCTACACTCCCGGGAAAGAAATGATGCAAGGGCTTCTTCTCGATGGGGTTGGCAGACAGAGAGGACACATTGCCGTAGGTGAGGGTTACCAGTGTGCCCTCAATGTTGGTTCGAGTACGGCACCAGCCGGACGCTCCCTCAGCCAGCAGGCAACGCCGTTCGCAGGTCAAGCAGCGAAGCCTGTCGTCGACTTTCTCCTGTAGGAGGCCTTCCTTGACAAATGGGTCTTGCATGGGCGTCAGCATCGTCTGATGGCTTGTGGCGCGAAGCCATCAAGTGGCCGCCACTCCTCAGCCGTGCTGAGTGTGTGTGGAGACCCTTCCGCCTGTGAGCCAGTGGCCTGGTGAAGCTCAGGGTGTGCGCAGCGCCGGTGCTCCTAGGTGAGCAGGTGGCCATGTACCCCGGCATCCCTGGAGAGCAACCACATGATGGGGTGTTCAACACGAAGGGTGTGGCCCGACACGGAGAGTGTTCGGCTGTAGTGTCTGACTCTAGGCCCTGAGATCAATCTCGGTTCAAACGTTGACAGTGCAGCATAGCCTACGATGACGGGCATCCTCAAGGATGCCTCGGTCGTGACCGTGACGCTAGGCGTCAAGACAGGTGTTGGCGTCACCGTGGCCGAGATGACAGCAGTCGTCGTCACACCAGGAGTGGCGGTCACGATCACAGTCATAGTGATGATCTCAAGCGTCGGTGTAATGGTGGGCGTGGGTGTATAGGTCGGTATGGGCCGCTGAGTAGGGGTGGGTGGCAGAGTGGCCGTGGGAGTGGAGGTGTGCTTAGGCGTCATGACGATTGTCGCGGTCCGAGTGCCGTTCGCGGCAAACGTCGGAGAAGTCTGGACTGCTACTTGGGGGACCAGTTGCAGGCGGAGGAGAAAGCTGCTGACGCCCAGACAGTATAGAAGCAGCGCGAAGGTGGTGATGACAGTCAGAAGACTGTACAGGCGCTTCTGCGAGACCGTTAGCTGAGTGTAGCGGCGAAACAAGCGTCTCATTCTGCTGATTGGCTGGCTACGGAACCGATGGGCAGTGTTCTCTGTCGAAACCTTGTCATCTAGGCCGTCTCTGTCGCGGTTGGCGTGGCCGTGTTGGTGGGCGTGGCCGTCTCGGTGGCGGTGACGGTGAACGTCGGTGTTTCCGTCGGCGTATCAGTCGGAGTGACCGTAGGTGTATGGGTCGGCGTAGCCGTGCTGGTAGGCGTGTCGGTGGGCGTGGCTGTCGGAGTGAATGTTGCCGTTCCCGTGGGCGTGTCGGTAGGGGTGGATGTGGGAGTGTCCGTTGGCGTTGGCGTCGCCGTGCTGGTCGGGGTTGCCGTCCAGGTAGGTGTGTGTGTGGCGGTCTGGGTAGGGGTATAGGTCGCCGTCTCAGTTGGCGTGGGAGCGAAACGCGGCGGCGCCATTGCCAGGGCGATAAAGCCCAGGACATAGCAGGGCACGGTCAGGCAGATAGTGGCGAGCAAGAGACCGTAGGTCACCCTTTTGCGCTCTGGCAGGCTGTGGTACCACTCGCTCACTCTTCCTCCACAAGCTGTGCAAAAGGACGCTGTGATAGCGTCCCCTTCCCCGCTAGAACCTCTTTTCGTTCGAATAGTACTATTCCGCGACCGCCCTTGGGTTGCACCCTCTGGCCATCACCGTTCCCGTGCTTGAGTGGAGATATGGTAACCTCTTTCAGATGTCCTGTCAACCCGGAGAAATCATGTCCCGGACGCGGTGGTAGAGGGTTGTGAATTCCTCGTTGTAGAATACGTCGGTACTCCGGGGGCGTGGCAAGGCTATGGGCACGGCGGCCCGAATGTGGCCCGGCCGGGCGCTCATGATCAGCACCCTGTCAGCCAAGAAGATGGCCTCCTGGATAGTGTGCGTCACCATCAGAATGGTCTTTCCCGTTGCCCGCCAGATCCGAAGTAGTTCTAGGTTCATCTGGTTACGCGTAATGGCATCAAGAGAGCCGAAGGGTTCATCCATCAGCAGAATGGACGGTTCGTAGACCAGGGCCCGGGCGATGGCTACGCGCTGCTGCATGCCTCCAGAGAGTTCATGAGGATAGGAGTTCTCGAAGCCGAGCAGCCCCACCAGACCCAGTAACTCCATCGCTCGTTTCTTGTTTGCATCGCCGTTGATACCTCGTACCTCCAGGGGCAGAGTAACGTTCTTCAGGACGGTGCGCCAGGGCATCAGGGTAGGGTTCTGAAAGATGAAGCCGATCTCCTGGCGCGGTTGGGTCAGTATCTGGCCATCAATGCGCACAGCGCCGCTGTCCGTTTCGAGCAATCCTCCCAATATCCGTAGAAGGGTCGTCTTTCCGCAGCCTGAGGGCCCGACCAGGCTGACGAACTCCCCGGCCAAGACTTGCAGAGAGATATCTCTGAGGGCTCTCACATCTCCCTCGCGAGTCAGATAGGTCTTCTCTATGCCCTCGGCACCCAGTATCGGTCTGGACATGCTTGCTTACCGTTCCACGATGAACTGGTTGGTGAACATCTGATCCACATCCGTTTCTACGTCCGTCAAACCCACTTGGAGCATGAACTCCTGGGAGGCCTCCCACGCCGACGGATCCGAATAGCCAAGCTGTTCGCTCTCCCAGAACTTGATGGACTCCTTGAGGACCGCCATTTGGGTCCCCCTGTTCTCCCCCCCTGCCTCCGGCACGTTCTCCAGGCAAATCTCGAACGCCTCTTCAGGATGATCTATGGTGTACCGGAGGCCCCGCAGAACAGCTCGCACCAATCCCGCCACGAGTTCGGGGCCCTCAGCGATGGTCTTCTCATTGGTGATGATGCCGTTGGATACCAGATCCATGTAGTCTGCCACATAGATGATGTGTGGTTCATACCCCGCCTGCCGCAGTTGCACCGGCTCGTTGGCGGCGTACACCACAGCCGCGTCAACCTGGCCTTCGGTCAGGCTGGCCACCTGGGTGTAGCCGATGGATTGCAGTGGTATCTCTTGCTCCTCTATCCCCTCAGAATAGAGGAGAGCTAGCCATCCGATGTAGCTGGCTCCCCACAATCCAGGAATGCCCACCGAGCGTCCGACGAGGTCCGCAGGCTCTTGCAGAGGTACGTCCTCCAGGGAGACGACGGCTACAGGAAACTTCTGGAAGTAAGTCATCACGTAGACCACAGGCAGGCCCTGGCCTCGGGCCAGGATCACCTGGTCGCCGCTGGCTACGGCAAACTGCAAGGCATTGGTGCCCACCAGATTCAGCAGGTCGGTCTCCATCCCGTAGTCGAATTCGATGTCCAGGTTCTCGTCGGCGAAGTAGTCCTTGTTCGCCGCCACGTAGAAGGGCGCAAACTGCACGTTGGGGATATACCCCATGGCCAACGTCACCTCCGTGGGCGACGCAGCGGGGGGAGGCGTGGGTGTGGTCCCACAGCCGGTAACGACGACGAGGCATAGAGCGACAACGACCAGGATCAGCTTCTTCATCTGTGTTCTTTCTCCTCTCTACTTGCTAGGGCGCCACGAAAGCAGCCTGCTTTCCAGCAGGGCGACACTGCCGTACAGGCTCAGAGCGATGATCACCAGGGTGAAGAGGGCCACGAACATCATGGGTGTGTCGAAGAGCCCTCGCGACAGATTGACCAGGAAACCCAGACCTTCGTCCGCGGCCACGAACTCGCCTACCACCGCGCCGATGACAGAGAGGGTCACCCCTATCTTTAGCCCTCCAAGGAGTACCGGCAGGGCCGCGGGTAGCTCCAGCATCGTGAACATTTGTGTTCGTGTGGCTCCATAGGAGCGCATCAAGTCCACCAGGTTCTGATCCACCGAGCGCAAGCCGACGATGGTGTTGATCAACACAGGGAAAAAGACGATCAGGGCGCAGACGATGACCTTTGATAGCAGGCCAAAGCCGAACCAGATCACCAGCAGAGGGGCCAAGGCGACGATGGGGATGGACTGGGAGGCTACGATATAAGGCGATAGGAGCCGCTCCAGGGGTTTGGACTTGGCAAAGATGTATCCGAGGAAGGTGGCTACCGTCAGCCCCAACGCCAATCCCAGGAACACCTCTCTGAGTGTGGCCCAGGCGTGATGCAAGAGGGTGCCGTCGGCGAGGGCCACCATGAACTTGCGAAAGACCAGGGCCGGCGGGGGCAGGATGAAGGTGGGGTAGGACCCAAGAGTGACGACGAGTTGCCAGAGGCAGAGGAAGAGAAGTAGGGCCGGAGGCAGCAGCAGGTAGGCACGATAACGATCGGATACGCGCGTGAAGCGTTTCCTCAGCGAACTGGCGTCGCCCGACGCCGCTCTCTCCGGAGCATGTGGCCCGGTCATCTCCTTGCCTGTTCTCCTCTTCTCAGCTCCAGTGTGCAAAGAAAAATCCCGAAGGAGTTACCTTCGGGACACATCGCCAGACGACGCGGGAAAGACACAGCTTCCCAGTCCAGTTCTGGACCTTCTCCCGTCCGGACTATACCGTCGGCTCTGGCCTCTCACCAGATCTGCTTTGTAGCTCGCGGGCTCGGCACCCCTGACGGATGCCATACCGCCGATCAGGAATTGGCCTTCCACAGAAGGCCTCACCCTGCCCCGAAGATCGTTTCTGATTGAGGTTTTAAGCTACCGATTTGAAGTATACAGCAGTCTGATCGAAATGTCAACTCTGCGGGTACGGGGCTGAGAAACCCCAACGCGCTATGGTACGGGATTTGCAGGCCCGGCGACCACCAGAGCGCCTGCCAAAGTAGAAAGCTCACAGTCTGGGGCGCTTCTCGACTCCCCCCCTTGACGGGAGGGGCTAGGAGAGGGTGATCCGTCTCCCTTCTGACTCATCTGCGCGCCTCCAGGATCCACTCGTCCATACGATCGAGGCACGAGCAACACTGGTCCTCCGCGACGCGTGGGGTCAAAAACCCCACGCTACCGGACCGAAAACGTGCTCGAAACACGTTCCGGAACCGGCTTCGGCCGGTTTCGTTGTCGGTCGCGCCGGAATAAATTCCTGCGCTAAGGGCAGCAAGTCCCTGCGGGACTCCAACCATCTGTGGTGCTGCAAGATCTGTGATTCAGTACTAGCTTTGAGAAGCGCTTTCCGCAGTCTCCGTTTTGACATCGAAGACGGGGCCATCGCTGCAAACGAGGAGGCCATCTCGCTGGCAAGAGCCGCAAACGCCCATTCCGCATCTCATGTATGCCTCTTTGCTCAATTGGCCCGGTATGCCGTGCTGACGGCACAACTCCTCGACTCTGTCCAACATGGCCTCAGGGCCGCAAGCGTAGACGCCGTCGAAGTGCTGTTCAGAGAGTAACACCTCCACGACGTCGGTGCAGAGGCCTCCCTCGCCTGCTGAACAGTCCTCGGTGACCACCACTACCTCGCAGCCCGATGCGGCAAACCTAGCTTCAAAGAAGAGGTCATCCTTTGTCGCGGCGCCGACCACGGCCACTTTGTGGCTGACCTGACTGGCCCTGCTTGCCAGGAAGACAAGGGGCGCGACGCCGTAGCCGCCACCCACCAGGAGTGGCCGTTGTCCTGCGATGTTGAATCCTCGCCCCATGGGGCCACGGATCCACAGGCGATCCCCGACCTTTAGTTCGTGCAGTCGGGCGCTGAAAGGCCCCACCTCGGCGACCGTCAAGGTCAAGGGCTCGTCGTTCACCACGCTGAAGGGCTTCTCGTTGAGCCTGGGAAGCCAGACCATCACAAACTGCCCTGGCTGGGCGACGAGGCTGCCGTCCAGGGTGAAGGTCTTGATCTTGGATGTCTCTTGAGTGATGCGTGCTATTCTCAGCGGATGAGGCAGCATTTGTTGAGCCTGACCCCTCGCTTTCCAACGTGCCAAGGCGGTCTTCCCCGCTTCTCGCTGATTATAGGACAACCAGGTGGGAGAGGAAAGTGCCAGGAAACCGGGCTTCAAAGCGAAGCCCGGCCGCGCGGGTCGCCAGTGATACGCCGCCTCGTGGGCAACAGAGAGCCCCGCGTTTGTTGGAGTGGCACTGGGACGAGGGAAGACCACGCCGGCGGTGCATTCACCCAGGTCCACAACTTGCAGGTTATCCTTGCTTTCAGGCAGCGAGAGAGCTATAATCGATTTGGACCCGATGCAAGGCAGAAGCTTCATGCCTTAACCGAGCCTGGGGTGATGGCGCAGACGGTCGAACATCCTCTGACAGAGTCACGGCAGCGCAAGGCCCGCTCGGCGTCAGCGCATAGGGGGCGTCTCGCGGCATGCGCTTGATACCTGCGTCGTGCCCGAGCTACGTCTGGCTGGGCGATGCGCTATGGCCTCCAACCATCGGAGGCAATAGTCTGCGGAGTTGCCAGTGCACCAATCGCTCAGGCAGCGCGGCCCGCCGGTGGCACCAAACTCCTGATGATCGTGCGCGGTCCGTGTCGTCCTTTGTCCTTTCATTCTAGCATCGGCTGACTGCGCGATCCTAAGGATCAAGATGACGCACACATGGATTGTTCCCCTCGATGAAGGCAGCAAGGAGATGCAGCCACTGCTGGGCGGCAAGGGCGCTGGCCTGGCGGAGATGTCGCTGCTTGGTATCCCCGCCGTGCCCGGGTTCGTGATCACCACGGAGGCCTGGCATACCTACGCTCCTGGCTCTGGCTCTCTGAACGCTACACTGTGGAGTGAAGTCAAGGAAGCCTTGGGCGATCTGGAATCCAAGACCGACAGGGTGTTTGGTTCTGCCACCGAACCTTTGATCGTGTCAGTTCGTTCCAGCCCCGTTGTCTCCATGCCCGGGCAACTCCAAACCGTCCTCAACGTCGGGCTGACCGAGGAAATTGTGAGCAGCCTCGCGGGGGTGTCGTCACATCCAGCCTCCTGGTACGATGCCTACAGGCGACTCATACAGATGTATGGCGTCACCGTCCACAATATCGCCGGGGACGTATTCAGCGAAGTGCTCCAGGCACGCCGACGGGATGCGGCTTCAAGAAAGCGGCCTAAGAAGCTTGACGTTGGAGAAACACGATCCGTTGTCGAGGAGTTCCTGGCCCTGTTCCGGAATGCAACTGGGGAGGACTTTCCCCAAGACCCGTATGAGCAATCAGAGCGAAGCGTTGCGGCAGTGTTCGATTCGTGGTTTGCTGAAAGACCGAGCGAGTATCGCGAAACCGAGGGGATACCGGATGATCTGGGCACGGCAGTGGTCGTCCAAGTGATGGTCTTTGGTAACCTGGGACCAGATTCAGGTAGTGGAGTAGCATTCTCGCGTAACCCGGCAACTGGCGAGAAGCAGCCCTACGGTGAGTACTTGCCGAACAGTCAAGGGCAGGATCTAGTAGCAGGTGTGGTAACACCTCAGAGGATCGGCAACCTGGCTCAAGTCATTCCGGACCTCCACATTGAATTGGGAGACATCTGCACTCGACTGGAATCCGTCTACCGCGACGTGCAAGACGTGGAGTTCACCATCGAAGAAGGCAAACTCTGGATACTCCAGACACGTCCGGCGAAACGTACGGCTCTCGCTGCGGTCAAGGCTGCGGTGGACATGGCTAGTGAGGGGTTGATCTCTCAGAATGAGGCTGTCCTGCGCGTAGATCCCAGATCGGTTGGACACGCGTTTATCCCGATTTTCGCCGACACTTCGTCGGCAGGCATGCTGGCACGGGGCATCCAGTCCAGCCCCGGGGCCGCCACCGGTAAGGTAGAGCTGAATCGCGATCAAGAGGCAGTGGTGGCGAAAGCGGGTTTGCCAATCATTCTGGTCAGGGAGCAAACGAGCGCTGATGATGCTTCCATCATGCACCTGGTCTCTGGCATTCTGACACAAAGGGGGGGAGCCACGTCTCACGCGGCGGTGGTTGCCCGTGGTCTGAACAAGCCGTGCGTTGTCGGATGTGAGTCGATGGAGATCGACTTGAACGAAGGAGCAGTGCATTTTGGGGAAGTCAGCATCGCCCAGGGCGACGACATCTCCATTGACGGCACTACGGGCAGAGTCTTCCAGGGCAGAAAGGAGGTTGTTAGCCATGCTTTTGGCGAGGTTGAAGAGTTGAACACTCTGCTCGCCTGGGCTGACGAAACACGCCATTTGCGCGTCCTGGTCGATGCCACTACCCCGGCTGAGATCGAAGTCGCTCAGAAGTTGGGCGCTGAGGGGGTAGGTCTCTTGCGCACGGAGCGCATGTACTATGATGACCATTTCCTCCCGCTCTTTCGAGATGCCATCCTGGCTGAGTCCTCGATCTCCAGGGAAAGGGCCTTGAATGAACTTGGAGCGTTGCACCACGAGGAGTTTCAGGCTGTCTTTGGGGCCGCCTGTGGGCGCCCCGTGACGGTGCGTTTGCTGGATGCGCCGCTGGATCACTTCTTTCCCCCGAGAGATGCGCTCCTGACCGAACTGGCGGAGGGCCGGCTGGTGCATGGGTCGAACGAGGACATCGGCAGGCAGGAGCAGATGTTACGGGCCATTGATGCGTGGCGACAGTCCAACCCCGAGTATGCCTTGCGCGGCGCCCGTCTGGTGGCCGTTGTCCCCAGCGTTGTACGTGCTCAGATTCACTCCCTCTTCGAAGAAGCGTGTGACGCCTGTAGAGACGGAGCGCTCGACAGGCTGCAGATACTGGTTCCATTTGTGAGCCACGGGGGTGAGATCAATCATTACCTGCAACTGATTCGAGAGACTGCGCAAGGAGTAATGGACAAGACGGGCGTGGCATTCGCGTATCGCGTGGGCGCAGCAATCGCAACTCCACGCGCTGCCTTGCTGGCAGGCGAGTTGGCTTCTCAAGCTGATTTCCTCTGTATCGACAGCGATGGTCTTACCGAGAGTGTTTTCTGCCTCTCCCGGCAAGACCGCACTAAGCTTCTACCTGCATACTCAGCCGGGGGGATCATTGGCGCCGACCCCTTCTCTACCCTGGACGAAAGAGGCGTGGGCTCACTCATACAGTCGGCCGTGGACAGGGCCCGGTCGGCGCGCGCCGGCATTGAAATAGGGCTCCATGGAACCCACACTCAAGATGCAGCGTCGATCCGACGGATTCACGAATGGGGTCTTGACTCCGTTTCCTGCCACGTGTCGAACCTGCTCGCGGTGCGCTTGATGGCTGCTCAAGCGGCTATTGACTGAGGTGTCGATTCTGACCTGCTGGACTGGGATGAGAATCTGGTGCGCGAGGGACTGATCTTTCTGGTTGTCGGTCCATCAGGAACCGGCAAGAGCGCAATCATGGATGGCGTCATCTCCGAGACGTCCAACCTGGAACGGATAGTCACTTACACCACACGGGATCGGCGGCCCGGTGAGGTGGAGGGATATGAGTATCATTTCGCAACCACTGAGGAGTTTGAGCAGATGAAGGCCGCCGGCGAGTTGGCAGAGTGGAAAGAGTTCTATGGGCATCAGTATGGTTCGTCGCGTACTAGGCTGGAGTCTGCGATGGTTGACGGTCTGGATCTGATCGGTGCCTACGACGTCCTGGGTTCGGTGGAGTTGATGAACCGGTATCCTCGCAACGTCGTAACAATCTTCATCCTGCCACCCTCTGTCGAGGAGCTGCGCCGTCGGCTGATCGACCGATACGGAGCGGAAACCGAAGAAGGTCGAATCCGGTTGGACCGCCTGGAGCTGGAGATGAGCCATGCCCATTCTTTCAAGTACCGCGTCAGCAACGTTGATCTTGAAGAAGCGACCAGGGACATGGCATGCATCGTCCGCGCCGAGCGATGTCTGGCGTCACGCACAGAGCATGCAGACTGACTCATTGCCCACTGATGTTCGCGTCGCCCGGGAGGGCCCGCAAGGTGTGCGTGCACGACCCCCATCCCAGGCGGGTGGAGTTGCACCATCGAAGATGCTCGCTGCAGTTGCCCTTCTTGAAGGCTCAGACACTTTCGGTCTCGCGTGCCGTGGTCATCAATCCATGATGAAAGGGACTATGACCAGTGGTTGATGGACTTCATGCGTTTCGCGCCCACATGGATGGTTTGGTGGAACGACTTCGGACGACACCTGCTCCGGCCAAAGTGCGGCGATACGGTCGGATGTACGAGGCTGGTCTACCTCTGGACATCACGGTGAGGTGGTATCCGGCGTCCGCATTGGAGGCCATCGAAGCCAGGGTGGAGGAACTCACCGCGCAGGGCAGACAGATGTGGATTTCCCACGCCCCGCCGAGCGATTTGACCTCGGATCAGAGGCATTCCAGCATCGAGAAGAGCACCGAGCTTCCAAAGGGCATTACGTCAGTGGAAAACTTCCACAGCGAAGCCGTGGCGACGCTGCAAAAGTGGAACCGGAAGTACCCGGGATCCTGGGCCAAGACTTACTACGACACGCCCCTACGGTCACTAATCGGTGGCATCCTGGCAATCGACACCAACAGGCACGACAGCATGCACCGAGGCGACATGCGGACTCTACGGCTCGAAGCGGCGTCCGGTATATCCGACGTCCGCCATTTGCAGCGCCAGATGTCAGCTCGTAAAGTGGCGGTCGTCTATTCCGATCCAGAGGTATTCTCACAGGTGAAGTCTGTGTTGGATCCCCCGGAGGAGTTCGTGCAGGGGCTATCAGATCTTGCCAAGGCTTTCGACACTGTTCGCAAGATGGGACCCCACGAGCCACTGGCGGTCATGATCGATTGCACGGCTGCGCCGTGGGAAGGATTCGAGCTCGCGGCAGCCCTCAAGAATTCGAAGCCGACTAGGCAAATACCCGTGGTCTTGATTCTCGACACTGAAGCAGAGGTCCCGCTCGAGGTGCGAACGCTGGTCGCAAGCCTCCTTGCATATCCGGTGTCCCCTGAGGAGGTGCGGACCAGTATCCTCATGACCGGCTTTCGACTGCTGGGTGACGCGACGGGCTTCAAGCTTGCTTTCAATGACAAGAGCGCGCAGCGTGAGGTTGACCGGCTCCTGAGCGGGGTCATGGGTGTGGGTGGCATGTACTGCCGAATGATGGCCCGGATTGCGAATCTGGAAGGGCGTCCAACTATCGCTTTCGAGTTCAAGCTGGTTCCCTTGGCGCCCTATCAGTTCTTCTTCATTGACTATGAGTGGTCGGGTGTCAAGAACCCACTACATCGTTTCGACTGGCTCTACTCCCTTGGTAGCGGCTGACCAGCACAGATTCAAGTTGAGCCAGCTGACAAGACGCGCGCCGCGCGATCCTCTCACTCGCTTGGCCAAGCGGGTCGACCATGCTGTCTAGACAGATTGCCGTGGTATTCGACGGAGACGATACACTCTGGAAAAGCCAGGAACTCTACGCTGCAGCGACCAGCGAGTTCTATCAGCTACTGGAAGGGATGAGCTTCGATGCCAGCAGGGTGAGGAGCCTGTTCCGATCCTAGAACAGACCTGTGCCAGGGAAAGGACAGCGGCCGAAAGATCGTCGCAATCGGGCTGTGACCGAGACCTATGCAACACTGTGCCGAGAGAGCGGACGGGCCTTCGATCGTCAAGTGGTGAAGGAACTCCTCAAGACCAATGACCGGATCTATGCCGTCGACCCCAGACCTATGGAAAACGCTCCGGGGGTTTTGTGCCGCTTGGCAGAGGGTGCCAAGCTGGTTCTATTCTCCGGAGGAGATGACGAGGTCCAGCGCAGAAAGCTCGCCAAGGCATCCCTTGCTCGCTACTTCGACGGCAGGATCCATGTAGTGCCCCAGAAGAGCAAAGGCGCGCTGAGACACCTCCTCAAGGAAGAGGGGCTGGATCCGAGGGAGACGTGGATGGTGGGCAACAGCCCGCGATTCGACATCAACCCTGCTCTCGAACTAGGATTGAACTGCATTTGGCTGCATACCGGATTCTGGCGAGAGGATATGGACGAATTCGCCGCTCTGCCCACGTTTGTGGCCTTCACACTGGACGAAGTCCTGACGACGGCTACCCAAGGAACGTCACGCCGTGACCGCGATTACGTTGCACCGCAGAAGGAGCGAGAACCTTGGCTGAGCAAAGTCTACGTAGCTTTTTCCACAGGTCGGGTGGGTGAGATTCTCTCAAGCCACTCCAAGGAGGGAGGGAGCGCTGACGTTCTCTGGAGAGTGAGAGCGAGTGATCGCGAGCGGGAACCAGAAGTCTACGACTGAAGCCAGTCAGTACGTCACGGTTAGCCTCCTCGGCATCACGGTAGGCCAGGATCAGGTATCTGGTGAGAGTCCAGGCGTTGCAGGATTGACTGAAGCCCATTCATCGCTCGCGGCGCAGTTCGAGCGGCTTCACCGAGTCCAATCCTAGGTGTAAGGTGGTGTTTCCAT
>Ga0114921_10000727_pt1 | contig 14163 bp, 14 predicted proteins | sample BentaG_FD_87016 | JGI IMG/M metagenome (GOLD analysis project Ga0114921, IMG submission 87016) | Deep subsurface microbial communities from South Atlantic Ocean to uncover new lineages of life (NeLLi) - Benguela_00093 metaG | ecosystem: Environmental > Aquatic > Marine > Oceanic > Sediment ...
ATTTAGTAGAAATTGCATATCCCCTCCTACATTAATCAGGCGACCATAAGGGTCGTTCCCCCTAAAATCCCATCAAAAGATAGTTTGGGAAGAGCTTTTGGAACTTTAGCCAATAGCTTCCTAATAAAGCTATGCCATTTATGGCATAGTTGATTACATCTTAACCTAAGCCCCCGATTTATCGGGGGCTTTTTTCAACCTACGCTTAGCTCTTTTGACCTTATAGCAGCCTCCTTCACGGCGGCAATCAAAATTTTCTGAAATCCTTTTTTCTCAAGATATTTCAATGCAGCTTCAGTTGTTCCGCCAGGCGATGCCACTCTGTCCTTTAAAACTTGAGGACTTTCCCCTGTCTCCATAACCATCTTCACTGCACCGAGGACCGTCTGACCAACCAGTTTTCTCACATCATCCTTTGATAAACCCATCTCCACTCCTGCCTCAATTAGTGACTCAATTATATAGAATATATATGCCGGCCCGCTACCCGAAAGGGCAGTTACTGCATCGAGCATCTCTTCAGGAACTTTAACCACAATTCCCACTCCACTCATCATCTGTTCTGCAATAGCCTCCTCCTGTTCCCCTGCATACTTACCTGGGGAGATACCTGAGGCACCTGTTTTAACCAGAGCAGGAGTATTGGGCATCACTCTAACCACCGGAACCTCTCTGCCAAGAGATTTCTCTATAAAGCCCGTGGTAATTCCAGCAGCGATGGAGATAATTACCTTATCTCCTGTCACAACATCCTTAATTTCAGAAAGAACCCTCCCGATTACCTGTGGCTTTACAGCCAAAACAATAACATCGCTCTTCTCTACTGCTTCTCTATTGTCCTCGGTAGTAGAGATTCCTTCCCTTTCCCTGATATACTCAAGCCGCTTAGGTCTAATATCAGTAACCAAAACTTTATCCTTACTAATCAGCCCACTTCCCAGAATTCCCGAAACTAATGCGCTGCCCATATTTCCACAGCCAATGAACGCTACCCTTTTCTCTCTCCATAAGTTCCTTTTCTCTTTAGGGACCATACTAGATGAATTTTTCCTCCTTTCTCTTTTACGACGTTCAACAAAGGGAGGCCTTCCTCCACCAGGACGGCGCCTCTCTCCTTCTTTTCTTTTTTCTTCTTTTTTCCACTTTTTGTTATTTCGTTCCATAATTTTCCCTCTGACATTATTCTTATGCTCCAAAGATTGCCCTTCCTATACGTACCATATTTGAGCCTTCCTCAATAGCCACTTCAAAGTCACTACTCATACCCATGGAGAGGTATACCATTTCCACATCTTTTATATTCTCAGCTTTTATTTCTTCCCTCAGTTCTCTCAATTTTCTAAAGTAGGGTCTACAATCTTCTGGATTTTCATAGAAGGGTGCCATGGTCATAAGTCCTTCAACTTTTATATTGGGAAATCTACTAACCTCTTTGAGAAAAGTAATTACCTCTTCAGGGCTTAATCCATACTTTGATTCTTCCCCCGATGCATTCACTTCAACTAATATTTTCTGTATTTTCCCGACCTTTTTGGCTTGCTTATCAATCTCTTTCGCCAATTTAGTGCTGTCCACAGAATGGATTAAATCAAAAATTTTAACGGCATCCTTTGCCTTATTCCTCTGCAAGTGTCCTACCAAATGCCAGATGATTTTACTTTCTACTTTTCCATATTTTTCTTTTGCCTCCTGAACTCGGCTCTCACCAATAATATTTACTCCCGCAGCTATTGCCTCTTCTATCCTATCCGCCTCTACTGTTTTAGTCACTGCCACCAGAGTTATCTCCTGAGGATCTCGACCGACCAATTCCGACTTCACTCGGATTTTCTCTCTAATCCTTTCTAAATTTTCCCTTATCGACATATTTCATTTATAAGCATTAAGATTCGATATTTTTCTTTTTAAATAGAAGAATTAATTGTAGAATCGGTCTTGTTAATTTTTGAAAAAAGCGCGTCATGGGAGCCTTTCTACGGTCAAAAGACCTCCGGTTTCTTACTCGCCTGCGTTCGGAAGCATAGTCGGGTATCACCGCAGTTCTCCGTTCAGCCTTTGCTCTTCTTTCCGATTTTCTCCGTTCAGGCACTGCTTCGCCAAGACTGCTTTTCGTCTTTGTAAATTCTTCTAATATCCTCTTGTGCTCTTTCTTTAAACTTAGAAATTGCACTCCACAATTAAATTTTTTATCTCTCGGCAGGAAATAGTTCCACAGGACTTTTGCTTCTGCTTCCAACCGGGGAAAAGGAAAGGCCAAATCAAGAGTTAATGAAATCCTCGAAGAAACTGGTAAAGAATTCTTTAGAAGGAGAGAAACCCCCCGGGAACTTAAATCGGCTGTCTCTGCAGAGAAACTCGTTGGAATATTGCTGGGCAAATCCTTAACTCTTACTTTAACAGGGATCCCTGCTAAAACTCTTATCGATGCTCTTCTATCTGTTGAAGTTAAAATCCTTTTCATTCTCTTCTCCATTTTATGATTTAATAGTGCTTACTATTCGATTTTTGCTTAACCCAAGAATCTATTTCTGACTTGTTGTAACGCCACTGTTTGCCAATTTTTAAGGCAGGAATCTTACCCTGGCGGGTCATTTTGTAAACTGTAACTTTACTCAATCTAAGATAATCTGCTACCTCTTTTATAGTCATTAATCTTTGCATTATTCTCTCCTCTATTCTTGTAATTTCTTCTTATATCTTTTGATATATTGTGATTTCTTGTGATATCTTATAATATACTTAAAAAGAAGTCAAGAAAAACTTAGTTGGATTATTGCCATCAGGCGTCCGGCAGAGGTTTTATCTCGGCGATAGGAAAAGAAATTCTTATGTTCGTAAGTACAGATAGGAGTTATTTCTATATTCTCCGGGAGAACCCCTGCTCGCTGCAACTGGTAAGAATTTGCCCTGGCCAAATCGATGGACCAAAATTTTTCCTGGGGGGCTTGAGGTGATTCTGAAATTATTGAGAGTAAAACTTCTCTTCCAAAAGATTCAAAGCATTCAGTGAAAGCTTTTGCTACTGGGGACCAGGGGACTCTATAACATTCTTTGCAAATATGCGGTCCAATGGCTACAAGAAGGTTTTCTGCTTTTACTCCGAAAACCTCTGACATTATCTCCACTGCTTGGGAGGAAATATCGGCAACTGTGCTTCGCCAACCGGCGTGCAGGAGACCCACTATTTTCTTTTGCGGGTCGAAAAGGAATATGGGAGGGCAATCTGCAACAAATATGGCAAGAGGAACATTGGGTAGGTCAGTAATAAGTCCATCTGTAGTGGGAAACTTTCTGCCCAAATCTTTCTCTCTAACTATAGCGATGCTATTCTTGTGTACTTGCTCTCCAGTAGTGGTTCGAGAATACGGTATGTTTAATCGGTGGGCTATCTCTTTTCTCTTTTTTAGGAATTTTGCATTGCCTGCACTGCGAGTTGTAGTGCCCGTTAAAACAGGAAACTTAGAAATAAAGGAGATGGGAAGAAAGAAATCTTCCATTTAATAACTATAAAATATGTGACCGACGAAGTCGTTGCGAGGCGAAGCCGTGGCAATCTCCTGCCAAATTACGAGATTGCTTCAGGACTTCGTCCTTCGCAATGACACTCCGTGTCAGATTGTTCCACTTCGTTCGCAATGACAGCATAATCATTTGTAGGCACAAATTTCCCGATCGAAAATCGGGATGCATAATTAAACTTTCGCACCACTTCCCGAATCTATTCCACGAATATATAATAAAAGCTCTTCGGGGTTACTGGCAGAAGCTAAGGCATCTTCCAGCTTGACCAGTCCCTTACTATACAATTTCTGTAATGCCTGATTGAAACTTTGCATTCCGTAATAATCGCCTTTTTCCATAGTACCAAGAATTTCTCTTATCTTATTTTCTTCTATCAATTTCTTAACCAGCGCAGTAGCAACTAGAACTTCCACTGCGGGTATTCTGCCCTTTCCATCAGCTCTGGGCAGAAGCCTCTGGGAAATCACTGCCTTCAAAGTATCAGCCAATTGCAGGCGAACTTGATTCTGTTGGTAGGGTGGAAAAAGGTCTATAATACGGGTTATGGTCTGAATGGCATCGATCGTATGGACCGTAGATAGTACAAGGCTTCCCAACTGGGCTGCAGTCAATGCTGCAGCCATTGTGGCTAAATCTCTCATTTCACCTACCAGGATTACATTAGGGTCCTGTCGGACAATATGTTTTAAAGCAGCAGGATAATCGAGCGTATCTTCACCTAACTCCCTTTGACTTACAACACTCTTCTTATCTCCATGGAAAAATTCAATAGGATCTTCGATTGTTATAATATGAACCGCACGGGTGGAATTAATGTAATCGACAATTGCAGCCAGAGTTGTAGATTTGCCACAGCCGGCCGGTCCTGTGACCAATACAAGTCCCCGGTTATTCTCTGAAATCTTTTTTAATACAGTGGGCAAATTTAACTGTTCAAAATTAGGAACTTCAAAAGGTACAAGGCGAAATGCTATGTGAATAGTTCCTCTCTGGAAGAAAATATTGATTCTGAAACGGGCCAATCCTTCTATTGCGTAAGACAGGTCGCACTCGTGGTTTTCCTCGAAAATCTGTTTCTGCTTCTTATTTAAAAGGGATAGACTGATCCGCTCAGTGTCCTGTGAACTAAGCGCAGGATATGAACTGCGCACAAGCCGTCCATCGATTCGAAAAATGGGTGGACTTCCCACACGGAGATGCAGGTCGGAAACATTTTTATCAACCATTTCCCGTAAAAGGTCAGCAATTTCCATCTCAACTCCCAAAAATCATCAGAATTACCTGTACCTCTTCCTTCTTCGAATAATAGCGGGCACTCGTAGGTTCTCCTTCAGGTAGCTGGGCTCTCTCAATAACTCCCTCTTATGTTCCCATAACTCCCCGGCGAACTCTTCCTGTCTGATTTTCTCTTCCAGAGAAGCTCGAGGTGGAGGAAAGCCAGTAGCAATTACAGTAATTTTTACCACCTCTTTGAGGCTCTCATCGAATGCCTGACCAAAGAAGACATTTGCTCCAGAAGCGGAAGCATTGTGAATTAAGTCCATTGCTTCCTTAATTTCAAACATCGTAATATCTCTATTTCCGGTGATATTAACTAGAATACCTTTGGCGCCTGCAATAGAAACATCTTCTAACAAAGGGCAATTTATAGCTGCTTTAGCCGCATTAATTGCTCTATCTTTCCCCCGTGCCCAGCCCATTCCCATTAATGCCTCTCCGGCACCAACCATAATCGTCTTCACATCAGCAAAATCAACATTAATCATTCCATGTGAAGTAATAATCTCTGAGATACTCTGTACTGCCTGGCGTAGAACATCGTCAGCCACTTTAAAGGCACCCAGAGCAGGGGTATCTTCATCAATAATGGCAAATAATCTCTGGTTCGGGATAACGATCAAAGTATCGACCTTTCTCTTCATATTTTTCAGTCCCTCTTCAGCCTGTTTAAAGCGGATGGGTCCTTCAAACATAAATGGCTTGGTAACCACTCCTACGGTGAGAGCCCCTAAATCTTTGGCTATCTCTGCAACAACTGGTGAGCCTCCTGTGCCGGTTCCCCCGCCCAGACCCGCAGTGATAAATACCATATCAGCACCTTCAAGAGATTCCCTGATTACATCCCGGTCTTCCTCAGCAGCCTGGCGACCTTTCTCAGGATCCCCTCCCACTCCTAGACCTTTGGTAACATTGGCTCCCAATTGTAAGCGATATCCAGCCAGAGAATTACGGAGAGCTTGAGCATCGGTATTTGCTGCAATAAACTCCACGCCTTTTATCTCCGAGGAAACCATGCGATTGATTGCGTTGCCACCTCCGCCACCAATGCCTATAACTTTTATATTTGCAGTAAGCTCAACATCCTGTTTAAACTTTAACATTTCTGCCTCCAATAAATCTCGGTTAATCACGAATTAGAAGCCTCTAATTCAACAGAATATTCGTGCCCACTCGGCTTTTTTAAAGGACCTCCTCCAACCAGTCTTTTATCTTGCGGAAGATGGAAGGCCTCTTTCTTCTTACGAATCTCCCCTTGTAAATAGGAAATTCCTCTTTTTGGGCATATTTAATCAAGCCAATGACTGTAGCATAGTCTGGACTGCTGATAATCTCTGAAAGTCCCTCTACCTGCTGTGGCATACCCAATCTCATAGGCAGGTCCAAAATATCTTCACTAATCTCTTTAACCCCTCGTAGCAAAGCGCCGCCTCCGGTTAAAATCCCCCCAGCAGGTATTAAATTCTCCCTGCTTATCTTTGCCATCTCTTCGCGAACAAAACTAAAGATTTCCTCTATCCGCGGCTCGATAATCTCGCAGAGTTTACTAGTTAGGACTGTCTGTCGAGTCTTACCATCTATACCAAAAATATTTATTTCCACATTATCGGAAATCATCTTCATTTGAGCACAGCCAAATTCCTTCTTAATCCTTTCTGCTTCTGAGAGAGAGATATGGAGACAGTGAGCTATATCTTTTGTAATCATGTGACTTCCAATGGGAAGTGCTCTGGTGGCTTTGAGAGCTCCTTCAACAAAGATGGCTAAATCTACTGTCTGTCCGCCAAAATCTATAAGCAGACATCCCAAATCTTTCTCTTCAGGGGTAACTACAGTTTCTGCTGCAGCTAACACGCTCAACACTATATCCTCTACTTCCAAACCATTTCTATTAATACATTTAACAAGGTTGTTTATTGTGGTGGAGACTCCGGTTACAATGTGGACATGGACTCCCAAGTGACTGCCCTCCATTCCTCCAGGATCTATTACCCCCCTCTGACCATCGACCACGAAGCCCTGAGGGAGAGTATGAATAATTTCCCGCTCAGGAGATAACCGAATGGCCCGGGCTGAATCGATGACTCTTAATATATCCTCTTCAGCGATCTCTTTATCAGAACGAGAGATCATAATTGCTCCCTGATGATTGAAACTTTCGATATGACCACCCTCAATTCCCACATAAACCGATTTAATGGAAGTATTTGTTGTTCCTTCAGCTTCATCTATAGCTTGACCTATAGCGCGGGTGGTCTCCTCAATGTTAACCACTACACCGTTTCGTAAACCGCGACAAGGTATCCTGGCTAATCCTATTATTTCCACTTCTGATTTCTGAGTAACTTTACCTACAAGAGCACAAATATTGCTTGAGCCTACATCAAGACCAATAACTATTTTCTGTTTCATTTTCTCCTCAACTAAAACTTCGTTTTGTCCAATTCAAAACCCTGCACGAGTTGAAGTCGTACTTATAAATGTCATTGCGAGCGACTGAAAGGAGCGAAGCAATCGACCCGAAGGGTCGTTGCGAGGGCGAAGCCCGTGGCAACCTCGGGATTGGATAGTTTATTCGGAGTTTGCTTCGGCTTGGCCTCGCAACCGTTTACACTCCTCGCAATGACAGTTTAGCCTACAATTATCTCCCCTTTTCCTTCTCTTAGAAATCGTAAGTCAAGATAGTTAAAAGTTTTACTATTCTTTAGCAAATCCTGGAGGACTAAATTTAGATAAGTCAACTTCTTCTGCAATTGGGTTTCTGTCTCTTTTCCCACAGGTCCCCAGATAAGTAAGGCCTGGTCCATTTTCAATTTAATTCTTCTTGGATTGTTCCCATCTATGTATGAAATTTTCTTGTAAAACTGAAAGTCAACTGCCATAAGCTTAGCCAAAAAATTCACCACCTCTTGCCTTTTAAGAGAATCTTTAGCTCCCAAAATTCTCGGTATATCTCTTGCCTTCCCCAAAAATGTTATCCCCTCTCTGTCTATTAACTCCACCTTATTAGAATGGCCACTATCTCCCCCGTCAAGTTGCGCAATGGGAACTCTCTCAGTAATTTTCAAGACTATCCTGTCAGGAAAATCACGATGAATATCTATGTCCTTAATTTGTTTTAAACTTCTCAACTCTCTTTTTACCTGTCTTAATTTAACTTTGAATATATTCTCTCCTTTTTTTATATCCAATAGCGAGAGAATATCCTTTCTATCAATGTCTTGGTTCCCTTCTATCCTTATTTCTTTTATTTTAAAATAAGGAGAGTAATTGAGGAAGTTGTAAATTCCATACCCTGAAAAAAAGAGCGTAACCGATAACAGAGCGAGTCTCAAAACTCTAAAAAATCGCCTTTTCCATAAAATTCTTTTCTGCCATCTTTTAACTTTCAATGTTCACCAACTCTCAATCTAAAGCATAGGATAGAATCTTAACCACCAGTTGTTTAAAATCCATCCCTGCCACAGCTACAGCTTCTGGCAGGAGACTGGTCTCAGTCATCCCGGGAATTGTGTTAACTTCTAAGAGGTAAATTTTGCTTTTTTTGTCTATTACCATATCTACGCGAGTAGCGCCTCTACAGCCCAGGGCACGGTGAGCAGAAAGAGCCAGGGATTGGGCCAATTTGTACTGCTCTCGAGGCAATTTAGCAGGCACAATGTGCTTCGACATCCCGGGTTCATACTTTGCCTGATAGTTATAAAATGTTGTTTTTGGTACAATTTCTATTACCGGCAGAGGTTCATCGCCCAGAATTCCTATTGTAATTTCTCTTCCTTGAATATATTCTTCAATTAGTATTTTGTTCCCATATCCAAAAGCAACATTTATGGCACTATCCATACCATTCGATTCTCGAACTATAGTCACTCCAATAGTTGAACCTTCCCTGGCTGGCTTGACAATTACAGGGTAGTCCAACTCTCCCAGTATATTACCAGGAGTTTCCACTCTTTTCTCAAGGACCTTGTATTTTGCCATAGGTAGGTTATGGTAACTGAAAACCTTTTTGGTATAAACTTTATCCAGAGCCAGGGCGCTGGCTAATACTCCAGAGCCTGTATAAGGAATGCCCATCATTTCCAGAAGTCCTTGAATTGTTCCGTCCTCGCCGAGCTTCCCGTGGAGAGCAATAAAAGCCAGGTCTATCCTCTCCTTTGCCAATCTCAAGGCAATATCTCTATCCACATCGAGCTTAGACACATTTAATCCCAGGAAGACTAAAGCTTTGTAAACAGCATCTCCTGTCTTGAGAGATATTTCCCTTTCTTGAGAACTTCCTCCACAGAGTACTCCTATCTTCTTCATTTTTAACTTATCGAGGAGCTCTTTCATAAAACTATCCCCACCTCTTAACACCCTGGGGATGAAGTCTTTTGCACGGTTAAAACCGTGTCCCGATTCATCGGGGCACAGATTTCCCGATTGAAAATCGGGATGCAGCTAACCGAGCGACTCCGAAAACTATCCCTTCATCCCGCCCCTCAGGGAGGGGCTGGATTCATCCCCTTTCCTACAACTTTCAATTCTAATTCAAGGTCTATATCAAATTTTTCCTTAACATCTTTCCGAATTTTCTCGATTAAATTGTACACATCTTTAGCTTTTGCCCTGCCACAGTTAATAATGAAATTTGCATGTTTTTTTGATACTTCAGCATCCCCAAATCTTGCTCCCTTTAGCCCTGCAGTTTCAATTAACTTTCCCGCCTCGTAGGTCTCTGGATTTTTGAAAACGCAACCAGCATTAAGAGTAGAAACAGGTTGATTCCTTTTTCTCTGTTTAAGACTTTCTTTAATCTTATTTATAATATCACTTTTCTTGCCATTTTTCAACCCCAATTTCGCTTCCAGAATTATGGCTTTACCTGGTAACTCACAATGCCTGTAAGAGAAATTTATTTCTTCTCTGTTTAAAATTTTCACCCTTCCATCACTAAAAATTTTTATCTCCCTGGTAACATCACCAATGGAACCAATTTTCGTGCCTGCGTTAGTAACAATTGCGCCCCCGAAACTTCCTGGAATTCCTGAGGCAAATTCTAAACCAGCCAAGCCTCTCTTAGCCAATTTTTCAACCAGAGTAGCCAACTTCACTCCCGCGCCAGCTGTTACCTGTTCACTTTCTATGGAAAAATTCTCGAACTCGCCTTTCAATTGAATTACCAAACCACTAAATCCCTCGTCAGAAAAGAGCACATCGGTGCCCTCTCCTAAAATAAAGAAATCTAAGTTCTCTTTTTGAGAAAACTCAATTACATTAGTCAGCTCTTCAATGTTTTTCAATTCCAGAAAATAATCCGCAGGACCGCCAATCTTGAGAGAAGTATGCTTAGAGAGAGGTTCGCGGAGTCTCACTCTATTTCCTACCAGTTTTTGCAATCCATCTAATATATCCACCAATTTCCTCACTTAACCCTGCTCAAGATTTCTTCGCCGATTTTATAGACGTCCCCGGCTCCTAATGTAAGGAGCACATCCTGGGGTTGTAGGCTTTTTACAACCTCCTTGATTATAGCTTCTCGGTCTGAAATCAATGTAACAGTCTCTCTCTTTTCAGCAGGGAAGGATTCCAGGATTAATGACGAAGAGATTCCTGGAATGGGCTTCTCTCCTGCAGAATATATATCTGTGAGCCAAATTCGGTTGACACTATTAAAAGAGGGTCCAAATTTTTTTGCCAGATCTCTCGTGCGCGTATACCGATGCGGCTGGAAGATAACTAACAGTCTCCTTTCTGGCCAGATTGATTTGATTGTCTCCAGAGTTACTCTAATTTCTGTGGGATGGTGCCCATAGTCATCTATAAATACTATATCCTTTTTTCTGGCTTTAACCTCCAGCCTTCGACTAACGCCAGTAAAATCAAGAAAAGCCTTTCTTATCTTTTCAAATTCTACTCCCAGTTCAATACCTACTGCAGCTGCGCCCAGAGAGTTGAGAACGTTATGAGCTCCAGGAAAGTGTAGTTTGAGCCTGCCCAGATTTTTCCCCGAAAAGCAGAGGTCAAATTCAGTGTGCATCCCTTCGTATACTATATTTTCCGCATAAAAATCATAATTTTCTCCTCTTCCATAAGTATAATATTTTCTCGTTATTTGAGGAATAATTGACTTGATATTTTCATCCTCACCACAAAGAATAATAGACCCGTAAAAAGGAACCTTGTTTACGAACTGGACGAAAGTGCTTTTGATGTTATCCAGGGTTTTGTAGTAATCAAGATGGTCATCATCTATATTTGTGAGAAGAGCGATAGTGGGAGTAAGTTTGAGGAATGAGCCATCGCTCTCATCTGCTTCAGCTACTATAAATTCTCCCTTACCCAACTTAGCAGAAGAGCCAATATTTTTTAAACGCCCACCAATTACTACTGTGGGATCCAATCCACCCTCGGCAAGAACCATAGACACAAGTGAAGTGGTCACTGTTTTTCCATGAGTGCCGGCAATTGTCACCGCATACTTCAGCCTCATCAACTCGGCAAGCATCTCCGCTCGAGGAATAACGGGGATTTTAAGCTTCTTTGCTTGAACCACTTCCGGATTATCGGGGAGAACCGCGCTGGAAGTAACCACCACGTGGGCATCTCCTACCTGTTCAGGCTTATGACCAATAAATATTTTGCCACCCAGGGATACCAGCCTCTGTGTCACCTCTGTCTGCTTGAGGTCCGACCCAGTAACTTTATAACCCAAATTTATCAGGACCTCAGCAATTCCACTCATCCCTGAACCACCTATTCCCACCAAATGTATGTGTTGAATGTTCTTTAACATTCTGGTTTAACCTTTCGACAAGCTCCTACATTGTTTCAATTAGATTAGCCATTCTGATGGCTGCATCATCGATAGAAAGTCTTCTCGTATTTTCCGCCATTCCCCTCAACTCTGCCGCATCATCGATCAAGTGGATGATGACATCGGCGAGTAACTCACCTGTCAACTGGTTGTCTTCAATAAGTAGACAACCTCCTCTTTTTGATAGAAACTTAGCGTTCGCCTTCTGGTGGTCACGAGTTGCATAAGGATAAGGGATAAGAATGCTGGGTAAGCCTTTTGCTATGATTTCAGCGACAGTACTTGCACCAGAGCGAGAAATTACCAGGTCACAACAGCTATAGGCATATTCCATATCTAGGAGATAAGGAAGAACACGTGATGAGTAATTTTTTTTCTTATATTCTTCTTTTATTTCCGAAAATTGCTCAATGCCCACGATGTGTATAATTTGAATCTTCTTTCTCAAAGGATTCAAAAAATTTAATGCTTTTACCATTGCCAAATTTATACTACGAGCACCTTGACTCCCTCCAAAAACCAGGATATTCTTCTTCCCCTCTACCAGATCCAATTTTTGCAAGCCCTCAATTTTCGGGCAACTTAAGATGGATTGGCGAACAGGACTTCCTGTAAGAAATGTCTTTTTAGATGGAAAATATTTTTCCGTCTCTTTAAAACTGACCATTATTATATCAACTATTTTGGCTAAAACTCTATTGGCTAGTCCAGGAAGAACATTTGGCTCATGAATCGCACAAGTTATCCTGGATATTTTTGCTGCCAGAACTACTGAGAAGCCTAAATATCCCCCCATTCCCACAGCTATATCTGGTCTGAAAGAACGAAAAATCTGTATAGACTGAAAGAATCCTCGGATAGATTTTGCAAGAAAGCGGAAGACTTTCAACGAGAATTTTCTTACTAACCCTTCTCCTACAATTCGGAAAAATGAGAATCCACTTTCTCGTGCTATTCTCTCGCCAATCCCCCTCTCTCCTCCTACCAAAATAACTTCATTATTGCGGTTTCTCAACTTTTCTCCCAGAGCAAGACCTGGATAAATGTGCCCACCGGTACCTCCCAGAACAATCAAAATACGCATAACAAACCCCTGTCCCTAGAATTTAAGTGGGGATTTCTATTTACGCCTCCCCTTTCGGGAGGACTCTCCCCCTCACCCTCTCCCCCAGAAAAAGTACCTGTCACTTTTTTCTTTCTTTTATGTCTGTCGGGAAATATTGAGAAGTATTCCCACTCCCATCAGTGAGAAGACCAGAGAAGACCCACCATATGAGAGAAAAGGTAAGGTGATACCTTTTGTTGGCAGACAAGCGGTAACTATACTGATATTTAAAACAGCCTGAAAAGTAATTAAAAAAGTAATTCCCGCAGCCAGTAAATTTCCGAATTGATTTGGCGCTCTTGTAGCTATACGTAGTCCCCTCCAGACAATAATAACGAATAGGAATATTATCAAGCTGGCACCCAAAAATCCGAGCTCTTCTCCAATTATGGAAAAGATAAAGTCCGTATAAGGCTCGGGCAGGAAGAACAATTTGGCCCTGGAAGCTCCCAGTCCTTTCCCAAAAAAACCTCCTGAGCCAAGAGCAAGGAGAGCCTGAACAATCTGGTAGCCTATTCTCTGAGCATCAGCCCATGGATTGATAAAGGTTAGAATTCGTTCCCGGCGATATGCTACATGAAAAATTGCAAAATATAAAAGTGGTAGACTTAAAAGGACAAGCGAGAGAAGATGGGAAAGCCTGGCTCCTCCCATAAACAGTATCGCTAATATAACCAGTCCCAAGACAACAGCAGTTCCCAGGTCTGGCTCGGCATAGATAAGTATCAAAAACATTGCTGTTACTATTAGAATTGGCAAAAGCCCTTTTTTGAAATCCTGGAGCTTGCTTCCTTTCCGGTCTAAAGCATCTGCTACATAGAGAATCAAACAAAATTTTGCCATCTCGGAAGGTTGAAAGCTCATCATTCCGAACTTAAGCCAGCGCTTGATTTCTCCAGATTCTATTAGCAAAACTAAAACCAGGAGGCTAAATGAGAAAACCATAAGCGGTCGGGAAAACTTCTGCAACTTGTTATAATCAACCTTTGCTAAAACAAGCATCAAGAATACACCCATCACTGTCCAGATAAGTTGCTTGATTAGAAAGAGATAACTGGTGTCGAACTTTTCATGGGATACAATTGCACTAGCACTGAAAACCATCACCACACCTATGAAAACCAAGAAGAGAACAACCGAGAGTAAAAAAATATCGCAGCGATGATACTCTGGTGTATATAAACCCTTCTTTAGCTTGTATCTCGGGTCCCCCAATCTTCTTTTTTTAGTTCTCAAATCTCTCTTACCCATCTCTTGAAATCTTTTCCTCTTTCCTCAAAGTCAGAATACATATCGAAACTGGAACAGGCTGGTGAAAGGAGAATCGAGCTACCTGGCTGGCTTAAACTATAAGACAACTCTACTCCTTCCCTCATCCCATCTACTCTGTAAATAGCAGCTGAACCGATTAATTCCTTCTCTATTCTGGGAGCAGCTTCACCCAGCAAAACAAGGGCAG
>Ga0114921_10000728_pt1 | contig 14159 bp, 17 predicted proteins | sample BentaG_FD_87016 | JGI IMG/M metagenome (GOLD analysis project Ga0114921, IMG submission 87016) | Deep subsurface microbial communities from South Atlantic Ocean to uncover new lineages of life (NeLLi) - Benguela_00093 metaG | ecosystem: Environmental > Aquatic > Marine > Oceanic > Sediment ...
GCAAGTTACCGCTGATAGGATTTATCAGCGGTATTTTTATGTCTGGATTTCGGTAATAGGACCATACTAAATAAGAGCCACCTTCAGCCGGGAGGTTGGGGTGCTTTTACCCCGTTAGAACTCGCCCAGTTACGATGGGTATTTTATGGTTCTAACGGGGTTTTGTTTGTCTTTTCGCGAAAGGTGTGGTAAAATTAAAATACAGAGTTTCCTGGGGTGGGGTTATGTATTCATAAAAAGACTCGCTAAAATGTAGTGGATTTTGAAATCGGGGTAATCGACAAAGATAAAGGTTTGAATTAGGGTCTAAAGGAATACCAATTCAGATACTCAAGGGAATATTGGGGCACTTAAACGTTCAGACAACCAAAATTTATGCAGAAGCAAGTTTAAACCAGATGGAGGAAGCCCTAAAAACCATTGCGTAAAATATATCTTTTGCGACATAGTTTCTCCTAAAATAGTAATAACAAGGGTCTAAAAGAATTTGATGATTTCTGATTTGCTAAAAATAGTCCCCAAATAGCTATTTTTGACCCTTAAATGCAATTAATGGAGAGGAACGTTGAGGAAAGATGATTACCACTAGCGAGTTTAAGAACGGGATGGTCATCCAGCTGGATGGAAAGGTGTATACCATCCTGAAGTTTCAACATGTCAAGCCGGGCAAAGGCCCAGCCTTTGTGCGCACAAAACTTCAGAATATTAGCTCCGGGGCCATCGTCGATAAGACCCTCAGGGCAGGTCAGAAGGTCCAAGAGATATACACCGACCGTCGCGAGATGGAATATCTCTATCGAGATGGCGAGGCCTTCGTCTTTATGGACCGTGAAACATATGAACAGGTCTGGCTGGATCGAACTCAATTGGGAGACAAGGTCCGATTCTTAAAGGAAAACACAGTCGTGGATGTCCTGATGAACGAGGGGAATTTCCTTGGCGTGGAGGTTCCAAACTTCGTAGAATTGAGGGTGGTAAAGACCGAGCCAGGGCTTAAGGGCGACACCGCTACTGGCGGTTCCAAGCCGGCCATCCTGGAGACAGGCTTACAGGTGAGGGTACCCATCTTCATAAATGTGGGCGACCTTCTGCGCATAGATACGAGATCTGGCGAATATGTCGAGAGAGTTAAGGAAGGGGAACGAGAGTGACCGCACTGCAAAGAGGTATATATCGTATTATTGATGCCAACTTAAATCGAGCGAGAGAGGGACTGCGAGTCGTGGAGGAAGTTGCGCGATTCATCCTCTCAGACGCCGAGATAACCAAGAGATTAAAGGATCTCAGGCACTCCCTGAGTAGAATTACGGAGGGACTTCTGGCCGGTTCCAGGGAACTTCTCAGGGCTCGGGATAGCCAAGGAGATGTAGGAGCGAGGACGTATACAAAATCCGAAGCCAAGAGGGAAGATTATCACCAGATTGTGAGTGCAAACATGGGACGTTGCCAGGAGAGCATCCGTGTCCTCGAGGAGTTCTCTAAGCAGATCTGTGCTGAAGCTGGCCTGAAATTTAAAGAAATACGTTTTGGTCTCTATACTCTGGAGAAGGAGATACTGGAGAAGTTGGAAGACCTTGGAGCAGCCCCGTGAACCTCGAGCTCTATGTGGTTATCGATAGTCGGTTTTCCCTCGGTCGGGATCCAATCCAGGTGGCAAATAGCGCCATCGAAGGTGGAGCAACAGCCATTCAGCTGCGCGAAGCGAAGCTCCCAACGAGAGATATGGTTGGGATGACTGAAAGGCTTCGGGATTTGACCCAAAAGGCCGGAGTGGTTTTCATCATCAATGATCGGGTGGATATAGCCCTGGCCTGTCAGGCCGATGGGGTTCATCTTGGCCAGCACGACCTTCCGCTCAGACACGCCAGAAAACTGATGGGCGAAGATAAGATAATCGGCCTTTCAACCCACAGCCTGAGTCAGGCCATGCGTGGAGCCGAAGAGGGGGCCAGTTACATAAGCCTCGGTCCCGTGTTTGCCACAAAGAGCAAAGCCGATCTACCTCCTCCGGTTGGTCTAGACCTGATCCGGGATGTGAAGAGAGCCATTAGTATACCTCTTGTGGCCATCGGAGGGATTAGCGCCAAAAACGTTAATAAGGTCATGGAAGCTGGAGCAGATGGGGTGGCAGTGATTTCCGCAGTCTTGGGTGCTCCAGATATTCGACAGGCCACAAGAGCCATACGCGATAAGATAAAAGAAACCAGGAGGATTGAGGAGTGACGCAATTAAGTGCAGCTCGTCGAGGAAGGATAACCCCTCAGATGAGACAGGTCGCTCGGGTCGAAGGGGTTGATCCTGAATTTATCAGAGATGGCATTGCAAAGGGTCTGGTCGTCCTTCCTGCCAACACAAACCATAAGGTCAAGAGGCTGTCGGCCATCGGCAAGGGCCTGCGGACGAAGGTGAATGCCAATATCGGAACATCCCCCGATCATGCAGACCTGCAGGAGGAACTGAGTAAACTCAGGGTGGCAGTCGAAGCCGGCGCAGACACAATTATGGACCTGAGCATTGGAGAGGATCTCGACCAGATCAGGAGGGCCATCCTGAAGCGCGCAGACCTTCCGTTGGGGACTGTTCCAATCTATCAAGCAGTCCTCCAGGCTGCCAGGACGAAAAAGTCCATCGTCAATATGACAAGAGATGATATCCTGAGCGCCATTGAAAGACAGGCTGAGGATGGGGTTGACTTTATGACCGTCCATTGTGGCCTGACTAGACGTGCGCTTGAAAGCTTGAGGGAGCAGGGAAGGATTACCGATGTGGTCAGCAGGGGCGGGGCTTTTCTGGTGACATGGATGATCGCCAATAATAAGGAGAACCCACTCTACGAAGAATACGATAGGATCCTTGAGATTGCCAATAAGTACGATGTCACCCTGAGCTTGGGGGATGGCCTGCGGCCAGGTTGTCTTGCAGATGCCACTGATAGGCCTCAGGTTCAGGAGCTGATTTGTCTGGGAGAGTTGCGGGACAGGGCCTATAAGGCCGGCGTACAGGTGATGATAGAGGGACCAGGCCACATCCCATTGGATGAGATAGAGGCAAATGTCCTATTAGCGAAGAAACTCTGCAAAGAAGCCCCATTCTATGTTCTGGGGCCCCTTGTTACAGACGTTGCTCCTGGATATGACCATATAACCGGAGCCATCGGTGGAGCCATAGCCGCCATGGCCGGAGCCGACTTCCTGTGTTACGTTACCCCCTCTGAACATCTGAGATTGCCCACTGTTCAGGACGTTAAGGAGGGTGTTGTGGCCACGAGGATCGCTGCCCACGCGGCAGATATCGTCAAGGGAGTGGCCGGAGCCCTCCGGTGGGATGAGCGAATGGCCAGGGCCCGCAAGGCCCTGAAGTGGAAGGAGATGATCAATCTGGCATTGGATCCCCAGAAGGCCAGAGAGTATCACTCATCCTTTGAGGGCGTGTGTACCATGTGCGGCAAGTACTGCGCCATAAAGCTAGTGAAGGAGTATTTTAAGAGGCAATGACAAAGGGGCTGGGAAAGTCATTGAAGAAAACTCCATTTTTCGAGGATTTAAACCGGCTGGCCCAAAAGAAGGGCCAGAGAATCTACGTGGTGGGAGGCTACCTGCGGGACTTGATCATGCACAGGTCAAGCCAGGATATTGACTTCTGTGTAACCGCCAGAGCTTCTGATCTGGCGCATAAATTTGCCGAGAGCATGAAGGACAGATTTTTTCTCTTAGGTGATCTTTGCGGGACGGCCAGGGTGATACATAAAGAGGGGGATAAGGTCTGGGAGCTCGACTTTACAGATATGAGGGGTGGCTCTATAGCCAGCGACCTCGCAAAGCGAGACTTTACAATCGATGCCCTGGCCATGGATCTGGCCCTTTTGGGAAACCCCAGGATCATCGATCCCTACGGTGGGCTGGAGGATTTGAGGAGGGGAACCGTCAGAGCCATTGCTGAGGGGGTATTCGAGAACGATCCCCTGCGCCTGCTCAGGGCAGTGAGGTTAGAGGCCATACTCGGATTTAGGATGGACCACAAGACTCAAAGGTTGGTCCCTTACTATAGTGAGCTTCTACCTCGGGTATCTGCGGAGAGAATAAGGGATGAACTCTTCTGGATATTTGCAAATCCCCAAAGCCATAAGTATATCGGTCGCCTCGATAAGCTTGGGTTGCTGATCAAGATCATTCCTGAGGTCGAGTCTTTGAGGGGAGTTGGGCAGCAAGGCTTTCACCACCTGCCTGTATGGGCCCATTCTCTGGCCACACTGAAGCACGTTGACCAGATCTTGAACGACTTGGAGGCCTTTTTTCCAAAGTTCCATTCCCGGATAGCGACCCATCTGGAGGAGGTGATAGCAGACAGACAGACAAGGGCCACGCTTTTGAGATTTACTTCCCTCCTGCACGATATAGGCAAGCCTCCTACCCAGGAGGTTACTCCGGCGGGAAGGGTCAGGTTTATAGGCCACGAGGCCTTGGGGGTAGATATGGTCACGAAAATTTCAGAGCGCCTCAGGATGAGCAATCGCTCAATACAGATCATCGGAAGGGTGATTACCAATCATATGCGTCCGGGCAATTTGAGCCATGCCAAGGAACTCACAAAGAGGGCCATTTATAGATTCTTCAGGGATACTGATAAAGAGGGGGTAGAGGTCCTCCTGCTTTCCTATGCCGATGGCTTGGCTACCCAAGGCCCCCTGACAACCCTTCAGCTTCGGGCCAGACACAAAGAAGTGGTCCTCGAGATGCTGGCAAGTCTTTATGAGGAGACACACGTCAGCCAGCCTCCTAAGTTGATAGATGGAAAGGATCTGATGTCTGCCCTCAACCTTTCCCCAGGGCCTATAATCGGAGACCTCTTGAATAGGGTTCGGGAGGCTCAGGCTGAGGGAAAGGTCAAGACCAGAGCACAGGCCTTGAAATTTGCCAGGGAACAGCTTCAGTCTTGTTCAATCTTATGGGATCGGAATTTCAATATGTCATGATTTTTGTCGAGTGGAATGAGGCATATCTTGACCTTACCTGCTCGGCAATATATAATAATTTCAGGATGGACGTAATTCAATGGTACCCCGCACCTTTGTAGGAGAACTAGTAGGGCGGGTGTGATTCAATGGTAGAATATCAGCTTCCCAAGCTGAACACGGGGGTTCGATTCCCCTCGCCCGCTCCATTCCTTTTGCAGCATAGAATGAGGCTCAAGGGGATATCTTCTCTGATTATACTGGCTCTTTTATTATTCGTGGTTGGTTGTGCCTCCCTTCCCCGGACAGAGTGGCCTGCCCCCGAAAAGGGCATCTATCACCAGGTCGAACCTGGCCAGACTCTATGGAGAATCGCCAGAACATATGGGGTTTCTATGCAAAAGATCGTGGAGGCCAACGGCCTGGCCGACGCTTCGAAGATTGAGGCTGGCCAGAGGCTCTTCATCCCAGGGGCCACCAAGGTCTTAAAGGTCCAGATATACCAGCCTTCCTTGGCGGAGTCAGAAGCCCTCAAGGGAGACTTCATCTGGCCAGTTAAGGGGAGGATAATTCAGCAATTCGGCATGCATCAAGGGATCAGGCATCATGGCATAGATATAGCTGTCCCTTTTGGGACTAACATAGTGGCCGCAAAGTCTGGCACAGTTGTCCAGAGTACCGATAGGATGAGGGGATACGGAAAGGTTATCATTATAGAGCATCCCGGTCGATACTCTACAGTCTACGCCTATAACTCGATCAATTTAGTTAAGGAAGGGCAGCAGGTCAGGCAGGGACAGGTGATAGCCAAGGCTGGTTCCACGGGAAGGGCAGGGGTTCCCTCCCTTCACTTCGAGATCCGCAGGGGCCACCGGGCCCAGAACCCACTTCACTACCTGCCTTAATGGCGTAGTTAAAGGCATCAAATTTCTTTTGGTACCCACGCAGGCAAGGCGCCTTGGAAGCCTTACTTAGAAGAGCTAAAGGGATGAGAGCGGATGCAGTTACTGGTGTAAGGATTAGATATGGAAAACCCGGAGAGCGCCCTATAGCGAGCGGCCGAGCTGTTAGGTGGATAAGGGAGAAATGATGATGGAAAAGAGAAAGGAGAAAAGGTTATTCGGCCTGATTGAGGGGGTCAGTAGATATCAACTAAAAATTAAGAAAATTGATAGGGTGCTCCAGGAGCTAAAGGAAGAATATAAGGCTATCAAAGATCGCTATATAAAGAATATTCATAGGACTGAAGATGAGAAGGGCAAGCCTGTCTATTCCAGTAGGCGTTTAAGGAGGATTGAGGCCAACTTGGAGATCGTTAGAAATAAAGAGACTATAGCTCTCTGGGAAGAGATAAGAAAATTAGACAAGGAAAAAGATCGGTTACTAATAGAATATAACCGATTACAAAAAAAGAAAGGAATTTTAGAAGGTCTCCTTCCAGAAGAGATCGTAAAGAGGATGTACCCTGGAGACGCTAATGCAAGATTAGAGCAGGAGTGCCTCGATGCAAGATTAAAACAGGAAGATAAGGATGAATAGTAAAGAGATGGTAAAGGTTTTGATATTTCACTACATAATAGGAGATGGGCTCAAAATTAAGCCAGAAAGAAATAGAAGATATTATGAGGGTTTCTATGATGCCATAGAAGACTGCCAAGAGGAAAAATTCAATAAGACGATTATGGCAATGTAAGAGGGTAGACGAACGTTTCGAGTTTGCGCTAAAAAACCAGCCTGCAGTATTCAAATCCGAGATAATAATGAAAAGGCACTCTGACCGAGGAGGTTGGGGTGCTTTTTGATTTTGTGGGAGATTGCATATCCAAATTCATGCTCTCTCTCAGTGCCCGAAGAAGCTTGACTCAAGGGAGAAAGTAGTTTATAATCAAGACAGAAATTGGAGGTGATGAAGGGCAGCATGGCCGAGTTCTATTTCCCCCAAATACCACCTTGTCGGAGGTGTTGTCACCTGGGGAATCCGGTTGCCTGAGGGCAACAAATTTTTATTGGGAAGGCCGGGAGCGTGGCTCTACGGGGCAGTATGGGACTCCTAAGGGGTTTTTGAGGGGAGGAATTATTTATAAAAATGGACATTATAGAGGCTATAAAGATGCGAAAGAGCATCAGGGGTTTCAGGCCTGATCCTGTTTCAAAAGAGGTTCTCAGGGGAATCTTGGAAATTGCCAGTAACGCTCCATCAGCAATGAATACTCAACCATGGGAGTTTACCGTCCTCACTGGGATGGTTTTGGAAAATATCAGGCTGGGCAATGTTGAGATGCTCAATTCTGGGGCAATGCCCCATCCCGAGCATATAGTTGTGGGCTGGCCTTTGGAGAGCGTGTATCGGCGACGCCAGGTGGAACTCGCCAAGCAGATTTTCAGGCTCATGGGAATACCGAGGGAAGATAAACAGAAAAGGGCAGAATGGATGAAGCGGAGCCTCCGTTACTTCGATGCGCCGGCGGCTATCATTATCTCTGTGGATAGGTCACTGACTGAAGCAAGCCCATTGCTCGGTATTGGCGCCGTGATGCAGAACATCTGTCTTGCCGCGCTGGAGTATGGTCTCGGTACCTGCATTGAGAACCAAGGCGCAGTGTATCCCGAGGTATTGAGGAAGTTTACAGGCATACCCGGGTCCAAGCAGATAATAATTTCCATTGCCATTGGCTATCCCGACTGGGACTTTCCGGCAAACAAAGTGGAGAGCTCAAAAGAACCTGTGGAGCGAGTTACCACATGGTGTGGCTTCAACCAGAATATGTCTCTTTAATCGCACTTCCCACCCTTTATCGGTATATGCAGCAGGACAAGATCCCCTGCTTTAAGCTTGGGAACCGGTGGAGGTTTAAGAAGTCTATCCTTGAACGCTTATGCCTTTCCAGTGCTGACAACATAGTTGGGTGAAATTGATACTTTTGTCTAACAATAGAGGCAGAGAGGGTTACAAAGGGCGAGGGTCCTGCTTACTTGGAGGCTGAAAATTGGACAAAAGTTGAAATTTGCCAATCGTGTAGAGGGGTTTTTTATTTGGACCACCAAATTGGAAGGATGTCCGAACCAGGTTCGGATTTAAACAAGTTACATGAAATGCCAGGCTGAGCAATGGTCTGACTAGGTGGAGGAGCAGCGTTTATAGAGCACTAAAGAAGGGGGCATTTCCACGACAAGTATTGCAAGAAGAAGTATCCTTTAGACAGCAAGACTTTAGAACGAGTTTAACAAATGCGGATGCTTAGCTCAAGGGCGCAAGTGGCTTAAAAAATAGTGAAGGGAGGTCAAGATGGCAATTTATGTGATGCTTACAAAGCTTACAGGGGAAGGGAGGCGGACTGTAAAGGAAAAGCCGGAAAGGATAAAGGAAGTCAATAAAGAAGTCGAAGCCATGGGGGTGAAGATACTAAGTCAATACTCCCTCTTAGGTCCCTATGACTTCGTGAATATCTTTGATGCCCCGGATAATGCAACTGTATCCAGGGTAGCGGTGGAATTAGGTGCTAGAGGCACCCTCGAGACCTTAACAATGGCCGCCATGGGTCTCGATGATTTTATCAACACTCTGAAAAAATAAAAGAGCATTCTAAAGCCATTTGCGCCCAAGCAGCCAAGCTCGTCTTTGACCGAAAGACATTTCGTCTTCAGGTCAAAATTGCCAAGAGAGGGACGAACTTTTGATTTTAACGCTTTTTGAGACAGGCTTAAGAGCCTCTGAGGCTTTATCCCTAACCCCAAGGTCAATCGGTCAGTATGATGGAAAGCCGGTGCACTATATCAAAGGCAATGGCAAAAAGCAAGGATATTTGCCTGCCCAGAATTCCCTAGCTCACAGGTTAAAATCCTATGCCTATACCAAAGAACTTGGCTTAGATGATAGGACCTTTAACATCAACCAACAGGGAATTAGCGGGCTAATCCCGGCATACTAAATTAGGTTTTAGTATACAAGAAAGGTTAATCCTAACAGGAAAGGAGGGAAAAGCGACTTCTCCCGTTAGAGGAAGGAAAAAACAGACAAAACCTAATAAAGGAGCAGAAGCTATGGGAAGGAAGGTTTATATAGTCCTGTTTACTCTTTGCAGTGCTTTACTTCTTAGCTGTTTGGTTACGGGATTATCTGTTTGTGTCGAAAAACCAACGACAGCCGATGAATACAAACAGAAACATACGGAGGTAAAACATATAACTGTAAAGTTGCCTTCAGGTGCGGTATTTAAGCTTAGATCTATAGATCGACTAGCATTTTATCGACTGCTTAGGCGTTTGGACATCTCGCCAGCTGAATATGATGATTTAATGGACAAGGAATTTGAAGATATGACGCTGGAAGAAATTGATAAATTTACAGCTTTCTGGGATGCACTTGTAGTTGAATGCGTTGAAAGTCCAAAAATGTGTGTAGAGGAGGAAGAAGGGAAGCTGCCAGTGCAGATGTTGACCTCTGACGATATGGATAAACTACGAGAGGAGATAGAGAAAATTACATCAGGAATCTTTGTTGTATCCTCGAAGCCAGTTAGCGCTACACCAACGGACTCAGCAGATCCGAAGCTTACTATAACAGATTTAATTCGAGCACCAGAGATGTATGAGGGAAAGGATATCGATATCAAGGGAGTGGTTGCAAAGGAGATGACAGATATAGATGTCCGAGGTGGTTACCAGAGAGGGGTAAGCCTCCAGAGATTTTACATTTCTGATGATGAGAATTCAATTTTGGTCTTTAGGTTTTACAGGGAGGGGGATAAGCTGAATCTGAGGCCAGTTTTCTTTGCAAAGCCTGGTACCAAGGGGAAGGTACGTGTTAGCGGCAGATTCACTACTCGGTTACTGAACGAGCCGGTTATTATTACTCATGGCAGGAATATAGTCAAAGTGCAGGATTCATGGATTCGAATAGTTCAGCAAGCCATGAAAAACTATCAACAATAAAGTTAATATTTGTAAAGGTTGAGTCGAAAAGTGAGGTTCGGAGTTTGGAAAATAGGAGAGGCCGGTATCATGTAGAGATAATAGGCTAAAAAGGTGCAGTTTTATAATGTCAAAAATTTGAATCGCATAGGTTTTTTATTATCCCCAAAAAGTTAAGGGCGTTCTGGAGCGCATTTTCGATTAATCTCATCCTGCTCTCAGTGCCTAAAAAACTTGACTCAAGGGAGAATGTAGGTTATAATCAAGGCAGAAATTGAAGACGATGAGGGGCAGCATGACCGAGTCCTAATGAGGCTATATGGGCTCTCAGACATGCTAAAGTAAGGATGTTAGAGGGCGGCGGAGATTGAAAAGAGAGGTTAATGGGAAGGAGGTGAACGTAGATGGCTCAAAAAGGTAAAGCTGCAATTGCAGCTCTTGTCATTGCTATCGTTGCTTTGCTCGTCGCTGTTGGAGCCTGTTGGCTGCCGTGTGTCAAAAAAGAAGCACCTGCCAAACCTGCTGTGGAGGAAGTTGTGCCTCCTGTAGAAGAGGCCGTGCCTGCAGAATAATCCCCACCGGTGGAGTAAACGAACCTTTGTTTCTGATGCGGTAATCTCACGAGCAAGACGAGCAAATAACTTTAATCGGTTCACTGTCAAGTGGACATTATACCAGGAGGGATAAATGAGAAGGAGCCTGTTTTTTATTCTGCCTATGGTAATAGTCATTAGCGTGCTCACTTTTAGTTCCGGCCTGTATGCTACCAATTATAGGCTAATCGATAGGATTGATGAGGCCGAAGAAGTCCTAAAGGAGATGATGCAAGTTCCTGAGAAGAGCATCCCTACAGACCTTTTTTCAAGATGTAAGGCCATAGCCATCTTTCCTTCCACTATCAGGGGGGGATTTATCTTCGGTGCTCGCTACGGTAAAGGTGTGATTTTAGCGCATGACGAGAAGACGGGCCAGTGGAGCGGCCCTGCATTTTTCACCATCGCCGGAGGAAGTTGGGGATTTCAAATTGGTGCCCAATCGATCGATTTGATACTTATGATTATGAACGAAAGGGGATTAAGAGGTCTTCTTCAGACTAAATTTACCCTGGGTGGAGATATTGGTGTAGCAGTTGGACCAGTGGGGAGAGGTGCTGAGGTAGGTACAGACCTTTCGCTCAAGGCTGGAATACTTTCTTATTCTCGAAGCAGAGGGCTATTTGCTGGTATCGCCCTAAAGGGTGCAGTCATAAAGCCGAATAATGACGCAAACAGTTCCCTTTATGGTCGCAGTATCTTTGCCGAAGAGATCCTGAGACACAGAGCAGAGTCTCCTCCTTGCGCCCAGGATCTTAGAGAGGCGCTGAGCAGATATTCTTCTGCAGCCTATCAGAGATAGGGAAATGTGTTTATGGCTATAGGATTGAAAAGTCGGGAATTTTAGATGGTTGCAAGCGATTTACGAAAGCGTTTTTCCCGAAGGCTTGATATTTTTGGTTTTGACCAAAAAGGACCCTTGGGAGCGTATAATAAGCCATAGAGACATTAAGGCAGTGGAGACGGGTAAGGAAAGGCCTGAATTTGCGGTAAAAAGCATACCTGTAGCATCCTGCTTTAAAACAACATTACGACCCAAAAGAGGCATCCTGACCGATAAGGTTAGGGTGCCATTTTATTTGACTTATCGCCTTATAACTGCTAAAATACAGAAAGGTTGCTATGATAATCGTTGACGCAATGTATTGAACAACAGTAGGATAAAGGTTGTGATCATGGAAAATAAGACAGACAAAGCTAAAAGAAGAGGCGGAAAATTGGTTACCGATGCCTCAATTCAGGATTTGTTTGATAAATTGAGTGCACCCTCAGAGGAAGTTCAGCTAAATTTTTGTTACATATTGGCCTTAATGATGCTAAGTAGGAAATTGTTAGTCCGTGTCGACAGCTTTCAGGACAAAATGGTTGGCAAGAGTTATTTGATATTTGAGCATGCTAAAACTAAAAAGAGATATATAGTTCAAGATCCACATTTAAGCAAGGAGCATATGATGTTGGTTCAGAAGGAAGTAGAAGGGACACATGGGGAAGAGATGAGGAAAAAAGGGAAAAAATTATGAGTATGAACAAGAGAGATAGGATTAAACGGCTACAAGAGTGGATATGAGAGATATGGCCAAAGAGTTGAAGAAGTCTAAAAAGTCTGATGAATCAGGCAGGAAGGAGGATCCGCTCCCTCGCCTTTTTGGGACCATGAAGGCCGTCGCTTCTACCCTTGAATTAGATGGAGTATTGGAATCGATCGTTAAGGGATTGACCTCGGTGCTTAAAACAGATGTCTGCTCTCTGCGGCTCCTGGATGAGAAACGTGAAAACCTTGTCCTCGAGGCCTCTTATGGACATACAGATGAATATATAAAAGCGAAAAAGAGCGTAAGGTTTGGCAAGACCCTGGCAGGCCTTGCCCTTCAAACCAAATCACCTGTTTACATTGAGAACGTCCAAAAGGATCCCAGATACATGCGTCCCGATCTTGCAAAAAAGGAGAATTTACTCTCCTTCCTTTCTGTGCCACTGCTTGCAAGGGATAGGGAATTGGGAGTGTTAAACGTCTACACAAAGAAGGCCCGCCATTTTTCAAAGGGAGAAATGATGTTCCTCTCGGCGTTTGCCGACCAGGCTGCGATCGCCATCGATAATGCGAGAACGTTTGAGGAGGCTAAGCTCAGGGGGCGTGAGCTTGCCGCACTTAATAATGTTGCTAGTGCAATAAGTTCCATCCTGAGCGTTAATGAGGTTTTGCGAATAGTTGCTCAGAAGGTTGCGATGATCGCCGGCTCTCATAGATGTACCATATTTCTGTATGATCCAAAGACGGGAAGGCTTTCGCCTTCAATGTCCCAGTTTGCCTCAGGCATGAAGGATAGGAGGTTATGGGATTTATTCAAGTCTAAAGAGCTCCAAGCTGATGATTTTCTCCCATGCCTCAAAGATCTGAGAAGAAGACGCCAACCCATATTCTTGGATATTTCATCTGTCTCTCCTGGTATGCGGGAACAATGGTTTGAGCCATTTGGGATTAAACATATTGGAATAATTTCACTCATAAGCAAGGAGGAGATAATCGGGATTTTAATGATCGATTCCGTTCAGGAGGAATATAAGATTACAGCTGAGCAGCTGAGGGTTGCTGAGGCAATTGCAAGCCAAGCTAGCTCTGCGATTGAGAATGCCAGGTTATTCGAAGAATTACATACAAGTTACCTGCCCACCTTAAGAATAACCACTGCAATCTTGGACGCTAAGGATGCCTATACGGGAGGTCATTCTGAGAAGGTCATGGAGTATTCTGTCAAGGTTGCTCATAGATTGGCAATTTCTCGTGAAGAGATGAAAATAATCGAGTACGCAAGCCTCCTTCACGATATTGGTAAGGTCGATATACCCGCTGATATCTTACTAAGAAAACCAGGGAAACTAAGCCCTGATGAATGGATCATCTTGAAGTCCCATTCGCAGATGGGGGCAGACATCGTTGAGCAGATAGATTTCCTTAAGGATTTAGCGCCTATAATTCTCCACCATCATGAGTCATACGACGGAACTGGATATCCAGATCGTTTGATGGCCGATGAGATACCAGTAGGTTCTCGTGTCATAAACGTGGTAGATTCATATCTGGCTATGATTTCCGATCGCCCCTATCATTCGGCTATGAGCAAGGAAAATGCGATGGCGGTACTTCGGAAGAGCTCAGGGACTCAATGCGACCCCGAAATTACAAAAATATTTTTGAGTATCCTGAAGGCAGAGGAAAGTATTTAAAGGAAAGTAAGGCGATATGCTATTATAATTTTTGTGATTTTTGCAAGCTTCGCTTATATAATGTTCAAAATTCTATGATTTGATATAAAAACAATCGTTGGCCTTGTAGTGATGCCAGCGTATTTTCAGCTATTGATATATTATTATCGCACCTACAGCATGGACACAATGTACACTTTGAACTCGTAAGAGCCCTGCCCGGAAGATGAAGCATGACCTTTTTATAACATCGTTTCATTTGCTAAGCATAGCTCAAAGGGCACTCTGACCGATAAGGTTGGGGTGCTTTTTTATTTGTCTTTTTGGGAAAAGTGTGGTAAAATTACAAGCAGAGGAGGTAGGAGGCTTTTGAGGCCGAACTTGGCCATAGGAAGCATCAAGAACGCTCCTCGTAAAGTACGGGTTGAGAGGAGGTGCTAATAAATGTGTGGAACAAAGTCAAGTTGCGAATACCCTGAGAAGTTGAAGGGCAAACCCGA
>Ga0114921_10000729_pt1 | contig 14157 bp, 14 predicted proteins | sample BentaG_FD_87016 | JGI IMG/M metagenome (GOLD analysis project Ga0114921, IMG submission 87016) | Deep subsurface microbial communities from South Atlantic Ocean to uncover new lineages of life (NeLLi) - Benguela_00093 metaG | ecosystem: Environmental > Aquatic > Marine > Oceanic > Sediment ...
GCAGGGCTTCCGCAACAGCACGACGCTGTCCAACAAATTCGGCGTCTCCCTCGACCCGGCTTCACGGAGTCCACACGCGTGGAAGATGATGTCGTTTCTGGCCATGGATGACCCCGATCACCTGCGCCTGCGCACTCTCGTGTCGAGAGGTTTCACACCGCGCCGAATCCGCGAACTCGAACCGCGGGTGACCGAGATCGCGGTCCAGCATCTCGACACCATGCTCGAGCGCGCCCGCAGCAACGAAACCGTCGACTACGTCGACGAATTCGCCGGCAAGCTGCCCATGGACGTCATCTCGGAGCTGATGGGCGTTCCGCAGGCCGACCGCGACCAGATCCGAGGCTGGGCCGATGCGGTGGTGCACCGCGACGAGGGTATCACCGACGTACCTCCCGCAGCGGTCGAGGCCTCGCTCAACCTCATCGTCTACTACCAGGGCATGGTCTCCGAGCGGCGCGAGCGTCTCGCCGACGATCTGACGTCGGCGCTGCTGGAAGCCGAGATCGACGGCGACCGGCTCACCGATGACGAGATTCTCGGCTTCATGTTCCTGATGGTGATCGCGGGCAATGAGACCACGACCAAACTCCTTGCCAATGCCGCGTTCTGGGGGCACCGCAACCCCGACCAGCTGGCACCGGTGTACGAAGATCTCGGGCGCGTGCCGCTGTGGGTGGAGGAGACGCTGCGCTATGACACGTCCAGCCAGATCCTGGCCCGCACCGTGTCCGGCGAGCTCTCCCTCTACGACACCACGATCCCCGATGGCGACGTGCTGCTGCTCTTACCCGGGTCCGCACACCGCGACGAGCGCGTCTTCGCCAAGCCCGACGAATTCCTGATCGGGCGCGAGATTGGCCCCAAGCTCATGAGTTTCGGCAGCGGCGCCCATTTCTGCCTCGGCGCGCATCTCGCGCGGATGGAGGCCCGGGTTGCGCTGGCCGAGTTGTTCAAGCGAATCCGTGGATACGAACTGGACGAGGCCAATGCCGTCCGCGTCCACTCGAGCAATGTCCGCGGCTTCGCCCACCTGCCCATCCACGTGGAGACTCGCTGATGCCTCGATTCGACCCCATGCCCGGCCGCCGTCCTGCACTCGTCGCGGGCGCCTCCTCCGGTATCGGCGAAGCCACCGCAATCGATCTGGCCGCTCACGGGTTTCCGGTCGCCCTGGCCGCCCGCAGGATCGAGAAGTGCCGGCAGATCGCGGAAAAGATCGGTGCCGACGGCGGTGAAGCGATCGCGGTGCACCTCGACGTCACCGACCCCGACTCGGTGCAGGCCTGCGTCGAGCAGACCACGGCGGAACTCGGAGATATCGAGGTGCTGGTTGCCGGGGCCGGCGATACCTATTTCGGCAAGCTCGATGCGATCAGCACCGAGCAATTCGAGTCGCAGGTACAGATCCATCTGATTGGCGCCAACCGCGTTGCCGCAGCAATACTCCCGGGCATGATCGAGCGTCAGCGAGGCGATCTCATCTTCGTAGGTTCCGACGTCGCGCTTCGCCAGCGCCCGCACATGGGCGCCTACGGGGCGGCCAAGGCGGCACTCGTGGCGATGGTGAACAACCTGCAGATGGAGTTGGAGGGCACGGGGGTGCGGGCCTCGATCGTTCATCCCGGACCGACGAAGACGGCGATGGGCTGGAGCCTGCCGGCCGAGCTCATCGGGCCCGCGCTGGAGGACTGGGCCAAATGGGGCCAGGCCCGTCACGACTACTTCCTGCGCGCCGCCGACCTCGCGCGCGCCATCACTTTCGTCGCGGAAACCCCTCGCGGCGGGTTCATCGCCAACATGGAGCTCCAGCCCGAGGCGCCGTTGGCCAGCGCGCCGGCGGACCGTCAGAAGCTGATCCTCAACGAGGAGAATCTCTGATGACCACCGCGGCTGCGCCCCGCGTCTCCGGCGGCGAAGAGGAACACGGCCATCTCGAGGAGTTCCGCACCGATCCGATCGGGCTGATGAAGCGGATTCGAGACGAATGCGGCGATGTCGGCTGGTTCCAGCTCGCCGACAAGCAGGTCGTCATGCTGTCCGGCGCGGAGGCCAACGAGTTCTTCTTCCGCTCCAGCGACGAAGACCTCAACCAGGCCGAGGCCTACCCGTTCATGACGCCGATCTTCGGCGAGGGGGTCGTGTTCGACGCAGACCCGGAACGGCGCAAGGAGATGCTGCACAACTCGGCGCTGCGCGGCGAACAGATGAAAGGCCATGCCGCGACGATCGAGAACGAGGTCAAGCGGATGATCGCCGACTGGGGCGACAGCGGCGAAATCGACCTGCTGGACTTCTTCGCCGAGTTGACCATCTACACCTCGACGGCGTGCCTGATCGGGTTGAAGTTCCGCAACCAGCTCGACTCGCGGTTCGCCCACTACTATCACCTGCTCGAGCGCGGTACCGATCCACTGTGCTACGTCGATCCCTACCTGCCGATCGAGAGCTTCCGGATCCGCGACGAGGCGCGCGCCGGTTTGGTCGAACTGGTGCAGGAAGTCATGCACGGCCGACTGGCCAACCCGCCCAAGGACAAGAGCGATCGGGACATGCTCGACGTGCTGGTTTCAATCAAGGACGAAGAGGGCAGTCCCCGTTTCTCGGCCAACGAGATCACCGGCATGTTCATCTCGTTGATGTTCGCCGGTCATCACACAAGCTCGGGAACGTCGTCGTGGACACTGATCGAGTTGCTGCGCCACCCGGCCGCGTACCGGGAAGTCACCCAGGAGCTTGCTGATCTCTACGCCGACGGCCGTGAGGTGAGTTTTCATGCGCTGCGCCAGATTCCAAAGTTGGACAACGCGGTCAAGGAGACGCTGCGACTTCATCCGCCGCTGATCATCTTGATGCGCGTGGCCCAGGACGAGTTCGAGGTGGCGGGCCACCGGATCCACCAGGGCCAGATGGTGGCGGCCTCGCCGGCGATCTCCAATCGGCTCCCCGAGGATTTTCCGAACCCGGACGCGTTCGATCCGGATCGCTACGAGAAGCCACGGCAGGAAGATCTGATCAATCGCTGGACCTGGATTCCGTTCGGCGCCGGCAAGCATCGCTGCGTAGGGGCCGCGTTCGCCCAGATGCAGATCAAAGCGATCTTCTCGGTGTTGTTGCGGGAGTACGAGTTCGAGATGGCACAGCCGCCCGAGAGCTACCAGAACGACCACTCGAAGATGGTGGTTCAGCTGGCCCGACCAGCCAGGGTCCGGTACCGCAGCCGAGCCAACCGCGGGCCGGAGAGGGCCTGACCCATGGGCTGTTATCGCGTCGAACTCGACGAGGACCTGTGTCAGGGGCACGCCATGTGCGAGCTGGAGGCTCCCGATGTCTTCACCGTGCCCAAGCGCGGCATCGTCGAGATCCTCACCGCGGAGCCACCCGACGCGCTGCGCGAGGACGTCGAACGAGCCGTCGAGATGTGTCCAACCCGTGCACTGTCGATTCACCAAAAGGAATGAGGAAGGTATTCGATGACTGAATCCGGCACGCGGCGCGCCCGGCTCGAAGAGTGGGTCGAGCGCTGGCTGAAGGCGAATCGGGATGCCGAAGCCGCCGGTGACTGGAAGCCCATGGCCGACTTCTACACCGAGGACGCCACCTACGGCTGGAACATCGGCCCCAAGGAGGACGTGATGTGCTTCGGCAGGGATCAAATACGCGAGATCGCCTTGGGCCTGGAGATGGAGGGCCTGGAGAACTAGGTTTACGAGTATCAGAAGGTGCTGATCGACGAGAAGCAGAACGAGATCGTCAGCTTCTGGAAGCAGATCGCCAACAAGGGCGACGGCAGCCGTGACGAGATTTACGGCATCGGCGGCAGTTGGTTCCGGCTCGACGGCAACCTGATGATCGAGTGGCAGCGCGACTTCTTCGACTTCGCTCACGTGCAGAAGGGGTTCATGAAGCTGATCGAATCCGGCGATCTCACCCCGACCATGCAGAAGCGCATCGAGCGTTCGGTCGCCGGGGAGCAGCTGCCCGGCTATTACCCGCTCGGCCAGGCGCCTATCCCGCTCTGGTAGCCATCCCCCAGCTCTTGCCCAAGCACTTGCTTGGGGGCACTGTGATGTGGCTAACTAGATTCTCTAGTCTCTAACTAGAGGCTCTAGTCGAAAGTAGGAGACATGAAGACCAAAGGCGCTCTGATCTGGGAGTTCAACCAGCCATGGTCGATCGAGGAGATCGAGATCGGCGACCCCGTCAAGGACGAGGTCAAGATCCAGATGGAAGCGTCGGGCATGTGCCACTCCGACCACCATCTGGTCACCGGCGACATCTCGATGGCCGGATTCCCGGTGCTCGGCGGACACGAAGGCGCCGGCATCGTGACCGAAGTCGGCCCCGGTGTGGAGAACGTCGCCGTCGGCGACCACGTGATGCTGTCGTTCATCCCGTCGTGCGGCGAGTGTCCGACCTGTCAGAGTGGCAAGCGCAACCTCTGCGACCTGGGCGCCGGCCTCCTCGCGGGCACCGCTGTTTCCGACGGCACCCACCGTGTCCATGCCAAGGGCCAACCGGTCTTCCCGATGACGCTGCTCGGCACATTCAGCCCCTACATGGTCGTCCACAAGACCTCGGTCGTGAAGATCGACCCGTCCATCCCGTTCGAGGTAGCCTGCCTGGTCGGTTGTGGCGTAACCACCGGGTACGGCTCAGCCATCCGAAGCGCTGACGTCCAACCGGGCGACGATGTCGCGATCGCCGGCATCGGCGGCGTGGGGATGGGCGCCCTGCAGGGTGCGGTGATCGCCGGCGCACGCAAGATCTTCGCGATCGACCCGGTCGAGTGGAAGCGCGATCAGGCATTGAAATTCGGCGCGACGCACGCCTATCCCGATCTGGACTCGGCGATGATGGGTATCGCCGAGTCCACCCAGGGCCAGATGGCCGGCAAGACCATCATCACCACCGGTGAGCTCAAGGGCGAGGACATCGACAACTACCTCAACATGACCGCCAAGGGGGGCACCTGCGTGGTGACGGCAGTGGCCAACATGATGGAAACGAATGTCACCATGAACCTGGCGATGCTGACCCTGCTGCAGAAGAACCTGCAGGGCACCATCTTCGGCGGCGGCAACCCGCACCACGATATTCCCCAGATGCTGTCGATGTATAAAGCGCGCAAGCTGAACCTCGATGACATGGTTACCCGGCAGTACAAGCTTGAACAGATCAACGATGGCTACCAGGACATGTTGGAGGGCAAGAACATCCGCGGTGTCATCCGCTACACGGACGCCGATCGGTAGAGCGCGATGACCGACGGCGGAACCGAAACGGCCGACCTGACGCCGGAGGGCATCGGGGAACTGACGCCGGTGGTGGCCGCGTCGCGGAGCTCGTGGCGGTGCGTGCAGTCCGGCGATAAGGCGGGCTGGCTCGCGCTGATGGCCGACGACGTCGTCCTCGAGGATCCGATCGGCGAGGCCATCACCAATCCGGACGGCAACGGCGTGCGGGGGAAGGCGGCGGTGGCCGCCTTCTTCGACGCCCACATCGGCCCGAATCAGCTGCGCATCACCTGCGAAGAGGCCTTCGGGTCCAGCAGCCCGACCGAGGTCGCCTACATCCTGATCCTCGAGACCACGTTCCCCAACGGTTTCTCGGCGACAGTCCGCGGTGTGTTCACCTACCGCGTCAACGGCGCTGGCCTGATCACCAACCTGCGGGGCTACTGGAACATGGACGCGATGCAGTTCGCGGAGCCGGAAACACCGGCTTAGCCGTGGCTTAGCCGAGGCTTAGCCGGGATTATCAGCCGGGGACCAGCCGCGTTCGACGCTTTCGCCGTGCGCGCCCGGCGAGGAGGCTGACCGCTTTTCCCTCGGACGAAATCCTCCGCATGCAGCGAACGTCAAGCTCTCGGTGGGTGTCCGGGCCCGGCCTTCACGAGAATCACGGCAGCTGGTGATCGCGGAACTTCTCGCGCAGCTCGCGCTTGAGCAACTTGCCGGTCGCGGTGTGCGGCAACTCGTCGACCAGCACGACGTCGTCAGGCAACCACCACTTGACGACCGCACCGGCCAGGTGGTCCAGAATATCTCCAGCGGAAGCGCTGTGCCCCTTGCGCAGCACCGCAACGAGCAGCGGCCGCTCCTGCCATTTCGGATGCGCTACACCGATGACAGCGGCCTCGGCCACCGCCGGGTGACTCATCGCGGCGTTCTCCAGGTCGATCGAACTGATCCATTCGCCACCGGATTTGATGACGTCCTTTGCTCGGTCCACCAACTGCAAGTATCCGTCGGGGTCGATGGTGGCCACGTCTCCGGTAGGAAAGAAACCCTCGCTATCGAGTTTGTCACCGCCGTCACCTTTGAAATAGCCGCTGGCGATCCACGGCCCCCGCACCCAGACCTCACCGAAAGCTTCTCCGTCCCAGGGCAACCTGTTTCCGCCATCGTCGACGATCTTCAGGTTCACGCCACAGACCCCGCGGCCCTGTTTCAACTTGATCTGCGCCCGATCGGCGGTATCCAGTCCGTCATGCTTGGGCAGTAACCGGCCGATCACGCACAGCGGACTGGTCTCGGTCATCCCCCAGCCCTGCATCGTCTCGGCGCCGAAATCACGTTCGAAACGCTCAATCATCGCCAGCGGCAACGCCGCCCCGCCGGTCCCGGCCACCTGCAACCCCAGCTCGTGGGGATCGATCTCTGGGTGTTCGTCGAGATAGGAGAACAGCATCATCCAGACCGTCGGCACGCCCTGGCTCTGGTTGACGCCTTCGGATTTCATCAGCTGGTAGACGGACTCGCCGTCGAGGTGCGGTCCGGGCAGCACGAGTTTGGCGCCAACCATCGCCGCGGTGTACGGCGTACCCCAGGCATTGGCGTGGAACATCGGCACCACCAGCAGCACCGATGAGCCACTGTGGATGTCGTTGGTGTCCCTGGCGGCCGTCATCAATGTGTGCAGGATCGTCGAACGATGGCTGTAGAGAACACCTTTCGGGTTTCCAGTGGTGCCTGAGGTGTAGCACAGCGACGATGCGCTGCGCTCGTCGAACTCGGGCCAGTCAAATCGGGTGGACTGCGATCCGATCAACTCATCCCAGCACAGCAGTCGATCGGAAGGGATCCCGGGCACGTCGGGCATGTGCTCGCGGTCGGTCATCACGACATAGCTGCGCACCGTACTGAGCTGAGGAGCCAACTGGCCCACCAGTTGCGCGAACGTGGTGTCGAAGAACAGGATCCGATCCTCGGCATGGTTGATGATGTAGGCGATCTGGTCGGGGAACAGCCGCGGGTTGACGGTGTGCATCACGGCGCCCGAGCCGGAGACACCGAAGTACAGCGCGAGGTGACGATCGCTGTTCCAGGCCAGTGTCCCAACGCGGTCCCCCGCCTCGATGCCGAGTTCGGCCAGTGCATTGGCGACCTGCTTGGACTGCTCGCATACCTGCGACCAGGTGGTTCGCCGGACGTGCCCCTCGGGCAGCCGGGACACGATCTCGGTGTCGGCGTGAAACACCGCCGCGTGTTCGATCAACGACGAGATCATCAGCGGCCGGTCCTGCATCAATCCCAGCATTGGGCAAGGTTATCCAGGTGGACCTCGCCGGGTCCGGTATTACGGTTTGCCGCGCGCCCGAACCCGGCGCAGTGTGGGGTAGAGCTCGCGCACGGCGGTCTCGAAACGTCGAGCCAGAGTGAGTTCAGCGGCCGGGCAATGCGCGCAGGACCCGGTGAGCTCCACCTCGACTTCGCCGTCGGTGACGCCCAGCACCGTGATCCCACCGCCATGGGAGCGGACGTAGTCACCGACTTCGCCGTCCACGACTTGGGCCGAAGCCATCCGTAGCACGTCGTCGGCCAAACAGTCCTCGCGTGCTCGCCACTGCTCGCTGCTGGCCAACGCCACTTGCAGCGCGGACCGGACCCGTCCGCCTTCGGGTCGCCAGCCACGCCCTATACCCAGTCGCACCCGCACCGCAGCCGGTTCGACGAACAGCGATTCCACGGTGCCGTCATCGAGCAGCCCCTGTAGCGGTGCAGGCACCTCGGCCGCCGCCCCGACGAATCCCAGGGTGCCGGGCCGCATCACCCAGCGCAGCGCCCGGTCATCGCCGGGGACGGGCTCGGGATGCAGCGGCACCATGACATCCTCTGTGCTGCCCATCTCAGATCACCGCCGCGACGACTGTGTGGGCCAGCAGTGCCATCACCCATGCCAGGGCGAACATATAGCCGAAAGCGATGGCCGGCCATCGCCATGACCCCGACTCACGCCGCATCACCCCCACGGTGGACATGCACTGCAACGCGTAGAGGAAGAAGGCCAGCAACGCCGCCACCACCGCGGGTGTGAACAGCTTCTCCCCGGCCCGGGGCCCCTCCTGCACGGTCATCTGCTCGAGCGCCCGCGCCGGGTCGTCGGGATCCTCGGCCGCAGCGACCTGCCCGAGAGTGGCCACGAACACCTCGCGCGCGGACAGTGAGGCCAGTACCCCGACGTTGATGCGCCAATCGAAGCCGAGCGGTTCGAACACCGGCGAGACGAAGCGGCCGACCGAGGCGGCATAGCTGTTGTCGATCACGTATGCCGATGCGGCCGCATCGTCGCCGGGGTCGACTCCGGCTGCCGACATCGCCTGGGCGCCGCGGGCCGGGAGGTTGAGCAGCACCCAGAGCACGATTGTGGTGACCAGGATGATCTTGCCGACCTTGAGGAGAAAGCCCTTCGACGGTTCCCACACCGAGATCAGCACCGATCTCAGCGAGGGCAGCCGGTAGGGCGGCATCTCCATGTAGAAGGGCAGCAGCGGCCCTCGACCTCTCCCGATGCGGCTGAACACCCAGGCCGAGGCCATCGCTGAGATGGCCCCCAGCAGGTACAGCCCGAACATCACGGCGCCCTGCGCTCCGATCGGACCCAGGCGGATATCTGGGCTGACCAGCAACCCGATCAGCAGCACGTAGACCGGCAGCCGCGCCGAGCACGTCATCAGCGGTGCACCCATCATGGTGGCGATCCGGTCCCGTGCCGACGGCAGCGTGCGGGTGGCCATGATCCCCGGGATCGCGCATGCCAGCGAGGACAGCAGCGCGACGAAGGCCCGGCCCTCCAAACCGGCCCCGGCCATCACCCGGTCCATCAGGAATGCGGCGCGGGACATGTAGCCCACGCCTTCGAGCAGCGAGACCATCAGGAAGAGCAAGGCGATCTGGGGCAGGAAGACCAGCACACCGCCGACCCCGCCCAACATGGCGCCGGATAGGAAGCTGCCCAACATGGCGTTGGAAACATGTTGGTCGACCAGGCCGCCGAGGTAACCGAAGAACCCCTCCACACCCTCCTGCAAGGGCGCCGCGACGGTGAAGATGACCTGGAAGAACGCGAACATCGTCGTGAAGAAGATCAGCGTGCCCCACACCGGGTGCAGCAGCACGGCGTCGATCCGGCGGGTGCGCTCGTCGAACTGCGGTTCCACATAGTGGGCAGCGCTGAGCACCGATGCGATCCAGGCGCTGACCTCGCCGGTATCGGTGGGCGGCAGCACGGCGGGCTGCTGCCACTGCGTCGGCTCAGGCAGCAGATCGCGCAGTTCGCCCATTTCGCGGGCTCGGCCGGCGACGACAGCCACCACCGGCACGCTCAGCGCGCGACGCAGCGCGGCGATGTCGACAGCGCCCTGACGGCGAATGAGCTCGTCGGTGAAGGTCAACACCACACACACCGGGACCTCGGTCTGCAGGATGTGCGCGAGCAAACCCAGCGAGCGCCGCAGTGTGGTCGCGTCGAGGGTTACCACCAGGCCGTCCGGCGTGGCCACCACGTTGCCGTCGTGCTCGAGCACGTCAACGACGATCTGCTCGTCCGGGCTCATGGGATCGAGGCTGTAGGTGCCAGGGAGGTCCTCGACCATCAGCGACCGCCCGCCGACCCGCGCCGTGCCCTCGAAACGGGCAACAGTGACCCCCGGGTAATTGCCGGTTTTGGCCCGCAGCCCGGTGAGGGCGTTGAACAGGGTCGTCTTGCCGGAGTTCGGACTGCCGAGCAGGGCCAGCCGCGGCCCCTCCAGCGTCCTCGCGTCGACTTCGGGATGGTTGGCGCAGCTGCTCACGCCGTCGTGACTCCGTGGATGCACCGGGCCTGGGCCCGGCGCAACGCGATCTCGTAACCGGCGATGCGGAACATCAATGGGTCGGCCAGCGGGGCCTTTCGCAGCGCCTGCACTTCGGTGCCCGGGGTGAAACCGAGATCGACCAAACGGCGGGCGGTCGCGAGATCGATCTCGCCGCTCACGTCACAGATAACCGCGCGCTGACCACGGCTGAGCTCGGCCAGGCTGATGACGGGGCCGGCGGCAATCGGCGGGCACGGCGTGACCTCGCGCTGGCTCAGCAGGACGGATAGCTTCGACATAGATGGACCTCATGTGTCTGGGTGAGCCCGGCCTCCCGAACTTTAGGTAAGGCTACTCACGCTTAGGGTTGCCTGTCCAGATGCGTGAAGCGCGCGCGCCGTCATCTCCTCTGGACCTCACCTGCCTGTGTCAAGACTATCCAGAAGGTGGGATGCTCAGAGCATGGCGACCGTCTTTACGAAAATCATCAACGGTGAGATACCCGGCCGATTCGTCTACCAGGACGACGAGATCGTGGCCTTCCTGACGATCGAGCCGATGACCCAGGGCCACACTTTGGTCGTGCCGCGGGCTGAGGTCGACGAGTGGCAGAACCTCGAGCCCGCCGTCTTCGGCCGGGTGATGGAAGTTTCACAGTTGATCGGCAAGGCGGTATGCACGGCCTTCGGCGCCGAACGCGCCGGCGTCATCATCGCCGGCCTCGAAGTGCCCCACCTTCACGTGCACGTGTTCCCCGCACGAGACCTCTCCGACTTTGGATTCGCCGACGTCGACCGCAACCCGTCCGCGGAGTCGCTCGCCGAGGCACAGTCGAAGATCAAGGCTGCACTGGCGCAGCTGCGCTGACGGGCAGCGCCCCATCGGCGATGCGCGGCAAGTTCACTCGGAACCGACATCCATGCCCGAGCGCGGTGGTCAGGTTGACGCTGCCGCCGTGCGCTTTCACCAGCGAGTCGACGATCGACAGCCCCAACCCGGTGCCGCCGCTGGCCCGCGTCCGGGACGAATCCGTTCGGTAAAAGCGCTCGAAAATGCGCTCGGCATCCTCTGGACGCATCCCCGGTCCCTCGTCGCACACCTCGAGCACGGCATTGTCGGCGTCGGTACCCACTCGCACCGTGACGCCTGCACTCGCCGGGGTGTGCTGTAGCGCGTTGGCCACCAGGTTGCTCAATATTTGACGCAGCCTCGCCTCGTCGCCCAATACCTCGGGGGTGCCGGGCCCGTCGAAGACTTCCACCCGAATCGTGCGTTCGGGCGCGATCGACTGGGCATCGCTTACCGCATCGGTGGCCAGCGCGAGCAGGTCAACTGGATGTTGTTCCAGTGGGCGCAGTGCGTCGAGCTGGGCCAACAGCAGCAGGTCTTCGACGAGCAAGCCCATTCGCCGAGATTCGCTTTCGATGCGACCCATCAGCATCTCCATGTCGCGGGCGGCGCCTTGTCGATAAAGCTCGGCGAATCCGCGGATTGTCGTCAACGGCATCCACAGCTCGTGGCTGGCGTCGGTGATGAAGCGGCGCATCCGTTCCTCGGAGGTACGCGCCCGATCCGCCGACGATTCCGACAACGCCATCGCCTGCTGGATTTGCGCGAGCATTCCGTTGAGCGCCAACGACAATCGACCGACTTCGGTGCGCGAGTCACGCTCGGGTACGCGACAGTCCAGTTGGCCCGAGGCGATCGCGGCGGCGGTCTGCTCGACCTCTGCCAGCGGGCGCAGGCTCCGTTGCACAACGACATAGCCCAGTACACCGAGCACCAGGAGGACCGCCGCTCCGATGCCCAGCTGCGCATAGGTCAGCGCCCGCATTGTCGACTTCACCTCGGAAAGGTCGATAGCCACCGTGGTGAGGTCTCCGCCCAGGCCGCGCACCGTCATCGCGCGCCACTGGACGTCGGGATGATCGGTTGATCCGACGGTCACCGGCTCGGGCCCAACGTCGTTGTCGGCGGGCAGCTCGGGCTCGGCGGCGCGGTCGTTGACCGCCAACCAGGTGTGGCCGTCCGAATCGACGCTGCGGACGTAGAAATCCGAGGGCGGGCGCGCGGGGTTGGGGTCTTCGATCGCGATGCTGGGCAGCGGCCTGGGAACCCGCGCCCAGCCTGATGAAGCGTCTAGCAAGGTGTCATCCACCCGGTTCATGAGGGTGTGCCCCAAGATCGTCGTCACAGCGAAACCCGACGCCAGCAGACCGCAGGCCACCAACACCAAGGTGGCCGCTACCAGCCCTACCCGGAGCGGAACACCACGACTGAGTCGCTGCCTGATCAGACTTGCCACACCGCTATTGTCGCGCTCATCGCGACCCGTGGGATCGCGGGCTCTTCGCGCAAGCGCTCATCAATTGTCGTCGGCTCTTCGCGCAAGCGCTCATCGCGGCTCGCGCAGGACATAGCCGACCCCACGCAGCGTGTGCAGCAGCCGCTTTTCACCGGTGTCGATCTTGCGCCGCAGGTAAGAGACGTAGGACTCGACGACGTTCACGTCACCGCCGAAGTCGTAGCGCCACACATGATCGAGGATCTTGGGCTTGGACAACACGGTGCCCGCATTGATGATGAAGTAGCGCAGCAACGTGAACTTGGTCGGCGACAACGAAACGGGCTCGCCAGCCTTCCACACCTCGTGGGTGTTCTCGTCGAGTTCGATGTCGGCGAACATCAGCCGTGACACGCGCGGCTCCTCGCGGCCATGACCGATCCGGCGCAGTATCACCCGCAGTCGCGCGACCACCTCTTCGAGGCTGAACGGCTTGGTCACGTAGTCGTCGCCACCCAGCGTGAGACCGGCGATCTTGTCCTGCAGCGTGTCGCGGGCGGTCAGAAACAGAGCCGGGGCATCAATACCGTCGGCTCGCAGCCGACGCAACAACCCGAAGCCGTCCATACCGGGCATCATGACGTCGAGAATCAACGCGTCGGGCCGAATTTCACGTGCCATGTCGAGAGCGGCGGCGCCGTTGGCGGCGGGATAGACCTCGAAGCCCTGAAACTTCAGACTGACCGAGAGTAGTTCGACGATGTTGGGTTCGTCATCGACCACCAGCACGCGCGCCTCGGGAACGCTTTCCTGAATAGGCATAGCCATAACCCTTAGTGTCCACTACGTAGCTTGGAGGATTCCTGTCCGATAGCTGTGCACTTCCTGTGAGTCTGGGCTTGCGCTGTCAATAGACTGACCGCATGAACCTCGCCAAAGTCATCGGGAGCCTAGCGACAGCCCCTCTTCGGGTCGGCCTCACGGCAACCGAAATCGGGCTCAACGCTGCGGCCACCGTGCATGGGTTTGTCAAACAATCACTGGGCGAGGAGAGCACGCACGTAGTGGACCAGATTACCGAGACAGTGCCGCTACGCGGTGCGCTCGTCGGCGCTAATCGGGTTGCCGAGTTGACCGAGGCGGATAGAGCGATGGGGCGTGCTCTGGCCCGCGGCGGGCCCGCAGACCAGCTGCTTCGTCCCGGTGGGCTCGTCGACATGCTGACCGCGCCGGGGGGTCTCATCGATCGGGTGTCGGTCGAAGGTAGCGGCTTGGAGCGGGCCCTGGCGCCCGGCGGGCTCGCCGATCGGCTGCTGGCCGAGGACGGACTGGTCGAGCGGATGTTCGCCGAGGAGGGCCTGGTCGACAAGCTGACGGCGAAGAACGGACCGCTCGAACAAATGACGGAAGCCGCCGAAATCCTGAGTCGGCTGGCGCCGGCAGTGGAGACCTTGACGCCCACCGCCGATACCCTGCAGGACGCCGTCGACACGCTCAATAAGCTGGCTACTTCGCTGAGTGGCCTGACGGACCGCATTCCGCGGCGGCGCCGCTCGGCGCGGCGGGCTGTGTCCTCGGGCCGGATCGAGGACGTCGATGCCCCCGATTTCGTCGAGGAATGAGCCGATAGGCTATTGCGGCTCCACGCCTCCTTAGCTCAGTGGTAGAGCACTCGCCTTGTAAGCGAGCGGTCATCGGTTCAATCCCGATAGGGGGCTCCCTCGGAAATGGCTTCTAGCTGCATATATACGGCCAACCCTTGATCGAGTTTTCTTCGATGGTGCGCTCTCGGCCA
>Ga0114921_10000730_pt1 | contig 14139 bp, 15 predicted proteins | sample BentaG_FD_87016 | JGI IMG/M metagenome (GOLD analysis project Ga0114921, IMG submission 87016) | Deep subsurface microbial communities from South Atlantic Ocean to uncover new lineages of life (NeLLi) - Benguela_00093 metaG | ecosystem: Environmental > Aquatic > Marine > Oceanic > Sediment ...
TATCATTGGTCCTGATGGTCCCTGTGAGGGCGGATATGCTAAGTTGGGAACAAACATTAGTGCAGATTTCTTTTTATTAGGCCAGATCAGGCCTGGAGATAAATTAAGATTTAAATCTGTACCTCTTGAAGAAGCTTATAAAGAACTTCATATGCAAAAGTCAATATTTGAAGAAGATTTGGAAACGATCCAGGAAAATGTATTTTAAATATTAAAGGGAACTATTTTGAGAAAAGGAGAGGACATATGATTCATGTTGATTTAAACTCGGATGTTGGTGAGAGTTATGGCAATTATTTATATGGAAACGATGAAGAGAACATGCACTATTTAACATCTGTAAACATAGCTTGCGGCCTTCATGGGGGTGATCCAATTGTTATGCGGCATACGGTGGAATTAGCGCATGAAAAAGGATTGGCAATTGGCGCACACCCTGGTTTACCAGATTTACAGGGCTTTGGCCGACGAAAGATAGAGGTGGCTCCTGAGGAAGCAAGAGATTTTGTCCTTTATCAAATTGGAGCCCTCAGCGCCTTCCTAAAAACACAGGGGGCCAAATTGACGCACGTCGCTCTCCATGGGGCTCTGTCCGTTATGGCGAAACATGATGAAGCATTGGCTCGTGCAATCCTTAAAGGGATAAAGGAATATGACCCCGAGCTTATTTTCCCAGGAATGCCCGGTTTGGTGTCCTATGAGGTTGCAAGGGATTTGGGGCTTCAAGTTGCATCGATCGTCCCTATCGATTTAGATTTCCAAAAAGATGGGGCATCCATTATAGAAAGAAAGAAAAGAGGTCGCGATCCAAAAGAGGTTGCTCGTAAGGCGTTAAAATTGGTTACCACTGGCAAGCTCGAGACAATAGATGGTATAGATAAAAAGCTAAAGGCTGATATTTTACTTGTTCATGGGGACGGTCCAAACGCTACGGATATATTGAAAGAGCTGAAGGAAGTTCTGAAAAATGCTGAAGTGAAAGTGGAACCTTTTCCCAATTTCGTATGATTCCAGTTGAAACAAATGGGTGAGAGTGGAAGATTGAGGGAAAAAGACAAAATCAGGAGGTTGAGAATGAAAGAAAGAGACACCAAGGGAGTTGTAGATTCACCAATGAGGGCTGGCCTCCTCGTTCCTTCATCCAATACGGTCATGGAGGTGGACCTTTACCGCAATTTGCCAGAGCACATCCACCTGCATACGGCAAGGATGTATCTCGAGGAGACGACACGTAAAGCAGAAGAGCGCATGATGGAGGACTTCGCCCCTGAGGCCGCGGCCTCGGTGAAAACGACTAACCCTCACTTTGTCGTGTTTGGCTGCACCTCCGCGGGATCCCTCGGGGGCCACAAGTATGATCAAGAGATTTGCCGGCGGCTTTCCGAGATTACAGGGGTTCCCACCATCGGCGTGTTTTCCTCTGTACGCGAAGCCTTGCGGCGCGTGAAGGCTCATTCTTTAGGCGTGATTACGCCCTATGTCGATGACCTCACTAACAGTATTAGAAAGGGATTAGAGGAGGATGGATTTGAGGTGGTGGCGATCCATGGCATGGGGATCGATGTGAACTTTGAGATAGCCATGGTCCCTCCCAAAGAGATCGCTGCCTTCTCCGCAGACAAACTAAAGGGCGTGAGGGCCGATACCATTTTTATGTCCTGTACGAATTTTCGATCCATGGAGGCCCTCCCATTGCTAAAGGAACAACTTGAACCGCCAATTGTTACGAGCAACACGGCTACCTTGGAGGCCATCTTAGCCATGGCAAAACAGATTCTGCCTGGTCAGCCTGAGCTTGCACAGGGGTGAGATCATGGAAAAAAGACAGATCACAGCCGAAGTGTCGGAATTCATCGAGAGAACCGAGATTTCCCAAATGCCAGCCCATGTGATTCAAACGGCAAAGCTCCTGGTTACCGATTTCTTGGGGGTAGCAACGGCCGGATCGAAAGAGACGCCCGCAAAGATCATTCAGGAGCTTACCAAAAAACAGGGTCTGAATAACGATGCGACCATCATAGGGAGTGCTTACAAGGCACATCCTACTTTGTCGTCCCTTGCCAATGGGATTTCAGGCCACATCCTCGATTTCGACGATGTCAGCCAGCCTATGTATGGCCACCCCACGGTAGCAGTGCTTCCGGCCGCGCTGGCCTTAGGAGAAATGCTCGACGTCGATGGCTCAAGCCTCCTGGAGTCTTACATCATCGGCCTGGAGGTCGCTGTGAAGCTCTCATATGTAATGAACCCTGCCCATTACGAGCATGGCTGGCATTCAACCTGCACCTTAGGTTCCCTCGGATCGGCTGCCGCCTCTGCCAAGCTACTGGGGCTTAAGGGAGAACAACTAAGGTCTGCATTAGCCATTGCGGCCTCTCAGGCATCGGGGTTCCAACAGAATTTTGGTACCATGACCAAACCATTTCACGCTGGAAGGGCCGCCGAGAATGGGGTGCTGGCCGCCCTCCTGGCCCATAAGGGATGGACGGGAAATCAGTACATACTCGAAGCCCCCTTAGGCTTTTTTCATCTTTTCGGCGCTCCGGATGAATACGATGCCGAAAAGGTCGTTGATCAGCTCGGAAATCCCTTTGAAATGGAGCACCGTGGCATTATCCTGAAAAAATATCCTTCCTGCGCCTTTTCTCATCCTGTCATTGATGCGACGATGGCCATAACGCAAGACCCCCAATACCATCCAGCAGAAGTGGACAGGGCAGAAGGGCATATCCACGAGTTGGCTGATCAGATCCTGATCTATCGCCATCCCCAGACAGGCCTTGAGGCAAAATTCAGCATGGAGGCCTGTCTGGCCTTGGCCTTGGTCGATCGAGAAGTCGGCATGAAATCCTTTACCGATGATAAAATTGGGACTAAGAAGGTTAAGGAGATGATGGCCCGGGTTAAGAGGCATATCCTGTCAGAAGAACGAAAGGGCCCCAAAGAGTTCGGCCCCGCCAGGGTGAGGGTCGTGATGAAGGGTGGAAAGGTTTTGGAGGCCTCGGTGGAGAAGGCGAAGGGAAATCCGGAAAATCCCATGAGCCCACAGGAGATTCAGGATAAATATGTGAACTGTTGCTCCGGTGTCTTGACAGAAAAGGACATCGAAAAGTCTGTTTCCATTCTTCAAAACCTTGAGACACTGAGCAGCCTCAGCCAAATGATGGAATGCTACAGGACGGTTGGGTAAAGTTTTTTATAGGAGGAGATATGCGAGAATTTTGGTACAGGCAGAAGAACTCAGGTATGCAATCTCGCCCCTTCCCTGTCATGCGCTCTACTACGAGTCTCAGCTCATTCAAATGACCCCACCATGGATTAAGGCATTGGATCGAATTGAGATCGTAGAGGAAGAGCTGGAGATCGAAAGCGGAATCTCATTGGTGCCCGTCCCGGGCCATACCCCTGGATTCCAAGGGGTTCTGGTGGAGCTGCAGAGCGGCCGTTGTTTAATAGCCGGAGACAATTGTCCCCTATTCGAAAATTGTTAAGGCAATGAGCAGGCGATTCACATCCCGTCCGGTATTCATGTCATTCTGCGTGATTGTTACGATACCTTCAGGAAAATGGAGTCAATTGCCGATATTGTGCTACCAGGGCATGATCTGAAGGTATTGGAAAAGGAAATTTGTGAATAAGATAAAGTAAAAGCATTGCGCTCTAACTATTGAGAATAAGATAGGAAAGCATTCTGTTTGCGGAGGAGGAGTTTCGAAGATGGTTGAATATATCGGTTTCATCGGCGTGGGCATGATGGGTACACCCATGACAAAACGGCTCATCAATGCAGGTTATAAGGTAGTCGCATTCGACACTAATCCGGAAGCCATGGAGAGAGCCAAGGAAAATGGCACACAGACTGTCGCCTCCCCTCGATAGGTTGCCGAAAGATGCAATCCTGTTATCACCATGCTCCCTAACTCTGATATCGTAGAAAAGGTTGTTTTAGGGTCGGGGGGAATCATTGAGGGAGCAAGAGAAGGTGGGGTTCTTATCGATATGACCACTGCCTATCCCATGAGTACGTTGAAGATTGCAAAGGGATTGGCCAAAGAGGGTAATCAGATGCTCGATGCTCCAGTCAGTGGAGGGGTCGTGGGGGCAGAACAAGGGACTTTAAGCATCATCGTTGGAGGGGAGTCCGAGTTGGTAGAGCAGTGTCGGCCCATGTTTCAGACTATGGGAAAGAATGTGTTCCATATGGGAGAGACCCGTTCTGGCCACACAATGAAAGCGGTCAACAACTTCCTATCCGCCTGCTCCGTGGCTGCCACGTCAGAGGCTTTAGCCCTTGCAACTAAAGCAGGCCTCAATCCGAGAAGAGTCGTTGATGTGCTCCAAGTCAGCACAGGGCGAAGCTGTGCCACGGAGTTGAAATTCCCGAGATTCGTACTACCTAGAACCTTTGATGATGGATGGCGTATCGAACTGCTCAGCAAGGATCTGGATATCCTCTCACAGTTGGCTCGAGATCTCAGGGTCCCCATGTTCATAGCTAGCACGGTTCAGCAGATCTTTGGGTTCGCACTAAGTCAGGGCTATGGGCAAGAGGGACATACTTCGATAGCTCGGTTGATTGAAGGATGGGCTGGTGTCAAGGTCGCAGGCTGAAACAACCAGCAATCTATTGTGGTGTTTAGGAGACCCTTAGATGACAGGGATCATAAGATCAAAAAGCCAGGTTTCTGTAGTGAAAGGGAGCGATATCGAGTCCTCAGTGAGAACGGCCCTGGATCTGATTGGGGGAATTCAGCGAATCGTTAAACCTGGAGACACCGTTTTGATCAAGCCCAATTTTAGCGTGGGTGTTTCTTCCAGAACAGGCGTGATCACTGACCCCAGGGTGGTTGAGGTTGTGGTAGAGATTTGTAAGGAGGCCAGCCCAGGAAGGCTCATGGTTGGCGAAAGCACGGTGGTTGGTTTCAACACCGCCCAAGTTTTTAAAGATTTAGGATTGAAGGGTCGTTTCGAGAGGCTGGGGGCGGTGCTGGTCAACTTGGACGAGGACGAGATTGTAGAAGTGACCGTCCCAAATGGCTCCGTACTAAAGAAACTCCAACTTTTCAAGAAAGCCTATGAGAGCGATGTGATCATCAGTGTACCGACAATGAAAACGCATATTCTGACGGAGGTTTCCCTGGGTCTGAAAAACATGAAAGGGATCCTTCCAGATAGGATGAAGAAAATTATGCATAGAATTGGTGTTAAGAAAAAAGTTAAAGAATATGAACTGGAGCATGCAATCGCTGATTTGAATTCCGTGAAACGACCCTCCATGACGATTATTGATGGATTTATTGCGAACGAAGGATATGAACCAGGAACCCCTGGAATAGGAGGAACCCCCGTGGAATTCAATACCGTTGTTGCCGGTTTTGACCCCGTTGCCGTTGATGTTGTGGGCTCATATTTGATGGGGTTTGATCCCATGGAGATCAGGCATATCGTGTTTGCCCAGGATCGAAAAATCGGTTTTGCCAATATGGGCCAGATAGATGTTCTCGGTGCGAGAGTCGAGGACTTGAGACGCAAGTTCAAGAGGCCATCTTTGGAAGGGGTCCTTTTTGATTTTAAGGACATTGTAATTGTAGCGGGAAATGGGTGTAGTGGTTGCCGAGAAGCGACCCTTATTGGCCTGTCCGGAATGACCGAATCCGAATTGGAAGCGATCGGCAAGGCCGTTATGGTCATTGGATCGGATGTGGACCTTCCAGAAGAGACCAAAGGACAACGCATATTTTTGGTGGGGAATTGCACCCTAAATAGTGGGTTGAAAGGCAAGCGGATAGAGGGTTGTCCACCGCCGGGCATCCATGTAAAAAAGTGCCTGAAGGGCCACTAAAGCGCAGTGGTTCGGAAACGTGGCTGTACGATACCTCCTATTCTTTTGAACAATATAGCGCACCTTTGGTCCGGGCTTATCGTAGGAGCAGCCAGTGGCCGCCGCAGGCGGCATCCATGAGTGAGGCAATATACAAAAGCCTCAAAAAAGACCTTTAACTTCAAAAAATTGTAGAAATTCAGAGACATTGCATTAGACTAAGAGAGGTTCTGATGAGCACCAGGGAATGGCCCATATCCTACTGGCATTATGTGCCGGGTCCGTCCAGTCCGATACAGATGATGCGGGGGGCGATGAAATGCATGGATTGCGGCGGGGTCAAACCAGGGGAGACGGTTCTGATTTCTACGGATACCAATAAGTTTCGAATCGCTGAGGCCCTGGCAAGTGCGGTTTATGCGGTCGGCGCTACGCCGATCATCATCATGATCCCGCCCGTCAAAACCCATGGGGAGCAACTTCCAGAGCCGATTGTCGCTGCCTTCCGGGAGGCAGATTTGTTTTTGATGCCTTCCACATGGTCCCAGACCCACACCAAAGCCCGGGTTGAGGCCATTAAAGCAGGCAGACGGGGCTCAACCATGTGTGAGGTCACCGAAGATGCCCTTTGCGTGGGAGCTATCGAGGCCGACTACGAGGAGTGCGACAGACTGGGCAGAAAGTTAGGAGGAGTCTTAGCTGAAAGCAAGGAAGTTCGGATCACCTCTCCGTTGGGCACCGATATCTGCGGAGAGGTCAAGGGTCGCCCTGTTCAGTATGAGACCGGTCTGTTCAGGAAACCGGCGCAGTTCGCCGCCTTTCCAGATAGCGAGATCCACCAGCCCTCCTTTTACAAAGATGTGAGGGTTTGCATATCCGATTCACCCCCTAAGGGGGCCTATGGAAAATCTCCACGGAATGAAGAGGAGGTGAAAGATATATGAATTTCCCCATCCGTAAGATCGTTACAATTATTGAAGAAACAAGAAGTGAGTCAGGCATCGTGGCAGACCGTCCCCTACGTAAGGTAGCCGTCGCCGCGGTCATCGAAAATCCATACGCAGGGGCCCATCACGAAGACCTCAGCGAGGCCATCCAGTGGGGCGCAGAATTGGGAAAACTCCTCGGAAAGAAGGCGGTCAAGGCATTAGAAGACCGTCCCGAGAGCTATGGAAAAGGAGGCATTGTCGGCCTCAATGGTGAGGTAGATCACGCTCACATGTTTTTGACCACGACTTTCGCCGACGAACTGAGAGACGCCGTGGATGGAGGCAAGGCCTGGATCACGTCATCGGGCAAGAAAGGCACACCTGGGACCGCTCTGGACGTCCCTCTGGCTTACAAGGACGCCCTTTTCGTTCGCTCCCACTATGATGCCATGGAGGTAAGGATCCCCGACGCCCCCCTTCCTAACGAGGTAGTCGTCATAGCCGTGGTGGGCAACAGGGGGCGCCTTAATTACCGTCTTGGCGGCCTTCGAAAGGAAGAGGCCAAGGGCTTGGACGGACTGCGATAAGTGGGAGGCAATTGGTCATGAGTCGGCTAGCCATTACCAATATCGGTGCCCTGGTCTCCGGCGACCTGGGAGCAGGGGTTTTGGATGCGGATTCGGTGATCTGCGAGAATGGCATTATTTCGCGCATCGGGCATGGACTGGATACCTCCAATGCCCATGTGGTGGTTGATGCTAAAGGGACAACGGTCATCCCTGGGCTTATCGATTCCCACTGCCACGTGGTCCTGGGAGACTATACACCTCGACAGAAGACCATCGGGTTTCTAGATTCATATGTCCACGGTGGGATTACCAGCGTCATCTCGCCGGGTGAGATCCATGCCCCTGGAAGACCCAAGGACGCAACCGGGGTCAAGGCTCTTGCGGTTGCTGTCCGGGCATGCTTTCTCAATTTTCGTCCCACGGGCATGAAGGTTCACGGCGGAGCCATCATCATCGAGCCCACACTTTCAGAAGAGGACTTTAAAGAGCTGGCCGAGCAGGGCGTATGGCTTGCCAAGTACGGTATGGGATCCTTTAGCGATCCCTATGACGGCGAACCGCAGATCCTCTGGGCCCAGAAGTACGGGATCAAGGTCATGTGTCATTCTGGCGGTGCCTCCATACCAGGAGTCAAGCCCGTCACTGCTGATCACCTGATCAAGCTCAGGCCAGATGTCTGCGGTCATGTTAATGGTGGGCCAACGGCCCTGACGGATGCAGGGGTTGAGCGTCTCGTCCGGGACACAAAAATGTACCTCCAGGTGGTCCAGGCCGGAAACTTAAGGAAGACCCTCGATATCATCCAGTTGGCGATGGATTTCGACCAGCTCAACCGCGTCATTATCGGCAGCGATACGCCCACGGGTACAGGGGTAATACCGCTGGGTGTGATCAAGACGGTTTGTGAGATCTCATCATTAACCGGTCTTCTCCCGGAGAAGAGCCTCGCCCTGGCCACGGGCAACAATGCCCGGGCATATAACCTGAGGTGCGGTGTAATCGCCGAGGGAAGGGAGGCAGATCTTGTGGTTCTTGATGCCCCTTGGGGCTCTGAGGCTAGGGACGCCCTCGGGGCCATCACCAGGGGGGATATTCCCGGCATTTCGGCCGTGATCATTGACGGCAAGGTCCGCACCCTGAGAAGCCGCAATACCCCGGCGGCCACCCGGATGGCCCAGGTTTCGCCGGCGATGGAATGGCTCTCCGAAAACCATTAAATTCCTTAAGCTTTCTCTGGCGTAGCTCTGCTAGGTTAAGGAGAACTAACTTAATCCGAACTGAAAAACGGAAAATTCTCTTTTGAGCGGACATTAAGGATTTTTTGGGGTACCCGCCTTGGCGAAGTGAAAGATCAGCGTTTCCAACTGTTTGAGCCCACCTACCTGCCTCGGGCACCGAAGGGCGAGTTTTGGAAACGCCTGAAACGAGCCTTATTACGGGTCAAAAAATCCATCAGGGAGCGAAAAAGAGAATGTTCCGTTTCGACTAACTTAATCCATCCCACTGCACTGGGCTACTTCCAAAAAATGGTCAGCAACTTCTTTGCCATATTATTGCAATCACTGATTTTTCAATTCCTTGCAACTGGCAACCGACAAAAATCAACTGACATTGCCCAACAGTAGGCTTTAATCATATCGAATGACCAAGTCTTTAATGATTCGATCGTTAGATGGTTCCAAAAGAATTTCTTGTTCCTTATGAACCGGTGTCTCACACGATCTTATGACTTTGCCATTAACCTTAACTCGGCAGGTATTACATATTCCTCTGCCACAACGGAAATCTCTGAAAGCAAGTGTTGGGTCCAGATTTTCATAGATATAACGAAGTAGAGTCTGGATTGTCATTCCGGGTACGTAGGGGACCTCAACCGTTTCGATCCTTTCTCTTTTATCTTCTGGTGAGTACCTGAAAATCTTCGCATGGACAAATTTCTCTTCCATGTATGCCTCCATAGCAATCATTCATCAACCTTTCTCCTAAGAATAAAGAATCATAACTATCTGATTTTACTTAAAACGTGATTTTTATTTTTTCTGATATAACGCGCTCCGTAATTCGGTGCATGTCAGATACTAACTGGTATATATTCTAAACAAATGCTGTCATCTCTTTTTGTGACTAAAGTATGTCCAGGCGTCTCTAAAATCTGGGGAAAGTCAGAACGAAAATGGTGACCACGTGTTTCCTTCCTGAATATAGCCGATAGAATAACTAATTCCGCCAAATCAAGGGACATAGACACTTCGATTGCTGCAGACCAATCTGTATTAAATATTCTGCCACTATCGACCTGAACTTTTGGTAAGCCGTTTTGTTTCAAATCCAATACCTTTTTAAGGGCTTTTCTCATCCCTTCTTCTTTCCGATTCGGGCCAACGTACCTATCCATTAACTCCTTCAATTCTTTTTTTAGAACCCAAGCACGGACGCTCTCTTTTTTCTTTTCCATAAAGTAATTGACTTGTCGAATTTCTTCTTTGACATCTCTTACAGGGAAAAGGCCATGACTTTTGCTCTTAGTCAACCCAGATGCGTATTTTCCAGCTCTCGTACCGAAAACCTGAGTTTCTGCTAAGGAATTCCCACCAATTCGATTTGCTCCGTGTGTATTGCTGGAATTTTCACCCGCAGCAAACAATCCTGGAACCGACGTTTCTGTTTTTTCATTAATATGAAGACCGCCGAGGGTATAATGCACAGAAGGACATATTTCAATACGATCCTTACGAATATTTATTCCTAATCTTCTCAAATACCTATCGCGCCCCTTAAAAAATCTATTAATTAATTCCTCGATTTCTTCTTGATTTTTTGATGATCGGCTGGGATCGATGTAAACAGAATTATGTACGGTTCCTCGACCTTCTTCGATCTCGGTGAATATGGCCCGCATCAAAACATCTCGAGGAGGAAGAGGGCCTTCAGGGAGAAATTCTTTTCCTTCATTATTAATCAACTTAAAATCAAAGTATTTTTTTTCAAGAAAAGTCTCATATTGTATATTTACTCCTTTAACCGATTCAGGATATGCCAAAACTCCAGGATAGTACTGCGTCATTTCTAGATCGATGACATCGGCTCCTGCTTGAAATCCCAGGGAGATGCCATCTCCTGTTGAATCCTGCGCCCCGTCATTGTTCTCCCATATGGCTTCATAACCCCCGCAAGCCAGGATAATCGATTTTGTTTGAAAGGCGTAAAATCGGCCATCTCTAAGGTTCAATCCAATTGCCCCTGCCACCTCTTCATTATCTGTTAATAAGCGGAAGACGAGGAAATCTTCGAGAGTTTTTACTTTAGGGTGTCGACGCAGCTCATTTTTCAGACCAGAAATTAATCCAAATCCCTCTCCAACTATCAAAAGATTTCTCGGATATGTTTGCCCCGGGAAATGGGCCTGAAAGTATTTTTCATCTTGTTTTTCAAATCTTATGCCGAATTTTTCAAGATCAACGACTCTATCGATGACCTCCTGTGCCAAGACCTTTGCTAAATTGTGATCAGCAAGATGTCTGCCCTCTCTTATTATGTCTTCATAATGAACATCAGGATTATCTCTTGGATCCATGGTCCCGAAAGCTGCTTGCAAACAAGGAAGAGCTAATGGAGTTAATCCTGATCTTGCCAAAGGCCCTTTACTAAGAAGGTAAACATCGGCGTCCTGATTGTCGGCTTCAATAGCAGCGCGAACTCCTGCTGCACCTCCACCGATAATCAGAACGTCTGTCTTCAAGACTTCATGTTTTTCCATCATATCTCTCGCTTATTCTTCAATGGCTCGTTTTGGACAAAAACGATAATGGCTTTTTAATTAGCTCAGCTTGAACCTAAAAGGGGTCGTGTGGTCCTCTTTGGAGCGACTTAAATCTTTTTCGGAAGAAGTTCTTAACGAAGTCCGCCTGAGGCTGATTCCTTCAATCTTCTTTAGGGCCTCTTCGTCAGGATTTGAAGGGACAACGGAGTAAGTTTAAAGCTTATCGAAAAAAATTTGCAAAAGCGAAAAAGAGTATCACACGACCTTGCTAAGTAAAGTCAATAAGCAAGAAAACGATTACCAACGACTCCTTACGTGGTGCTTCATGAAATCATCACTTATCGGCTTAACCTGGTCAGGAACAAGACATCTGTATCTGAAATCTCTGGTTTTCTCCTTATGTTCCCCCTTAATCTCCTCAACCACTTTCGGGAGCGTCAATATATCTGCTGCCGTTGCTGCCAGAGTCTTGGCACAGAACATCATGCCCTTGTGACCGATCGAACTGCCGGAGACTGCGGTTATTCCCCATCCATGGAAGGTAATATCTCTGGGAAAGGAACAGTTTACGCTAGCCAAGGGGTTTATCCAACTTGCGTCTCCGCTGTCCTGAGCGTACATATCAAGACCTCCCTTCAGGAACTCAATGCCTTCATGTATCGGTTCCTCTATTTCTTCTAGTCCGTAATTCTTTCGTAGCTCATTGGCGAATTGCTTTTCCTCATCGGAAAAGATCGGGGGTCCAACCATCTTTGCATTATCGTAGATCAGCCTGCCTAATCGTTCATTAGGTAGATAACCATAACAAAAGCTGAAGAACTGTTCCTTTGAGGTTGTGCCAGTGGCAATTGTGGCGGCCTTCACTGCACCCACTATTTTGTCGTAAGCATCTTTTACACAGTTTACATCCGCATGCCGGATCATGAACCAGACCTTCGAGAAATCTGGCACAACGTTCGGCTGACAACCCCCATCAGGAATGACGTGTTCGACCACCGTGCCCCTTGTCATATAATTTTTTCTCATATTGACTGCAATTGTAGCCAATTGAGCAGCGTCGAGAGCGTTTCGTCCTGCTTCAGGGAATCCAGACGTTAGGCAGGTCTGTCCGAAAAAGGTAAACTCGGTCGAAAGGAGAGCGCAACATGTGTTCGCATTAGCCGCGTTCATGGAAGTCGGATGCGAAGTCATTATTACGTCGCAATCGTCAAACAAACCATCTCTGGCCATGAAGACCTTCCCTATGAGCAATTCCTCCGCGGGACAACCATATACCCGAACAGTACCTTCGATATCCAGCCTCTCCATCTCATTTTTTACGGCGATTGCTGCTGCCGTATTACCAGCACAGATGAGAGGGTGCCCACACCCATGTCCAGGACCTCCTTCGACGATTGGCTCATGCCATGGAACCACCTTGTTCGAAACGCAGGGAACAGCATCGAGGTCCGTTAGAAAGGCGACCACTGGGGATCCCGAGCCCGAAGAGAATTCTGCCAAAAAGGCTGTGGACATCCCTGAAGTCCCGGTCTCTATTCGAAATCCCTCCTTCGAGAGCCAGTTGCAAAGAGTCATCGAGGACTGCTTCTCCTGCATAGCGAGCTCGGCATAGCTCCATAATTTATCGCTGATCTCTATGATACTTTTCTGCTCTTTATTCAACCATTCCAATATATTCTTCTTGAGCCTTGTATTCATTCCCTTCTTTTTCCTTTCTACAACAAGTTAAAATCTTGGTGTATTTTGTGTTCACAACCAGAGCGATTGGGCAGACTTTCATACCAGAGCCGGGCAAAAGACATCGTACACCAGCAGTTCTTCTGTGACATTCTCGATCTTATGTTTTGTTCCCTTGGGTATTCTCACAATAATACCTGGCTCTAAAGAAAAGAACCCCGTTCCGTCAACCCACATGGTAGCTTTACCTCTTAGGGGGTAAAGGATATCATCCTGCTCTTCGTGTACATGTTCCGCAACCTCTTTTCCCACCGGGACTAAAACGAGCATGCACGTCACATCAACGCCATCTTCCTTTTTAGTCACAAGGGTTTTTATTGAAACCCCCTTTGCTGTAAAATGCGGCGTCCATTCTTGTGATTCCACATATTGCCATACCTTCTTCATTGCTCTCCCCTTCCCACGAGGCTTTTTAGATTTTGATCTGTCCTTATTTACATTGAGCCTATACTACCGAGATTAGCGCTGAATCCCTTTTCAGTGAATCAATTACGATAGTAGATCACCACAGTATTTTGTCTTTGTTAAAACACGTGATCCGTCTTCAGTGATTTCAACGGTGTCCTCCAGTCTGACGCCTCCTATATCTGGATCCTGCGTGTAAATAGCTGGTTGGATGTTGACAACCATTCCTGGCCGTAACTCCACATCCTCTTCTTCCCAATGTCGCCAATCGTTTTCCTTTAGATAGCCGCTGGGCCATTCATGATAACCGATTCCAATCGAATGTATGGAGGACATTTCCACTCTCGGAAATCCAGTATTACCCAATATTTCACCTTGAATCTCTTTTATCTTGAAAGTGGAAACACCCGGTTTTAGTGCTTTAAAGGATTCCTGAAGGGCATGATATACAGCCCTATAGATTTCCTTCTGCTTTTCTGTAGGCCTTCCACAAATCGTGGTACGAGCAAATTCAATAACATAACCATGTAAAACGCAGCCCGTATCAATATATACTAAGTCACCTTCTCTAATACGCTTCTGGAATATATCTTCTGCTGTAATTGCAGTGTTAAAGCCTGACGCTACATAAGTATTAAAAGGAAAAGCACCTTCAGCCCATACTGCCGACTCACAACTCTGTGCAATTTTAAATTCAGGCTTTCCCGCCTCAACGGCTCCTAACCCCGCAGACATCCCAACTTCAGCTATCATAGCTGCTTCCCTCATAACAGCAATCTCTTCAGGCGACTTTATTGCTTTGGCCTCATCAACATATTTCGCTGCGTCGGTAAGCCGCATCGATGGATATTTTCGCCTTGCCTCGTCCACTAATTGATATGATAGAAGAGGATCAAGACCGACTCCTGCCTTTTCTAA
>Ga0114921_10000731_pt1 | contig 14117 bp, 15 predicted proteins | sample BentaG_FD_87016 | JGI IMG/M metagenome (GOLD analysis project Ga0114921, IMG submission 87016) | Deep subsurface microbial communities from South Atlantic Ocean to uncover new lineages of life (NeLLi) - Benguela_00093 metaG | ecosystem: Environmental > Aquatic > Marine > Oceanic > Sediment ...
TCGTCGGCACTGACTCCCGGATGCAGCGACACTGCCCGCATCTGGTGATCCGGCCCGCCGAAGTCGAACACGCCCAGGTTGGAAACAACCCGGTGCACGTTGACGAACCGGAATGCGGGATTGTCGGGATCGACCTTGTCGTAGCCGATTCCGGACACCACGTCAACGGCATCGCAGAACACCCGCTGCGAATGGTTGCCCACCCAGTAGCTGGTGGCGTGGTTGATGGTGTTGCCCGGCGAGCCTCGTACCCCGAACATCTGCCGGGTCGGGTGCTGCAGGGGGCCGAACGCGGAAATGTTCTGATTGCCGTATCGGTCAACCTGATTGGCGCCCATCACCACATGTCGCCGTCCCCACGCCAGTGTCTCGAATACCCGGCCGAACGGCATCCAGCCTTCGACGGTCCCGGAGGCGCCGAGCGCCGGGGTGTCGGCCAGCAGCCGCGCCTCGCCGTCGGTCAGCAGAATGTCGGGGGAGAATGTCAATCTGGCCAGCCGGGCCCCGATGGACACCACTGTCGACATCGGGCTCACCATGATCTCGCCCGCGTCCCGGAACAGCTCGGCGCAGGCGACCACGCATACTTCGGCTCGGCTTACGGAGATCACGACTGCTCCTCGGAGAATCGGCGCGCGGCGGCCTGATAATCGTCCTCGCCGCCGGACAGATAGGTCTGGATGAACTCTTCCCAGCTCTCGGGGGTCTTCGCAGCCTCGGCGTAGTGCCGCTGGAACTTCTCGTCACGTCCGTAATCGGGTGTCGCGGTGGTGAAGTGGGCCCCGCCGGGTGCCTCCACCACGGAATCGGCCATCATCCGGTTGACCAGCAGCGCCTGGGGCGGCACCGCTTTGACCAACTCTTCAGTCGGGACCACCTTCTCCACTGACACAAAGCGGCGCTCGGCGGCCATCAGGAACAGGTCGTCGAAGTACGGGTCTATCCCGGTGTAGGCGGCATTGCCCTGTGCGTCACCGAGGTTCAGATGCACGAAGGCCGCATCGAGGCGCAGGGCCGGCATCGCGATCAGCGACTCATGGCCGCCGCCCGGTGCCGGATAGGGGGACTGCACGGTTTCCAGCTCGCCCTCCCAGAAGTCCGGCACGGAGCTGCCCAGCCCGGCGCGGATCGGCAGGAACGGCAACCGCTGCGCGGCCGCCTGCAGCCCGCAGCGCAACATGCCCTCGTCCATCTCGCGCGCCTCGATCGCGCCGCTGGTGCGCGCCTTGGCGAACCACGGGTCGTAGAACGGCGGCGAGTCCAGCGAGACAAATCCGTAGTACACCCGGCGCACCTTGTTCGCCGAGCACAGCAACCCGACGTCGGGTCCGCCATAGGACACCACGGTCAGGTCGGTGACCCCAGTGCGCAGGATGGCGCGCAGGAATGCCATCGGTTTGCGGCGTGATCCCCAGCCGCCGATCCCGATGGTCATGCCGCTTTCGAGTTGACCGACGGCGTCGTCCAGGGTGGTTCGCTTGTCGCTCACGATTTTTCCACGAACGCGTCGCGGTGCTCGTCGGAAACCCCGCCGAGGTTGAGTTCGAACGTAAAGCCTTGCTCCATACGGTAACTGGAGTTCACTCGCTGTACGTCGATGAAGTTCAGCGCTTCCTTGGCGGCGCGGATCACCCGGGTGTCCTTGGCGGCGATGTCACGGGCTACCCGCAGCGCGGCGTCGTCGAGCCCGTCGCGGGGCACCACCTCATGCACGGAGCCGAAGTGGTGCAGCGTGGCGGCATCGACGGTAGCCGCGGTGAAGAACAGCCTGCGCATCATGTGCTGTGGCACCAGGCGAGACAGGTGGGTGGCCGCGCCCAGCGCGCCGCGTTCCACCTCGGGCAGCCCGAACGTGGCGTCGTCGGAGGCCACGATGACGTCGGAGTTACCCACCAGCCCGATACCGCCGCCCACGCAGAAGCCGTTCACGGCCGCCACCACCGGGACCGCGCACTCGTAGACGGCGCGGAACGCGGCGAAGCAGCCGCGGTTGGCGTCGATCAAGGCGCCGTATCCTTCAGTGCGCTGCATTTCCTTGATGTCGACGCCGGCGTTGAAGCCGCGGCCCTCGGCTCGCAGGATCACCACATGCGTGCCGGGGTCGTTGCCGGCGGCGGTGACGGCGTCGGCGAGGTCGAACCAGCCGCGCGACGGGATGGCGTTGACAGGCGGATAGTCGACGGTGACCGCGACAATTCCCGGTTCTGTGATCGTGGACGTGATGGTCATGAGATAGCTGAGTCACTTCCTGGAGGTCGCTAGGAAAGCAAGCACTTGCTTGGTACGCTAGCATAGTGACCGCAACCGAACGAGCAGATCCCATCAACCTGGGGCTGGCCGGCCGGGTGGTGCTGGTGACCGGCGGTGTGCGCGGGGTGGGTGCGGGTATCAGCTCGGTCTTCGCCGACCAGGGTGCGACGGTGATCGCCTGCGCGCGACGGCCCGTCGAGGGGTTGTCGCACGAGTTCCACGCTTGCGACATCCGTGACGACGAGGCCGTCGGGCGGATGATCGCTGATATCGCCGAGCGTTACGGACGGCTCGATGTGGTGGTCAACAACGCAGGCGGATCGCCGTATGTGTTGGCCGCGGAGGCGACGCCGAAACTGCACAGCAAGATCGTCGAGCTCAATCTGCTGGCCCCGCTGTTGGTTTCGCAACACGCCAACACACTGATGCAGAACCAGCCGGACGGCGGATCAATCGTCAGCATTTCCAGCGTCAGCGGCCGGCGGCCTTCGCCGGGCACCGCCGCGTACGGCGCGGCCAAGGCCGGTATCGAGAATCTCACCGCAACGCTCGCCGTCGAATGGGCGCCGAAGGTGCGGGTCAACGCCCTGGCCGTCGGGCTGGTCGAGACCGAACGCTCGGAGATGCACTACGGTGACGCCGAATCCCTGGCGGCGGTAGCCGCTACCGTGCCGCTGGGCCGGCTCGCCCGCCCCACCGAGATCGGCTGGGCTGCGGCATTTCTCGCCTCGGATGTGGCTTCATACATCAGCGGGACAACGATGGCCGTGCACGGCGGTGGTGAGCCGCCGCCATTCCTGGCCAGCTCAAGTGCGAACAAGAACAACTCAAGTGCGAACAAGAACAACAAGTAGGGAGAAACGGGTATGGGTTTGGTCGACGGCCGAGTGGTCATCGTGACAGGAGCGGGCCGCGGCATCGGGCGGGCGCATGCGCTCGCCTTCGCCGCCGAAGGAGCCCGCGTGGTGGTCAACGACATCGGCGTCGGACTGGATGGTTCATGCTCCGGAGCCGCCGGGCCGGCGACATCAAGTGGGCACAGCCCTGCGCAGGAAGTGGTCGATGCAATCACCGCGGCGGGTGGTGAGGCCGTCACCAGCGGCGCCGATATCGCGGACTGGAACGGTGCCGCCAGCCTGATCCAGACCGCGGTTGACTCGTTCGGCGGGCTGGACGTGCTGGTCAACAACGCCGGATTCATCCGCGACCGCATGCTGGCCAACACCAGCGAAGAGGAATGGGACGCGGTGATCCGCGTCCACCTCAAGGGCCATTTCGCTACTCTGCGGCACGCCGCGGGCTACTGGCGCGGTCTGGTGAAGGAGGGCGAAGCCCGGCCCGATAGCCTCGACGCCAGAATCATTAACACCAGCTCGGGGGCCGGCCTGCAGGGCAGCGTCGGGCAGGGCAACTACTCAGCCGCGAAGGCCGGTATCGCCGCGATGACCCTGGTCGCCGCCGCGGAGCTTGGCCGCTACGGCGTCACGGTGAATGCGATCGCACCGGCGGCGCGCACCCGGATGACCGAAGCGGTCTTCGCCGAGACGATGGTCACTCCCGATGCGGGTTTCGACGCCATGGCCCCGGAGAACGTCTCACCGCTCGTGGTGTGGCTGGGCAGCAAGGAGTCTCGCGATGTCACCGGCAAGGTGTTCGAGGTTGAGGGCGGCGTGATCCGGGTCGCCGAGGGCTGGGCGCACGGACCGCAGATCGACAAGGGCGCCCGCTGGGATCCCGCCGAGCTGGGTCCTGTCGTCGCCGGCCTGCTGGGTGAGGCGCGACCGCCGGTGGGAGTCTACGGCGCCTAAGAACAGTCCCCGGCCAGCCTGCGCACCGCCGCGGCTATCTCCGAAGCACAGTCTTCCTGCAGGAAGTGCTTGCCGGGCAACAACGTTGCGTTATCGAGTCCGGCGGCCAATTGCGCCTGTACTCCGTAGCGGCGCCAGCTCAACGCCCGGTCTCGTTCGCCCCACACGATCTGCACCGGGTAGGCGGGATTGCGCACTGCCGCCAGGTAGCGGCGCTGGTTCTGCGCTGTCAGCTCGAAGCCCCGCATGATCTTGAGGAACGCCCTGCCACCGTCGTCGCCGAGTAACAACGGCACGTAGCAAGCGATCTCGGCCGCTGGGACATGGCGACTCACACCGAGATATCGCATCAAGGCCACGAAGACCCCGGGGATGCGCATCGACTGCAGCCACGCTTCGCCGATGCCCTTGTGTGCGAACGGTTCCATTGGCCACGGCCGGTGGAATGACTCCACCGCAACGACGGTGTTCAGTAGCGTCAGCGATCGGATCCGGCTCGGCACAGCGGCGGCCACCTCGAATCCGACCGGCCCGCCGATGTCGTGCACCACGAGGTGGAAGCGGTCCAGCTGCAAGGCATCGACGGCGGCGAGCAGCCACCGCCCGAGGCCGCTCCAGCTGTAGTCGGCGTCTTCGGGTCGTTCGGCCAAGCCGAGTCCGGGCAGGTCTACCGCGATACCCCGAAGGCCTTGGTCGGCGAGTGCCGGGAGAACCTTTCGGTACAAGTACGCCGACGCGGGGACACCGTGCACGCACACCACCGGCTCGGCGTCACGCGGGCCGTCATCGAGGACAAACGAGGAGATGCCGGCCGCGGTGAAGGCCCGGCCGGCCGCGCGGTGCCGGGCCAGCAGGCGATCCACCTCAGGTGAGTCGGTCATTTCGATCGCCGTCGGCTGCCACCGTGCCAATCTTCTTCGATGCCGACCGTGTCGGGGTCGACGCCGAAGCTGGCTAGCTGCGGTCGTTCCCGCAGACTGCGTTTGAGTTCTGAGAACCCGGCGAAGCCCGCCAGCCCGATAACGTTGTCCCACAGCTGCCCGGCCTGTGCTGGAGTTGGCAGGCGGCTGATCACCGGCCCGAAGAATGCTGTTCCGTTGGGCGGACGGAAGTGGAGAATCGGGGTGCCGACGTCCTCTCCCGTCAGCGACAGAGCTTCTTGGGTCTCAGCGCTCAGTTCGGCGTCGATGGACCCGTCGTCGAGTGTGTCGATGAGCCTGGGGTCAAGTTCTGCCTCCCGAAGTATCGGCTCGAGGAATGCGCGGCCCCCATCCGACCCTATCGCCGCCGCTCCGTCGATCGCGGTGTCGAAGATGCGCGTGCCCACGGCAAGGTAGAACGGTCCGACGGCGGCGCGACCGTATTCCGCGCGCAATCGGGCGGCCACCCTCAACATGCGCAGCCCGGCGTTGTGCCCGTCCTCGTACCCCGGCGGGAACTGGGCGTGGTAGTCGAGGCTGCTGTTGATAAGTCGCAGCGAGATGAACCGCCAGTCCACGTTGTAGTCGCGCTCCGCGGCCACCATCCGGACCCACTTGCTGGTCATCCACGCGAACGGGCACACGGGGTCGAAGTAGAATCGGAGGTCGACTTCGCCGGTGGAGTTCATGCGCGGCGGATCATGGGTCGCAGACGACGACGGGGATCGTCCGGTCGGTCCAGGACTGGTAGTCGTTGTAGGTGGGATACATGTCCACCAGTTTCGGCCAGTATTTCTCGCGCTCTTCGTCGGTTGCATCGCGCGCGGTCAGGTTCAGGACCTCTTTCTTGATTTGGACCTGCACCTTAGGGTCGGCCTTGAGGTTGAGATACCACATCGGGTTCTTCTCGGAGCCGCCCCGCGAGGCCGCGACGACCACCCGGTCACCGTCCCGCAGGAAGTACAGCGGGCTGACCCGTGGTTGCCCGCTCTTGCGGCCGGTGGTGGTCAGCAGGGCGACGGGGATGTTCTGGAACGTGCCTCCCAGACCCTCGCCCCCGCGACGGCGGTACATGAACGTGTTGACGCGTGATATCCACTTGATGAAGAAGTCCGCGTATGACGAGTTGAGGTAACGGGGGGGGGATTTCGGCATGGCAGTCATTCTATGCTGGGTGGATGGACACTATTTCTGAAGTCGACCGCATAGCAGTTGCCGACGCCTACGTCGATGCCCTGGCCAGCCACGACGGCGACTCGGTGCAGTTCGCGCCCGGCTGCACCCGCATCGAGGTTGGCATCAAGACAGGGTTTTCCGGAGATCACCTGCGCCGCAGCCTGAATCGCGGCCCGCAGTTTCGCCTCATCGCCGCGACGACAGATCGGAACTACACCGTTGTCGGCGACGAGGTGCACGCGACGTTCAACGTCATCACCAAACCGGCGCTGGGTGGCCGCCGGGTTGCTGCCCGGGTGGAAGAGACGTTCCTGATTCCCGCGAGTGATGGCAAGATCCATCACATCAAGGCGAGTATCCGCCCGTTCATCCAGCGCTGATGCCTGCTCGGGCGGCTTAGATCCGCTCGATGATCGTGCCGGTGGACAGCGCGCCGCCGGCGCACATCGTGATGAGCGCCGTGGACTGGTCGGTGCGCTCCAGTTCGTGTAGAGCGGTGGTGATCAACCGGCTGCCGGTACTGCCCACCGGATGACCCAGCGCGATCGCCCCGCCGCTGACGTTGACCCGGGCCATGTCGGGATTGTGCACGCTGGCCCATGACAGCACCACCGAGGCGAACGCCTCGTTGATCTCGACGACGTCGATGTCGCCGATCTTCATTCCGGCACGTTCCAGCACCCGCGCGGTGGACTGCACCGGTCCGTCGAGGTGATAGTACGGTTCGGCGCCGACCAGGGCCTGGCTGACGATCCGCGCCCGCGGTATCAAGCCTTGCGTTCTTGCCACGCTTTCATCCATCAGCAGCACCGCCGCGGCCCCGTCGGAAATCTGCGACGACGTGCCCGCGGTATGGATACCGCCGTCCATTACCGGCTTGAGCTGGCTCAGCGACTCCAGGGTGGTGTCGCGCAGGCCCTGGTCGCGGGTGACCATCTGCCGCTCGCCGGTCGGCTGGTGCTGCTCGTCGAGCACCGGCGCCTCAATGGGTGAGATCTCGCGGTCGAACCGGCGCTGCGCCCAGGCTTGCTTTGCCCGATTCTGCGATTGCACGCCGAATGCGTCGACATCGCCGCGGGTGATGCCACGGCGCTTGGCGATCCGTTCGGCGGCCTCGAACTGATTGGGCATATCGATGTCCCACGACTCCGCGCGGATTGCCGAGCGGTCTGGGCCTGCGTTGGCGCCCAGTGCCACCCGGCTCATCGCCTCGACGCCGCACGCCATCCCGACGTCGATGGCGCCGGTCGCGATCAGCCCGGCGATGAGGTGATTGGCCTGCTGGGAACTGCCGCACTGGCAGTCGATCGTGGTCGCACCGATCTCCTCGGGCAAGCCCGCCGTCAGCCACGCCACCCGGGTGATGTTGTTGGACTGCTCACCGAACTGCGTCACGCAACCGCCGATGACCTGCTCGACATCGCCACCGTCGATACCGGCTTTCTCGATCAGCGCCTTCTGCACGGCGCCCAGTAACTCGGTCGCATGCAGGCCCGATAGCCAGCCGTTGCGCTTGCCGATAGGACTACGCGTGGCCTCTACGATGACAGGGTTACCCATTCCGCCAGGCTAGAACACGTTCCATTACTATGACAACCGAGGATGCTTTCATGCCTTTCGTCTGCGGTGAAGCCGTGTTTTACTGGACTAGAACACGTCGTCTTGAGTCCCCTGAGGAGTGCACCGATGACCTGCCCGAACCTGCCCGCCGGCTTCGACCCCACCGATCCCGACATCTACGCCGAGCGGCTGCCGGCCGAGGAGTTCGCGGAGCTGCGCAAGACGGCGCCGCTGTGGTGGAAAGAGCAGCCCGAGGGCAAAGGTGGTGGATTCCATGATGGCGGCTATTGGGTGGTGACCAAGCACACAGACGTCAAGGAGGTGTCGCGTCGCAGTGACGTCTTCTCCAGCTGGGAAAACGGCGTGATACCGCGCTTCAACGAAGACATCAATCGCGAGGACATTGAGGTCCAGCGCTTCGTGATGCTCAACATGGACGCGCCACATCACACCCGGCTGCGCAAGATCATCGCCCGCGGCTTCACTCCGCGGGCTATCGAACGGCTGCGCGAAGAGCTCAACGAACGGGCACAGAAGATTGCCAAGGAGGCCGCTGTTGAGGGTTCCGGTGACTTTGTCGAACAGGTGTCGTGCGAGCTGCCTCTGCAGGCGATCGCGGGTTTGCTCGGCGTGCCTCAGGAGGACCGCCGCAAGCTGTTCGACTGGTCGAACGAGATGACTGGCACCGAAGACCCGGAGTTCGCCCATATCGACCCTAAGGCGTCCTCGGTCGAGCTGATCGCCTACGCGATGAAGATGGCCGAGATCAAGGCCAAGAATCCCGGTCCAGACATCGTGACCACGTTGATCGAGGCGGACATCGACGGCGAAAAGCTCTCCGACGACGAGTTCGGGTTCTTCGTGGTGATGTTGGCCGTGGCCGGCAACGAGACCACCCGCAATTCCATTACCCAGGGCATGATGGCGTTCGCCGACCACCCCGACCAATGGGAGCTATTCAAGAAGGAGCGGCCGGAGACTGCGGTCGACGAGATCGTACGATGGGCCACGCCGGTCACCTCGTTCCAGCGCACCGCGTTGGAGGACTATGAGCTCTCCGGTGTGCAGATCAAGAAGGGCCAGCGGGTGGTGATGTTCTATCGCTCGGCCAACTTCGATGAGGACGTCTTCGACGATCCATACACCTTCAATATCCTGCGAGACCCCAACCCGCACGTCGGATTCGGCGGTACCGGCGCGCATTACTGCATCGGCGCCAACCTGGCCAGGATGACGATCAGCCTGATCTTCAATGCGATCGCCGACAACATGCCGGATCTCACCCCGATCTCGGCTCCCGAGCGGCTGCGGTCGGGGTGGCTCAGCGGCATCAAGCACTGGCAGATGGACTACGCCGGTGACTCCGCCGGTGGGTGCCCGGTGGCGAATTGATGGATTTCACGCCTGATCCCGCGGAGCAGGCTGTCGCGGACGTGGTCAGTGCTGTGCTCGAACGTGACTCGAGCTGGACGGCGTTGGTCGACGGGGGTGTGACGGCGCTGCCGGTGCCGGAACGTCTCGGCGGCGACGGTGTGGGCCTGCCCGAGGTCGCGACGGCAATGACGGAGCTCGGTCGCCACGGTGCCATCACCCCGGCGCTGGCCACCCTGGGCCTCGGCGTCATTCCATTACTGGATCTCGCCGACGACTCGCAGCAGGATCGGTTCCTGGCCGGGGTGGCCAAGGGCACGATGCTCACCGCAGCACTCAACGAACCAGGCGCGGCGTTGCCGGACCGGCCCGCCACCACGCTGGTCAACAACCGGCTGAACGGCACCAAGGTCGGCGTTGGGTATGCCGATCAAGCGGATTGGATGATCGTGACGGCCGATAACGCTGTCGTCGTGGTCTCACCCAGAACCGACGGTGTCCACCTGGTCCGTACCCCGACGTCCAACGGGGCCGACGAGTACGCGGTGACCTTCTCCGGCGTCGAGGTGGCTGACGGCGACGTGCTGGCCGGGGCAAGCGCGCATCGGGTGAACCAGTTGGCGCTGGCGATGATCGGCGCCTACGCCGGCGGCCTGGTGGCCGGGGCGCTGCGGCTGACCGCCGACTACGTCGCGAACCGGCACCAGTTCGGCAAGCCGCTGTCTACCTTTCAGACTGTGGCCGGACACCTCGCCGACGTCTATATCGCTTCGCGCACAATCGATCTGGCGGCCAAGTCGGTGGTTTGGCGGTTGGCGCAGGGGCGGGATGCTGACGACGATCTCGACGTGCTCGGCTATTGGGTGACTTCGGAAGCGCCGCCGGCGATGCAGGTGTGTCATCACCTGCATGGCGGTATCGGCGTCGACATCACCTATCCGATGGCCCGGTACTACGCGACGATCAAGGACCTGACCCGGCTGCTGGGCGGTCCGTCGCATCGTCTCGACCTGGTGGGAGCGCAATGTTCATCGACCTGACCCCGGAGCAGCGGGCGCTGCAAGCCGAACTGCGGCAATACTTTTCCGGCCTCATCAGCCCGGACGAGGCCGAAGAAATGCAAACCGACCGGCACGGCACGGCCTACCGCGAGCTGATTCGCCGGATGGGCCGCGACGGGAAGCTCGGTGTTGGCTGGCCGGTGGAGTACGGCGGCCACGGCTTCGGGCCGTTGGAGCAGCAGATCTTCGTCAACGAGGCGGCCCGCGCCGATGTCCCACTGCCCGCCGTCACGCTGCAGACCGTCGGCCCGACCCTGCAGGTCTACGGTAGCGAGGCGCAGAAGAAGAAGTTCCTGCCGGCAATCCTGGCCGGCGAGGTGCACTTCGCCATCGGCTATTCGGAGCCGGAGGCGGGTACCGACCTGGCGTCGCTGCGCACCACCGCGGTGCGCGACGGAGACCACTACATCGTCAACGGCCAGAAGATCTTCACTACCGGCGCCCACGACGCCGATTACATCTGGCTGGCCTGCCGCACCGATCCCGAAGCGGTGAAGCACAAGGGCATTTCGATCCTGATCGTAGACACCAAGGATCCCGGCTACTCCTGGACGCCGATCATCACCAGTGACGGCGCGCACCACACCAACTCCAGCTACTACAGCGACGTGCGGGTGCCGGTCGACATGCTGGTGGGGGAGGAGAACGCCGGGTGGCGGCTGATCACCACCCAGCTCAATCACGAGCGCGTCATGCTCGGCCCGGCCGGTCGGGTCGCCGGCATCTACGACAGGGTGCATGAGTGGGCATCCAAGCCCGGCGGTGACGGGGTCACTCCTATCGACCACGCAGACGTGCGGCGCGCGCTGGGCGAGATCCACGCAGTCTGGCGTATCAACGAATTGCTGAACTGGCAGGTGGCGGCCGCCGGTGACCACATCGATGTTGCGGACGCATCGGCGACCAAAGTCTTTGCTACTGAACGAATTCAGCCGGTCGGCCGGTTGGCCGAGGAAATCGTGGGCGAGTACGGCAACCCGGCAGAAGTAGAAGTAGCGGATCTCCTGGTCTGGCTGGACAAGCAGACCAAGCGCAACCTGGTGCTCACCTTCGGGGGCGGCGTCAACGAGGTGATGCGGGAGATGGTTGCGGCCTCGGGTCTCAAGGTCCCGAGGGTGCCACGATGACGGCCATCGAGGATGCGGTCGGCAAGGTTCAGGCGGCCGGGCGCAGCAAGCCCCGACTGGCTCGTGATCCGGTAAACCAACCGATGATCAGCAACTGGACGGAAGCTATCGGCGACCGGAACCCGATCTATTTCGACGAGTCCGCGGCCCGCGCCGCGGGCCATCCCGGAATTGTCGGGCCACCGGCGATGATTCAGGTCTGGACGATGATGGGCCTCGGCGCAAACCGGCCCGACGACGACCCGTTGGGCCGCATCATCCGGCTTTTCGATGACGCCGGATTCGTGGGCGTGGTCGCCACCAACTGCGAGCAGACCTACCACCGCTATTTGCGCACCGGCGAACAGGTCAGCATCAGTGCCGAACTGGGCGACGTGATCGGTCCGAAGCAGACCGCGCTGGGCGAAGGCTGGTTCATCAACCAGCACATCGTCTGGCAGGTCGGGGACGAGGACGTGGCCGAGATGAATTGGCGCATGCTGAAATTCAGGCCGCCTGAAGAAGACAAGCCCACAGTGCCCGAGGATCTTGATCCAGACAATATGATGCGGCCTGCCGCGTCGCGTGACACGCAGTTCTTCTGGGAGGGCGTCGCCGCGCACGAGCTGCGTATCCAGCGTAGGCCCGACGGCAGTTTGCAACATCCGCCGGTGCCCGCGGTGTGGCAGGATGCTACCGCGCCGATTGACTACGTGGTGGCCGGCGGTACCGGGACGGTATTCAGCTTTGTGGTGCACCACGCGCCGAAGGTGCCCGGCCGGTCGCTGCCGTTCGTGATCGCGCTGGTCGAACTCTCCGAAGGGGTGCGGATGCTTGGTGAGCTACGCAACGTCGACCCGGCCAGCGTGGAGATCGGGATGGGTGTTCGCGCAATCTATCTCGACTTCCCGGCTGGCGACTCCGGGCCGGAGTGGACCCTGTACGCGTGGGAGCCGGCATGAGCGCGCCTGTAGTCGAGGTCGGCACCAAGCTGCCGGAGCTCGCACTCTACGGCGACCCGACGTTCGTCGTGTCGACGGCGCTGGCGACCCGCGATTTCCAGGACGTACACCACGACCGCGACAAGGCGCAGGCGAAGGGGTCCAAAGACATCTTCGTCAACATCCTGACTGACACCGGCCTGGTGCAGCGGTACGTCACTGACTGGGCTGGTCCGCGGGCGCTAGTGCGTTCGATTTCGCTGCGGCTGGGAGTGCCATGGTACGCCTATGACACGGTGACGTTCTCCGGCGAGGTTACTGCTGTCGACGCCGGTCTGGTCACGGTGAAAGTGGTGGGCAGCAACAGTTTAGGCGATCACGTGATCGCAACCGTCACGTTGAAGACGGGACCATCCTGATGCCGTCGGGCGGCCTGTCTGGCCGGGCGGCAATCGTCGGCATCGGGGCGACAGACTTCTCGAAGAACTCCGGGCGCAGCGAGCTGCGGCTGGCTGCCGAGGCGGTGGGCGATGCGCTCGAGGATGCTGGGCTTACCCCAGCCGACGTCGATGGCCTGACCACGTTCACCATGGACTCCAACACCGAGATCGCTGTCGCGCGCGCCGCGGGAATAGGTGAGCTGAAGTTCTTCTCCGAGATCCACTACGGCGGCGGCGCGGCCTGCGCGACCATTCAACAGGCCGCAATGGCGGTGGCCACCGGTGTGGCCGATGTGGTGGTGGCGTACCGGGCGTTCAACGAGCGGTCCGGCATGCGGTTCGGCCAGGTGCAGGCGCGTCTGGGCGGAAATGCCGACGCTGCTGCAGATTCGACGGCTGCCGACAACGCGTTCTCCTATCCCCATGGATTGTCGACGCCCGCCGCGTTTGTGGCGATGATCGCCAAGCGTTACATGCACCTGTCCGGCGCCACCAGCCGCGACTTCGGCGCCATCTCGGTGGCCGATCGTCGACACGCGGCCAACAACCCCAAGGCGCACTTCTACGGCAAGCCGATAACCATTGAGGATCACCAGAATTCGCGGTGGATCGCCGAACCGTTGCGACTGCTGGACTGCTGCCAGGAAACCGACGGCGGAGTCGCGATCGTCGTCACCTCGCCAGAGCGGGCCCGCGACCTCAAGCACCGGCCGGCGGTGGTCGAGGCTGCCGCGCAGGGGTCCAGCCTGGATCAGTACACGATGGTCAGCTACTACCGTCCCGAACTCGACGGTCTGCCGGAAATGGGGCTGGTCGGTCGTCAGCTGTGGGAGCAGTCGGGGCTGAAGCCGACCGACATCCAGACCGCGGTCCTCTATGACCACTTCACCCCGTTCACGCTGATCCAATTGGAGGAGTTGGGGTTCTGCGGGTTGGGCGAAGCGAAGGACTTCATCGCTGACGGCGCGATCGAGATCGGCGGGCGGCTGCCCATCAACACCCACGGCGGCCAACTCGGCGAGGCTTACGTCCATGGCATGAATGGAATCGCTGAAGGCGTGCGGCAGCTGCGGGGCACGTCGATCAACCAGGTGCCCGGCGTCGAGCATGTGCTGGTCACCGCCGGCACCGGCGTGCCTACCTCTGGTCTGATCCTGGGCTGACGGCCCCGCATTGCCCCGTGGTTGAGCCGAGGTTATCGCGGCGGTGTCAACCCGATAGGATCATTGGCAGATCGCGGTCTGCGACGACAAAAGGAAATGGAAGCGTCTAGTAGCCAAGGAGCCACAGCTCATATGACCGATGATCCTCGCTAGGATGTCGTCTCCCGCCAGTACGAGCGCTGGACGTATCCTGAACCTATACAGGACCTCCAGGCGTGGCTCGTCAACAATTTCCCATTTGTGACGAGCCACGCCCGGGGGTCCTGTATAGGGTCAGGGGACGTTCCGCGCTCCTGATGGGGGGGGGGGACAACCCCGCCA
>Ga0114921_10000734_pt1 | contig 14088 bp, 9 predicted proteins | sample BentaG_FD_87016 | JGI IMG/M metagenome (GOLD analysis project Ga0114921, IMG submission 87016) | Deep subsurface microbial communities from South Atlantic Ocean to uncover new lineages of life (NeLLi) - Benguela_00093 metaG | ecosystem: Environmental > Aquatic > Marine > Oceanic > Sediment ...
CACCCCTCGACACACGGCGGGGCTTGCCTATGCAGAGCCCGCAGCGGTGGGTTCGTCGGCCCAGTCGGCGCGCGATGCGTCGGCGACGACGGGGGCGTCCGAAGATGGTGATGGGGCGTCTTCTGGCGGGTCTGACGGCACCGAGCCGTCGGAGTCGGGCTCAACAGATGGGCTGTCGGGGTCCCTGGCTGATGCCGACGTTGCCGATGCCGACGTTGCCGACCTTGCCGACGTTGATGCCGACGTTGACGAGCTTGGCGACCTTGCTGACGCGGCTGACGCGGCTGACGCCGACGCCGACGCCGACGCCGACGCGGCGGGCGCTGACGTTGTTGACGCGGCTGGCGCTGACGTTGTTGTTGCCGACGTTGTTGCCGACGTTGACGCTGACGTTGTTGATGCTGACGTTGTTGATGCCGACGTTGTTGATGCGGACGCTGAACCGGTCGCCGCTGAAGGGGACGCTGCGTTGGCAGCGGACCCCGCCGTTGAGGCATCGGCACCGGACGCGGAGGCGGCGAGCGGCGACTCGGCTACCGGGGTGGCAGCGGGCGGGGATGCCGAGAGCGCCTCGATCGAGTCGGACCCTGCTGCTGAGGCTGACCAAGCCGTCGCGGCTGCCGCAGCCGAATCTTCCGTCGAGGCTGATGGGCCGGCGCCCCTTGACGTTGCGGCGGTTGCCGACGCCCCCGCCCCGTCTTCGCTCGTCGCACCGGCCTCGGCGCTCACCACGGAGTCCGCTGCCGCCGTGAGTTCCCCGGCAAAGACGGTGCCGACCCTCCAGGACGCGTTCGCCGGTGTGGTCAGGGCGACCGCGCAGGTGGTGGTCGATGTATTGGATTGGGTGCTGGCCGCCTCGGGGACCACCTATGAAGACTCAGAGCTGCCGTGGGGGCTGGTCCTGGTGGCCGGACTGCGGCGTGAGATTGACCAGGCCTTCCGGGCCCCGTACCGGGTTTCGCAACAGGCAACTGCTCAGCTTGCCGTCGCCCAGAGCCCGAACCTGTTGGTGAACCCGGGCGCCGAGGTGGGAGATGCGTCGCTGTCGGGCAACAGCGCGGTCTCGATCCCGGGCTGGATGGTGACGGGCACTCCGACGGCGATCCCGTACGGCGCACTGCGCAACTCCTGGCCGCTCGGCCTCTCCTTCCCGTTGCCGAATCTGCCCTCGTTCATGGGCTACCCGAAGGCGCACAACGGGCCGCCAGACGGCGGTGCGCAGATGTTCGGCGGCGGGAATGTGGCCGACTCCCAGCTGACCCAGATCGTCGACCTCAGCGCCGCTGCGGCCGACATCGACACCGGCGAGGTGACCTACAACCTCAGTGGCTGGCTGGGCGGTTGGCTGGCCAATTTGTCCTCCGCCTCGGTCAAGGTCGACTTCCTCGACGCCAACAAGACCTACCTCGACACCACGAGCATCGGGTCGGTCGGCGTTCTGGAACGCTTCTTCGGCACCAAGTTGTTGGAACGCCAGACCGCCGGGTCAGTCCCGACGGGGACCCGCTACGCCCAGGTCGACCTCATTCTCGACCAGGTCAACATTTTCCCGCTGGGAATCAACGTCGACTACAACTCGGCCTTCGCCGACAACATCTCGTTTACCATCAGCGCCGACCTGCCGGCCCCCCCGCCACCGACGCCGCTGGTGTCGACTATCGGTGAGTTGGACCACGTGTTCATGGTGTACATGGAAAACAAGGGTTACAGCGACATCGTCGGCAGCCCCGACGCGCCGTTCCTGAACAGTTTGATCAACGCCTATGGGTCTGCGAACAACTTCTTCGGCCTGACCCATCCCAGCCTGCCCAACTACTACCCGGTCATCGGCGGCACGGACTACGGGTTGACCTATGAGTGCGAGGCAGTCTGCATCTTCGACCACGGAACAATCCTGACCGACAACATCGATGCCGCGGGAATGACCTGGCGGGGTTACGCGCAGAGTCAGCCCCCTGGACAACCCCTGGAGAATTCGGGCGACTACAGCGTCGCGCAGTTGCCCTTCGTGGCGTTCGAGGGTATCGGCAACGATCAGGCCTACGCGGAGCAGCACCTGTTCCCGCTCGATCAGATGGCGATCGATCTCTCGTCCTCGGAGACCGCCCCGGACTACGCGTGGTTCGCCGCCAACGAAAGCTTCAACGGCGAAGGCCCGATCGATTCCCTCGGGGACATACTGCAGTTCGCCTGGAGCCAGATCACCCCCGGCCACCAGTACAACGTTCCGGCACTTGACCAGTTCCTGTCCGAGACGGTGCCGGTCATCATGGATTCCGTGGTGTGGAACGACCCGGCCGAAGAGTCCGTCCTGGTCGTCACGTTCGACGAGGACAACGACAACTTGTCGCTGGGCTTCGGCGACGAGGGCAATCGCATCGTGACGGTCGTCATCCCGTCACCGGCAGCCGTCGTGGGCGGAATGCGGGGCGGTCACTTCACCGCGACCGACAAGTACGACCATTACAGCCTGATGCGCATGATCGAGGACTCGCTGGGACTTCCGACACTGTCCAATAACGACAAGTTCGCCGTCCCGATGAACGAGTTCTGGGTGTAAGGCCTCAATAGCCCTGCTACTTAGCGACTTTCGGCCCCTTAGGGACGGTCGTGCGCACATGTCGGGCTATGATCGCGCCATGTCTGACACCAAACTCGGCTGGGTCGCCCCTACCGCGCTCGTCATCGCCGTCGTCGCCGTAGCTCTCGCGGCCCTCGGGTTGGTGCGATCGTCCTCCTCGGGGGACGCTCCCACGGCCAGCGGCGAGGAGGCCAAGACAGCGGTCTGCGGGGCATTCGAGATAGTGCGGACCGCGGTGTCCCTGCAGACCAACGCAGATCTCGGCAAGGATCGGGCGGCTACTCAAGCAGTGGCGGCCAATGCCCGCCTGGCCACACTGGGCGGCGGCCAGTTCATGTTGGCCAGGCTGGACACCAATGAGGTTCCCGCCGACCTGGCCGACGCGGTGCGCTCGTTTGCGAACAACCTCGAATACATCGGGATGGGACAACTCGCGGGCGTACCCGCCCAGGATCCGAACCAGACGACACGCCTGAACGATGCTCAGGCAGACGCCGAGCGCGTCGTGGAACTCTGCGAGTAGCCGACGCTCACGCAGGGATGAAGTCGACCCCGGCCAGCGCTACGGCGTTGTCACGCTCGGGTATCTGCACAACGGCTTGGAAGCCGGCCTGAGGGGCATCGCTGTTCTTCCAGACGCACACGCGCAGCGTCTCGCCGGGAAACACCACGCCGGCCATCCGGGCGCCGTAGGACCGGAGCCGGCGGACGTCACCGTCGAGTAGGTTGTCGACCAACGCCTTGCACGTCATGCCGTAGGTGCACAGCCCGTGCAGGATCGGACGCGGAAATCCGGCTGCGGCAGCGAAATCCGGATCCGAGTGCAGCGGATTGCGGTCACCGCACATCCGGTAGAGCAGCGCCTGCTGGGGCGACACCGGGATGGACAGCTCGAGGTCGGGAGCCCGATCGGGAGCCGATGAAGATCCAGACGGACCGCGGTCGCCGCCGAAGCCACCCTCGCCGCGCGCGAAGATCGATCGCTTCTGGGTCCACAGCAACGTGCCGCCGGGATCGGTCACCGTCGACTCCGACCAGATCACCGCGGCCTTGCCCTTGTCCCAGATCTCGGTGAACTTGGTGACCGCAACGCCCCTACCCGACGGCGGGATCGGCCCGGGTACAGTCACGGACTCGCTCGCGTGCAGCACCCGGCTCAGATCGATGTCGATACCGGGGAAGCGCACTGCGGGCGCTTCGGTCATGTGGAAGCTCTGCGCGACGTTGCCGAACGTCGGTAGCACCTGCGGCGTGGCGTCGGTCAGGTAGCGCAGTTCGCGCTTGTCCATGGGGTTGCCGCCCGCGCCCAGGCCGAGGTGATAGAGCTGGACATCGCTACTGGTCCAGGAGAATTCGACGGGGTCGAGCTCAGCGCCGATAGCTTCATCGAGGTTGATGGGCACCGCTCAGTCCTTCCCGGGGCGCGTCGTGGCCGACGGGGTGGCTCCGGCGAGATGCAGTGCCGCAAGGTACCCGAACGTCATCGCTGGGCCGATGGTGCCGCCGGGGCCCGGATAGGTGTGGCCCATCACAGGTGCACTTGCGTTGCCCGCGGCGTAGAGACCCTCGATGATCGAGCCGTCGTCGCGCAGGGCGCGGCCGTGCACATCGGTGACGACGCCGCCCTTGGTGCCCAAATCGCCCGGGACCATTTTCACCGCGTAGAACGGCGGATGGCTGATCTCGCCGAGGTTCGGGTTCGGCTTGTTGGTGGGGTCACCGTAGTAGCGGTCGTAGGCGCTCTCGCCGCGTCTGAAGTCCTCGTCGACGCCGGAACGCGCGAAGCCGTTGAATCGCTCGATGGTCGCCTTGAAGGTGTCCGCGGGCAACCCCGTCTTCGCGGTGAGTTCGTCGAGGCTCGGAGCCGAGACGATCACTCCTGACTCCATCCACTTCTTCGGAATACGCTGGCCCGGTTGGAGTCCGGCGAAGATGTAGCGGTCGCGGTACTGCTGGTCGAACACCAGCCAGGCCGGGATGTTCTCGCCGGGGCCCGGGCCCTGTCCGTATTTTCCGCCATACATGTGGTGGCATGCCTCGACGTAGGGCATTGATTCGTTCATGAAGCGCTTGCCGGTCATGTTGACGATGATCGAACCGGGGGAGTTGCGCTCGGACAGGGCGAACCACGGCGCATCGACCAGGGGTACCGTCGGCCCCCACCATGCGTCTTCCATGACATCCAGTGCCGCGCCCAACTTCTCGGCGGCCAGGATGCCGTCACCGGTGTTGGCCTTGGCGCCGACCGTCCACGCCGTGGTGATCGGGGCTCGCTGGTACTTCACCCTCATCTGCTCGTTGTGCTCAAACCCCCCGCTGCCGAGGATCACCCCACGACGGGCTCGAATGAGTTGTGGCTCAGCATTGTCCGGGGAATCAGGGGGCAGCACCCAGATGCCACGTACCGCGCCGTCCTCGACGTAGAGGTCGGTCATCGCGGTGTTGAGCCGAACCGGCACGCCGGCTTTCTGCAGGCCGATACGCAGCGGGGCGATGAGCGCGCGGCCCATACCTACCAGGTTCTTCCCGGTCGCCTGCGCCCACATGGTGCGCGCGCCCACCCTCAGGCTGCGCAGCACGCCCCGTGGATGCCGCTTGAGCTGGTTCAGCCGCATGTAATCCTGCTGCATGACGACGACGTTGAGGGGCACCTTGCCGTAGGCCGGCTCCAGCCCTTTGGCGTCGGGCCCCAGTTTCTTGGCGTCGAACGGCTTGGGTTCCACCGACCGGCCCGAAGCCTTGCCGCCCGCTGTCTCGGGGTAGTAGTCGGAGTACTTCGGCACCCAGCAGAGCTTGAGTGGGGTGTGCCTGAGAACGAAGGACAGCATCTCCGGGCCGCGATCCAGATAGGTGTCGATCTTCTCTGCCGGGACCACGTCGCCGATGATCGTGTGCAAATAGGTGCGGGCCGACTCTGGGGTATCCGAGACTCCGTCACGCTTGAGGATCTCGTTGTTGGGAATCCAGACGCCACCACCGGACCGCGCAGTGGAACCTCCGAAGTGCGGTGCCTTCTCGACGACTACTGTTGAAAGACCCTGGTGGGCGGCCGTGAGGGCGGCGACCATGCCGGCGGCGCCACTGCCGACCACAATGGCGTCGTACTCCTGTCCAGTCATCTAGAACACGTTATAGAATTGTTGGGCCGACCCACAACTGTGCCGGTCCACGGAATGAGGGGACTTCACGAATGTTGTCCGTTGAGGTGCGTGACTGGTTGGCCGCCGACTTGGCGCAGGCCGAGCGAAGCCGGGTCCCGATCGGCCCGCTCACAGCAAGAGAACCGGACATCGACGTGGTCGACGCGTACGAGATTCAGCTGATCAACATTCGGCAGAAGGTCGCCGAGGGCGCCCGTGTGATCGGGCACAAAGTCGGCCTCTCGTCAGAGGCCATGCAGAAGATGATGAATGTCGACGAGCCCGATTACGGGCACCTGCTCGACGAGATGGAGGTCTTCGAGGACACGCCGGTGCAGTCCGGTCGATTTCTCTATCCGCGCGTCGAGGTGGAGGTCGGTTTCGTACTCGCCGATGACCTGCCTGGGGCAGGCTGCACCGAGGACGACGTGCTGGCGGCAACGGCAGCGTTCGCGCCTTCGATCGAGCTCATCGACACCCGCATCACCGACTGGAAGATCAAACTCTGCGACACGATCGCCGACAACGCCTCGTCGGCCGGTTGGGTACTCGGGCAGGCGCGGGTGTCACCCAAGGACGTGGATATCAGAGCCATCGAGGCAGTCCTCAAGAACAACGGCGAAGTCGTTGCCGAGGGGCGCAGTGATGCGGTGCTGGGAAATCCGGTCACAGCGGTCGCCTGGCTGGCTCGCAAGGTCGAGGCCTTCGGGGTGCGACTGAAGGCCGGCGACATCGTGCTGCCCGGCTCGTGCACCCGCGCCATCGACGCGCCACCGGGCAGCAATTTCGTCGCGGACTTCGCCGGATTAGGTTCAGTGCAACTGAGTTTCGAATGAGCTTCCGAGCGACGTCCGAATGGATGACTGTCCGAATGGATGACTAAGGAGAACCAATGCCTGGTACGGCTGGACGCAAAACTCAAGTCGCGATCGTCGGATCGGGCAACATCAGTACCGATCTGCTGTACAAACTGCTGAGGTCGGACTGGCTTGAGCCGCGCTGGATGATCGGCATCGATCCAGACAGCGAGGGGTTGGCCCGGGCCCGCAAACTGGGGTTGGAGACCAGCCACGAGGGAGTGGACTGGCTGCTGGGCCTCGATGAGAAGCCCGATCTGGTGTTCGAGGCCACCAGCGCCTACGTGCACCGCGATGCGGCGCCCCGGTACGCCGAGGCCGGCATCCGCGCGATCGACCTGACCCCGGCCGCTGTCGGCCCCGGAGTGATACCGCCGGCGAACCTGCGAGAGCACCTCGATGCGCCGAACGTCAACATGGTGACCTGCGGCGGCCAGGCCACGATTCCGATCGTGTACGCGGTGTGTCGGGCCGTCGCCGAACAAGGCGGCACCGTGCCCTACGCGGAGATCGTTGCGTCGGTGTCCTCGGCGTCTGCCGGACCCGGAACCAGGGCCAACATCGACGAGTTCACCAAGACGACCAGCGCCGGTGTGCAGGCCATCGGCGGCGCCGCACGCGGCAAGGCGATCATCATCCTCAACCCGGCCGATCCTCCGATGATCATGCGCGACACCATCTTCTGCGCCATCCCCGAGGACGCCGATCGCGACGCGATCGCGCAGTCCATCAGGGACGTCGTCGCTGATGTGCAGAGCTATGTGCCGGGTTATCGACTCCTCAACGAACCCCAGTTCGACGACCCGTCGATGAACTCCGGCGGACAGGCCGTCGTCACCACATTCGTGGAAGTGGAGGGTGCCGGCGACTACCTGCCGCCGTACGCTGGAAACCTGGACATCATGACCGCCGCGGCGACGAAGGTCGGCGAGGAGATCGCGCAGGAGACACTGGCTAGGGAGACGGTCTGAATGAGCGACATCTACTTCAACCCGATCTGGGACGTCCGGTTGACCGACACGTCGCTGCGCGACGGTAGTCACCACAAGCGCCACCAGTTCACCGCCGATGAGGTCGGCGCCATCGTCGCCGCTCTTGATGCCGCCGGCGTACCGGTCATCGAGGTCACCCACGGCGACGGACTGGGTGGGTCGAGCTTCAACTACGGCTTCTCCAGAACTCCCGAGCAGGAACTCATCAAGCTGGCCGCCGAGACCGCGAAGGAGTCCAAGATCGCCTTCCTGATGCTGCCCGGGGTGGGCACCAAGGAGGACATCAAGGAGGCGCAGAACAACGGCGGTTCGATTTGCCGCATCGCCACCCACTGCACTGAGGCGGACGTCTCCATCCAGCATTTCGGTCTGGCCCGCGAACTCGGTCTGGAGACCGTCGGGTTCCTGATGATGAGCCACACCATCTCCCCGCAGAAACTGGCCGCCCAGGCCCGGATCATGGCCGATGCCGGCTGCCAGTGCGTCTACGTCGTCGACTCGGCGGGTGCGCTGGTGCTCGAGGGTGTGGCCGACCGCGTCTCGGCTCTGGTCGCCGAACTGGGGGACGACGCACAGGTTGGTTTTCATGGCCACGAGAACCTGGGTCTCGGGGTGGCCAACTCGATCGAAGCCGTGCGGGCCGGCGCCAAGCAGATCGACGGTTCGTGTCGCCGCTTCGGCGCAGGTGCGGGTAACGCACCGGTCGAGGCCCTCATCGGCGTGTTCGACAAGATCGGCGTGAAGACCGGGATCGACTTCTTCGACATCGCTGATGCCGCGGAAGAGGTCGTCGCGCCGGCGATGCCCGCCGAGTGCCTGCTGGATCGCAACGCGCTGATCATGGGGTACTCCGGGGTCTACTCCAGCTTCCTCAAGCATGCGATCCGCCAATCCGAGCGCTACGGGGTGCCCGCACACGCGCTGCTGCACCGGGCCGGGCAACGCAAGCTGATCGGCGGCCAGGAGGACCAGCTGATCGACATCGCCCTGGAGATCAAGCGGGAGATGGACGCGTCGGTGTAGGACGAGACCCTACAGCTGAACGAGGCTCTCATCCATCAGCGCAACCCCAGCATTCTTGAGTGTGAGGTCTTTGCGGACGACTCCGAAGTTCTGCTCTTGGTTAGTGGGGTCCGTTCCGCCGTCCACCAATTCGTAGTATATGAGTGGTCCGGCCCAGTCCCAGAGTGCGACCTGCTGGCGGGCCTGCAACATTATCGCTGCCTGATGTTCCTCGGACACCGCGTTCACACTGGTACCCGTCGGCGCCCCGTACTCGGTGGTCCAGATCTTTTTGTGGCCGTCCCCATGGCTGTCCATCACGCTCTGCAACGCGGGCAGGTCCCTGAACCCGCCGATTTGTCTTTGGTCGGGGTCCATGGGTAGCTCGGGGAAACTGTACGGATGAACGGCGACCCCGTCGGCGAGTTGCGCCGCCCCATTGCCGTACAGCTGCTCGAGATAGTCCGCAGGTGGGATTTCGGCGCCTGGCGTATCGTACTGCGGCCCAAGCCCACCGATAAGAACTGTGGCTCTTGGATCGACACCGCGTATTGCCGTCGCAGCCGCCCGAAACAGGTCGCCGTACTCGTTGGCATCAGGTCGCCCTGGCCAGAACTTGGCGGTATTCGGTTCGTTCCATATCTCCCAACTACGCACCCCGCGCGGCGCGTAGCGCGCGGTCGCGATTCGCGCGAACTCCGCGTAGTCCGACAAGTCTTCGGGCCTGGAGTGACTTGGGTATTCGAGACTCGCTACCGGTGAACGCGCCCATGCCGGGGTGAACCCAAGCATGAACAGCACATTCATCTGGTGGGATACGGCCTCATCGACAAGATTGTCGACTGGCGCCCAATTGAACTTGCCCTTCTTTGGTTGGACTGCCGACCAATCAATGTCGATTCTGACCCATTCCACATCCATGGTCGCCATGAGGTCGAACTGCTGCTTGACAGTTCCTGCATCCGCGCCCCTGAAATGTAAAGTCATGCCAATGCCGGCGGCGGGGTCGTCGTTGATGAGGAACAGGTTGTTGTGGCCGGTTCGTTGGCCCTCAGCCACAATCAGAACGATCAATGCACCTATGGCGCTTGTCAATTCAACACGTATGCCTTCGTCGGGCTCGTATTTGGTGTCGCCGTACACAGTGACCGGAATCGTCGCTGCTGTCTGCCCCGGCGCGAATACCACAGAGCCCGTCGTGGCGGCGAAGTCCTCACCTGCCGTCGCCGTGTAACTAGGGCCAGGGTAGCTGGACACCGTGTAATTGACTGTCACAGCGTTGTCAGACGGCCCTGACAGTTCGACCGTCAGCAGCTCGATCCGTGCTCCACTGTCGCCTTCAGCGATATGGGTTTCACCACGCTGGAAACCCACCGTAACTTCAGCCGCCGCGCCGTCCTTGCCCTTCTTGCCTTTGTTTCCGAACAGTCCCCCGTTGCCGCCGTTGCCACCCCTACCGCGCTGGCTGCCGGCGGCTCGCCCCGCCGCATTGTCGTCAGCACCCGTGTCGCCAGTTGCCAGCGCGGCGCCTCCGTCGCCCCCATTTCCGCCATCGCCATAAATAAGCCCACCCCTGCCGCCGTGGCCGCCGTCAGCACCGGGCATACCGTCGCCGCCGTCTCCGCCACGGCCGAACCATCCAGCGGCCCCGCCGTTCCCGCCGTTGTAGCCATGGCCTCCATTGCCGCCCCACAGTCCGGCGTTTCCGCCATGGCAGGCCGAGATACCGGTGCAGGAGTCGGCATCCCAACTGAAGCCATCGCCGAACAACAATCCAGCGTTGGGATTCTCCGGGGTGCCATCGCCGAACAGGCGAAATGCGTCGGTCGCAGCTTTCGCATTGGCGATTTGGATCGTGTCAGACTCACGGCGCTCGACCGCCGCCGCACCCAGCATCAATGTCGCAGCCATTGGAGCAACCGGATCACCACCAGTGTCCGAAAGCAACACGTTCGACTGCGTCGTCGCCGCCCCAGCCGGTGCCGCCGTCTCCATCACCACCACATCGACACTCTCATTCGGTGCGGTCCACACCACTCCAGGCTGGCCGACCTCGGCAGAGGAACCAGCGCTGGCTGGCTGGAACGACTGGAACGACTCTTCGATGGGCGTGGCGAGATTCTTCCGCTCAGCTGTCGGCACCGTTACCGGATCAGGATCAACCTCGTCCACCGATTCGAAAACAGAAGCGACAGATCTACTAGAGGATCGAGCCCAATCGCTGTCAGGGACGATGTCGCCTGAGCTTTCAGCGGTGTGCGAAAGGTCATCGGGGCTCACGTCCTCGTCCGCGAGCTCATCAAGATTGGCGGCCAAGTCTTCCTCAGGGGCAACTTCAGCATCTTCGTCAGCGCCGAATGTTCCTGGATCACCGCTGTCGGCCGAAGTATCAATAGACGTATCAATATCGGTATCCGACGACGGACCATCGTTCTCGGTTGCCGAAGGCGAACCCGTCTCCGCAGACGAATCGCGCGAATCCGACGAAGCCGAGCTCGACGTGCTCGACCCCGAAGAACCGTCTGAACCTGTAGCGTCGGCAAACGCCACTGCGGGCATCGACGCGATCGCCGCGCCTACACCCAAAGCGATTGCTAGCCCGCCCACTCGCCCTACGTAGCGGGAATAGCCCGACGCGCTGAATCTGGTCGGCCTTCGAACAGCATGCGCGAACTTCTCGACATCACTGCCGTCGTGAATGCTTAGCGGTGGCCGCGGCGGCGAGAAACCCTGGCCGTCCGAAATCGGCTGTTGCTGAGCTTCTTTGATGACTGTCCCCGAACTCGACCGATTTAGGGTGCTGACCGGTCTGCCGATATGTTTTTGGCTTTGATGCAGCTGATCCTAACCCCTGGGTGGTCTGCGAAGCACTGCAACTGGTAAACCAGATTCACCAATTCCCGTCGCGATGTGGCCACGGTGGGCGGCGTCCGATCATCGAACTTTCGACCAACGCAACCGACCCACAAGACGGGCTGGCGAACCGAGCGTCACACCCGGCGGGCACGATGGGGGCATGGCGACACGAGCCGAGGCGCAGGCGATCCTCGAACAATTGGCCGGCCCTGAAGCGCGGCTGCGCGATGACCAGTGGTCGGCCATCGAGGCGTTGGTCGTGCAGCGCCGTCGGGCGCTTGTCGTCCAGCGCACGGGATGGGGGAAGTCGGCGGTTTACTTCATCGCCGCCAAGCTGTTGCGAGCCGCCGGACGTGGCGCCACGGTCATCGTCTCGCCGCTGTTGGCACTCATGCGAAACCAGGTAATGGCCGCCGAACGAGCGGGTGTGCAGGCCGCCACCATCAATTCGAGCAATGTGGCCGACTGGGATGAGATCCACGAACGAGTGCGTGGCGGCGAGCTCGACGTGCTGCTCGTCAGCCCGGAACGGTTGAACAACCCGGACTTTCGCGACCAGGTACTGCCCGCACTGGCCCGTGACGCCGGGCTGGTGGTGGTGGATGAGGCACACTGCGTGTCGGACTGGGGCCACGATTTCCGTCCCGATTACCGGCGCATCCGCACGCTGATCGCCGAACTCGGCTCCGATGTGCCGGTGCTGGCCACCACTGCTACCGCCAACGATCGCGTCGTTGCCGACGTCGCTGCTCAATTGGGGGTCGGCGGATCTGATACCCAGGGAGATACGTTGTTGCTCCGGGGTGGACTGGACCGGGAGTCGCTTCGGCTGTCGGTCGTGCAGGCGGGGGGTCCAGCTCAGCGTGCGGCTTGGCTTGCCGCGCATATCGATTCACTTCCCGGTTCCGGCATCGTCTACACGCTGACTGTCGCGCAGGCACACGATATCGCGGCGCTGTTGCGCGACCGGGGCCATCAGGTCGCGGCCTACACCGGTTCCACCGAGGCGGCTGAACGCGCGCAGCTCGAGGCCGATCTACTGGCCAATAGTGTCAAGGCGCTGATCGCCACATCTGCGCTCGGCATGGGCTTCGACAAGCCTGATCTCGGCTTCGTCGTGCATCTGGGTGCGCCGTCGTCGCCGATCGCCTACTACCAGCAGGTCGGCCGCGCTGGACGGTCCACCGACAGTGCCGAGGTGATCCTCTTGCCCGGAAGCGAAGACCAAGATGTGTGGCGATATTTCTCTTCGGTCGCCTTTCCATCGGAATCCATGGTGCGCAACGTAATTCAGGTACTTGACCAGGATCGACCCCAATCGACGCCCGCGCTGGAGCCACTGGTCGATCTTGGACGGTCCCGCCTGGAGATGGTCTTGAAGGTGCTCGACGTCGATGGTGCGGTGCGGCGGGTGAAGGGCGGCTGGGTCGGGACGGGCGTGCCGTGGGAGTACGACGAGCCGCGCTACCGTGCCCTCGACGCGGCCCGTAAACGCGAGCAGCAAGCCATGCTCGACTACCAGGCCGCCCGGGGCTGCCGAATGGCGTTCCTGCGCAGCCAACTCGACGATCCAACGCTGGGCGCCGAGGAGTCCTGCGGTCGGTGTGACAACTGCACCGGTGCCCGTTTCGGCGGCGACGTCGACGCGACCGCGGCCGCCGATACTCGGGCGCGGCTGATGCGGCCCGGAGTGGAGATCACCCCGCGCAAGCAGTGGCCATCCGGGTTGGGCAAGCTCGGGGTGCAGCTCAGCGGGAAGATTTCCGACGGTCCCGGGCCGGGGCGCGTCCTGGGCCGACTGACCGACCTGGGGTGGGGAGCTCGACTGCGCAAGTTGCTCGACCAAGATGACGCGGAGGTGCCCGAGGACGTCGTGCGGGCCGCGGTAAAGGTGTTGGCGTCCTGGAACTGGGCGGTGCGACCGACCGCGGTCATGGCGCTGGACTCGGACACACATCCGCTGTTGATCTCGTCGCTGGCTTCCAAGTTGGCTGAGTTGGGTCGGCTCACCGACCTCGGCACCCTGTGCTTCGCGGCGGACCGCAGGCCGGTAACCGCTGCGAATTCCGCGTATCGCGTTGCAGCGTTGCACCAGTCGTGGTCGTCCCCGGATGCGGACCCGATCCGCGCTGCGGGCGGGCCGGTGCTCCTGGTAGACGACATGACCGACACCGGATGGACAATGACCATGGCCGCGCGGGTGGTGCGTGCCGCGGGCGCACCTGAGGTACTTCCCTTCGCGTTGGCGGCCACCAGTTGAGGTGTGCGGGGTCGGCTTGTCTCGCTCCTCATCGGTATCGTCATCCAGGCTGCCGTGATGTTCTGGGGCTTCGCCATTCTCAAGCCACGTGTGCACGCGGCTGCATACGCACGACGAGAGGCATCAAGATGGCCAGGGGATACGTCGAGAAGAGGAACTCAACGGTCCAGCTCGCGCAGCGGGTCCGGCGCTTGATCCGGCCCGCCAACGTGCAGATCAAGGCCGCCTCCGCGAATATGCGGATCACCCGTGATGTCCGCATTCCGATGCGCGATGGCAGGGCGGATTCAACTGGTCGTCGCAACACCTCGATCACGGAGGTGTGGTGTGGCGAAGCAAAAGGGCGCGAAGCCGAGTGGTGTTGAGCGGCGGCAGCGGGCGGCTGATCGTGCGTTGCGGC
>Ga0114921_10000735_pt1 | contig 14061 bp, 14 predicted proteins | sample BentaG_FD_87016 | JGI IMG/M metagenome (GOLD analysis project Ga0114921, IMG submission 87016) | Deep subsurface microbial communities from South Atlantic Ocean to uncover new lineages of life (NeLLi) - Benguela_00093 metaG | ecosystem: Environmental > Aquatic > Marine > Oceanic > Sediment ...
GTCTATTGTAACCGATGTTGATTTTTCTGAACCTTCCTGCTGGAAAGTATTGTAAAACTGTTGAAAATATGTGAAATCGAGCACAACTTCCGAAGTTACTGTGTAAACATTGTTGTCACAATAAAATCGATTTGTTGATGATGAATTAACATAACTTTCCACTTCAATCTTATGTGTGGTACCTGCTTCAAATATCAAAGATTTTGTTTCTCCACCTTGAACGATTTCTTGAACCTCACCATCAACTAATAGATTAGTTGAGAAGGTTGATGGAAGACCGTTGATATTTACACTAACTGAATAGGGCGTTATTGCAGGTGCAGTTGAATTTGCCCAAACAACGCGAGTATATGGATTTGGTTTACCAAAAAAACTACTTAAAGTGCCGGCTGTGACAGTAAGTTCAAATGGTAGAACTTGACTTTCAGCTTCAATTCTAAAAGCGCCTTTAGAATTCATGTCGACTGTTCCACCCGACACGGATACGCTGCTGGATATCGGTCTACCGGATTCATCCAAGGTAACTCCATACAGGCTGTTATCTGCCTGTTCTATCAGGATGGATTCGCCTTGACTAAAGGCATAATTTCTAGCCTCATATTCAATGCCATTGAAATTTGTTGTAGCAATTATCTGATATCCTCCTAAAGGCAATGGTGTAGAATCCAGCTCTAAGTATCCTGTACCGTCAGAACCAGTCACAAATGCTCCAGTTCTTATAGTATTTTCTTCAGAATCTATAATTCTAATATTGACTTCTTCGCTAAGTGGTATCTCTCTTGCATCAGAAAGACGTAGAAATGTTAGTGCTCTTATCTGAGTTGGATTTTCGGGTCTATACGGGTAAACTCCAATTTGGAATCCTGATTCAACAAAACCTGATGTAACAGGTTGATTTCCAATCCACACATCTGCGAGTTGGCCTTCTACAAGTCTACCGGCAGCTGATTGTCTAATCATCAGCTTAAATCTATCATCACTGAAGATAGGATTTGAAGAAGCTTGTGAATAGATCTGATTATTTAATTGTGAAAGAAAATCATAAGGATTAGAGGGATTACTTGATAGCTCCGTTGTAAGTATGAAAAACATTGCCGATGAAATTCTATAGTGCAAGTCTGGAACGAGCTTATAAGTAAAATCTGGTCCACCGCCTAGAACATCTTTTCCCATGAAACTCCAGACATCATAATATTTCAAATTCACAACAGGATCTCTCAATACAATATCTCTTCTACCTTGTAGGTTCATTGCCACTATCTGTGTGGCTGCCTCAGTCATCCCTTCTTCAGCCCACGAACCTTCTCCTGGAGTCAAATATAATGCATCATGGAAAGCATGGATAAGTTCGTGAGTGAATACTGCGTCCCATGAAGGTGATGTCCCAATACTTGGAGGAAGTTGACTCATGATTATCGTGTCAGTAGCGCCATAGTAGAAATTCCAAGGATGTGAATCAGGGTCATAGCTTAAAGTTACTGTAATAATATTTGAGGGATCTCCATAGATCGATTTGATTTCAGGATAAACAAGATCAAATAGTTCTTGAGCATAACCTCTCCTATCAACAGGAAAACTTGAATCATAAACTAACGTTATATCTCCTTCTCCAATTGCTCCCAGAACTGGAAGTGTTTGCTGAAAAGGCTCAGTAGTTAGAATATTGAAGTCGGGAATAACTGCACATAATGGGGCCGAGATAAAGAGTTCGTTAGAATTCTCATTTGAATATCCACTGATTGGAACAAAGATGAAATATCGAGTCTGATATGAAGATAATGTTAAAGATACTATTATGAGAAAAACAATTAACGGTTTAAAATTGTTTCTCAACTTCATCGTTCCTATTTTTCCTAAAATCTGCAATCTCACTCAAAGATGATATGTGAATATTCAAGATACTTTCATTATGTGGCAATTTAAGACGCTTAAATGTTGATGCTAGATGTGGTGATTTGGTTTAATCTCCAACATAAAGTTTTATTTAGAGTACCTATTATCATGGACTGGTTTGAGGTAATGATTTGAATGTCATCTCTAACTGGTACACCCATTGTTGTGTTGAAACAAGGTACTACAAGAAGTAAGGGTCGGGAAACTCAAAGATCGAATATCACAGCTGCAAAAGTCATAGGCGAGATAGTGAAGAGTACGCTTGGCCCACGTGGAATGGATAAGATGCTCGTAGATACTCTCGGAGATGTAACGATTACAAGTGACGGCGCAACAGTCTTAGATGAAATTGATGTTCAAAATCCTGCCGCTAAAATGATTGTAGAGGTAGCTAAGACCCAAGATGATGAGATTGGTGATGGAACTACCACAGCGGTAATATTGGCCAGTGAGTTACTTGGAAAGGCTGAAGAACTTCTAGATAATGATGTTCATCCCACAATAATTGTTTCAGGATACAATAAAGCTTCTCAAAAATCTATAGAATTACTAAACCAATTATCAAAATCCGTGAATCTTAAAGACAAATCAACAATGAAGAAAATCGCGATTACCGCAATGTCCAGTAAAGGCATTGGTAAAGCCAAAGAATACTTCGCTGAAATGGCAGTAGATGCAATCACACTGGTGATGGAAAAGAGAGGAGAATCATACTTGGCTGATCTGGATGATATTCAGATCATGAAAAAGGAAGGAAAGAATCTTTCTGACTCAGAGCTAGTAAAGGGCATGGTGCTCGATAAAGAAGTAGTTCATCCCGGAATGCCTAAGATAGTGAAGAACGCGAAGATTATCTTATTGGATACTGCTTTAGAGATTGAAAAGACCGAATTTAGTGCAGAAATCAGAATCACAGATCCATCACAGATGAAAGCATTCAAGGACCAAGAAAACCAAATGATGATAGGAATGGTTGAGAAGCTTAAAGCAACAGGAGCAAACGTCATCTTCTGCCAGAAAGGAATAGACGACATGGTGCAACATTATCTGGCAAGAAATGAAATGATAGCTGTTCGAAGGGTAAAGAAGTCCGATATGGAGAAACTGTCGAGAGCAACAGGTGGCAGCATAGTTACGAATCTAGATGACTTAACTTCAAAGGATCTCGGCCTCGCTAAAATCGTCAAAGAGAAGAAGATTGGTGAGGATAAACTAATCTTCACAGAAGGATGTAAAAACCCCAAATCTGTCACAATTCTGATCAGATCAGTTTTACAGAAACTCCTTGATGAGGGTGAAAGAGCGATAGAGGACGCTCTGTCAGCTGTGGCAGCAGTTGCAGCTAAGAACAAAATAGTATCAGGTGGAGGAGCCATAGAGATGGAGATTGCAAAGAGGCTTCGAACATATGGGGCGAAAGTAGGTGGAAGAGAACAGCTAGCTATTGAGGCTTTTGCATCGACTTTTGAATCCATCCCAAGGACATTAGGGGAGAATGCAGGTCTAAATCCAATCGATATTATGGTAGCTTTGAGGGCTGCTCATGCTAAGAAAACGGGTTTGGAGATGGGTGTTGATGTCCATAGTGGTAAGGTCAAACCAATGTCCAGATTAAGTGTAATTGACCCTACAAGGGTGAAGGAGCAAGCAATAAAGTCAGCCACAGAATCAGCCTCAATGATTCTCAGAGTTGATGATGCTGTTACTGTGGCGAAACCCTCGACGCCTCCTATAGGACCTCAAGGTGGAGTACCGCCCCAATAGCTAATTTCAGACATTACATAAAATTCTGTGATCGCGGCCAAATTTTATTCTACTAGCAAGTCACCATAGGGTAATAAAACTACTGAAATCGGATTTACTACTTTCTTCGCTTTGATCTTATTTTTTGCTTTCATTTTGATTTTCTCTAATAGATCTATACAATCAAGTTGAAGTCTAACGTTTGCATCATCGGCCTTCTTAAGAATAAGATTAGAAATTTCTAAGACTGGTGTTTCAGGCTTTATCGTGATTCTGATAGCCATGCCTAAGTCTTCCAGTATCTCAATAGTCGCTTTTGCTCTCTTGATATTTCTACGCGCTCTACTTTCGAGTATGCTTACGTTCTCTCTTGTTGTTTTAAGTTGCCTTGCAACTCTCTCTTGTGTTATTCCTTGCGATCTCAATTTCAATACCTGTATCTGCCGATCAGTGAGGAGGTTTGTGTTTTTGCGCATGATTTTACACGAAAAAGTTGTTAGACATGTCTAATAATTCTTTCCAGAAATCACAAGATAATGATGATATTTCAATTCACCGAGATTGCTATTCGAGCCGAGAAAGTTATTGAATATTATATTGATTGTATGCAAATGATTCTTTCCAATAAATTGGTTATTGTACCTGATTAAAGATTAGTCTCCTTTATGATATAAGAATTCTCAAATGAATGAAGTCAATCCAAGTCCCGCCCATGCGGAAATGGTTACTAAAATCCAGATCTTCCAATTCCAAGCAATTACTTTCGCACCATCAAGTTGGCCAAAAGGAAGTAGATTAAAAACTGCCAACCAGAAATTTATTGCAGCTCCAAAAATACCAATATTCCAAGGAAGAACACCCAAGACTGATATGAAGAGAATGGTAACAGCTAGTAATAGATTCATCATGATGCCTGATATCGATATAATGCCATATTCTCGACGAGTTATGCCACGGCTACCAGGAATTATGTAAACAGCACCTGGAGCCGCAAAAATCAGACGACCACCGGACATGAAAGCTAGAATTAAAGCCAGACCAAGGCCTGTCGGCCATAATTTGAAGCTGGCTTGGCAACCGTATTTTCTAGCGAAATATCTATGTGCAGTCTCATGAAGAATGAATCCTAAACCAACGGTGAATAATGAAATAATCATTCTCTCAATGAATGCTTGTAGAGACATCAAAGCCCCTACCGAGAAGCAGATACTCAAAACTAGCCAAGCTATGAGAATTTGTTGTGTTTCGCTCCTATCTATAAGAGTGTGTGTTTTGATTTTTGATCTTTGTACAAATCTAGATTTTGTTGTAGTTCTGTTAGAGGAGGGAGGCTTTCTGGCCATACCAATTCCAGCGCATCTATGTATCTCTGGTAATCTATGTTGAGAACAATATGTCCTGCCACAATAACTACATATGAATGGCAGATTGACCGATATTTCGCATTCCTGACATATTGCCATAGTCAAGTCTTGATTAAGATATTACTAAAGGGTTGTCTAACATAGATGCAATATAATAGTATGTTTCAGACATGAACACATTAATCAAGGATGGTTTTTTAGATGATTGTATTATTCGAACGGGTCTCGCCAAGCCGCTAATTGCGGCAAGTGAATGTCGCCTACAACACTAACACCAAAACCTCATCGAGGGGCAACGCCCCACTTGATTTGGCTCTCTCAGAGGCAGGCATGTATTGGCGCCCGTCTGGAAATAGTTCAACTCAAATTTCCATGATTGTTTTATGAATATCTGTCTTTATTATAATTTATATGAATACTAAAGGTTAGGTTTTTGTAAAGTCGGCTAGACTTTTAAGGCGGTCATCTCGATTTCTATCGAGTGTGTGGGTCTCATGGATCTAGAGCAGAGAGTATCTCTCGTAATCAGGAATACGGAAGAGACGGTTACTAGTGACGAACTAAGAAATTTGCTTGCAACTTCATCGAGGCCTAAGGCTTACTGGGGTTTTGAATGTTCAGGAATGATGCATCTGGGTATGGGTCTTTTATGTGGTAGAAAGATTAAAGATATGGTGGAGGCAGGTTTCGATTTTACAATTTTTCTAGCTGATTGGCATTCCGTGATAAACAATAAGCTTGGAGGGGACATTCAGAAAATAAAGATTTGCGGAGAGTATTTTAAAGAATGTTTCACAAGCATCGGTTTGAAACCTGATAAAGTCAAGTACATATGGGCATCAGAACTTGCTGAGAAAGTTGATTACTGGGAGAAAATTGTAAGAATATCAAAAAATACGACTATAAACAGAATTTTAAGAACACTACCAATAATGGGAAGGGCAATTGGTGAGTCAGAGATAGAAGCTGCAGCAATGCTTTATCCATGTATGCAGGTAGCGGATATATTCCAGATGGATCTCGATGTAGCTTGCTCTGGCATAGACCAGAGAAAGGCTCATATGCTGGCAAGAGAATCCGCGACCAAAATGGGATGGAAGAAACCCATATGCATACATACTCCTCTGTTGACAGGATTGAAAGGACCGACAGAAACTCCTAGAATGAATTTTGATGAAGATATTGAAATAAGCAGTCGTATTGGCTCTAAGATGTCAAAAAGCATCCCCGGTAGCTCGATAATTATGCATGATTCGCCTGAAGAAATTAAAAAGAATATAAACGATGCTTTCTGTCCACCGAAGGAAACGAGGTTGAATCCAATTATTGAGATAGTCAAATACATAATATTTCCAGAAAAAGGTTCGTTGAAAATCTCACGTTCTCAGAAATATGGTGGAGATGTTGTTTTTGATGATTTTGATGTTTTTAAGTCAGATTATGCAAAGGCCTCAATTCATCCCTTAGACCTAAAGAATTCTGTGGCTGATGAATTAGCGCAAATTCTTGAGGTAGTCAGGGGCTATTTCAAAAAAAATCCAAAATATCTAAACGAGATGAGAAAGATCGAAGTTACGAGATAACGAGTCTTGAATGCAAGCTTACGACGTAAATTCGAAGATATAGAGAAAACACTGAAGCACATAGTTAGTAGTTCACGAGATGGTATCCCGATAATTGTTGAGGGAAGGAGAGACAAAGAAGCTCTTAGAAGGTTAAAGATTCCAGGTATAGTAATCTGTCTAAAATCCTCTGGAAATGGTTTCTACGATTTCACTGCAAATCTTGCTGATAAACGGGAAGTAATAGTCTTAACAGATTTTGATAAAGAAGGTACAAGATTGGCCGCGAAATTGATCGATGAATTAACTCATATGAAAGTAAAGGTCAATGTTGCGATTTGGAAGAAACTTAAGGCTCTCTGTCGACCTGAGGTCCGAGCGATCGAAGAACTTGCTGGCCTAGTTGAGAATCTTAGAGAAGAATCCAGAAAAGGCTGAATAAGTCGAACCTAAGGAAACAAGTTTTTAAGTTGGAACTGAGGAAACACACTCCATCACACTCACATATTCGGAGTGAATTTACATTGGAGGTTACACACTTATGCAAGAGACTGGGAAGTTTACACCAACCACCAAATACATAATAAAAGCAAAATTTGATGTTGAGGGTGTTGTTGAAAAACCTGATGTTATCGGGGCGATCTTCGGACAGACCGAGGGCCTTTTTGGTCCAGATTTGGATCTAAGAGAACTTCAAAAGAGTGGAAGATTAGGTCGTATAGGTATTAAGCTCGAGTCCAAGAACGATCGTACGTCAGGCGAGATCACGATACCTTCTAGCCTTGATAAGACCTCGACAGCTATCATAGCGGCAGCTGTAGAGAGTGTTGACCGAATAGGGCCTTGTAACGCGAAGATACTCCTTGAACCTATGCACGACGAACGTGACCAGAAACGGGAGATGATAAAATTAAAGGCCAAGCAAATACTGCAGGGTTGGATGGTTGAGGCAACTCCAAGTACAGATGAGGTTATTCAGGAGATCTCAGACTCGGTTAGGCCAGCTGAAATATCTAAGTTTGGGTCAGAAGAGTTGCCTGCAGGTCCTGAGGTTGCCATAACAGGGTCCATTATTGTAGTTGAGGGTAGAGCAGACGTAATTAATCTTCTAAAATGTGGAATAAAGAATGCCATAGGAATTAATGGAACAAAGATTCCAAAAACCATCATTGAACTCTGCAAGAACAAAGAAATTACAGCATTTCTCGATGGAGATAGAGGGGGAGATTTAATTTTGAAAGAATTGATACAGGTAGCTGAACTAGACTATGTAGCCAGAGCTCCTCCTAGAAAAGAGGTTGAGGATCTAACTCCAAAAGAGATTATGAGATGTCTCAGAGAAAAAGTTCAAGCTGGTAATCAACAAACAACAGTTCGACCGACGGCCCCTCCGCAACCGCAATTCATAATGCATGCAGTGAATACATTGAGAGAAACACTTGAGGCCATTATCTTTGATGGGAAAGGAGCTGAAATAAAAAGGATTCCTGTCAGTGAGCTTGCAGAAAAGCTTAAGGGATCTAAAGGAGCTCACGCAGTAGTATTTGATGGTATAATTACACAAAGACTCCTAGATATAGCTGAAGAAAAGAAAATATCTATCGTTGTAGGAGATCGTGTATCGAATATAGCTAAGAAGCCTGTTGACTTGAAAATATTGACTTTCAGCGATATTAGGTAGAGCACTACAAATTTTGAAATTGTGGCATGAAAATTTCAATGCGCCCTATAATTGATAGATTGAATTGTAATTTTCAAATTTTAAAGTAATAGGCTAAAGCATCTTCACCATTTAGGTAGTAATTCTTAATTTCCTTAATCAGTTTGAAACCTACTCTTTCATACAGTGTTTTTGCAGGAATATTGTTTTTTTCTACTTCAAGAATTATTTCATTAATCTTTTTGGATTTGAGTTTAATGATCAGCATCTGCAAAAGAATGAATCCTATTCGTTTTCTTCTCCAGTTGTTCTCAACAGCAATTGATAAAATGTGAGCTCTCGAGCAATCGGTTTTCGCCACGATATATCCTATAGCCTCATAATTCCTTTCTGCAATCAGAAATGTCGCGGAATAGAGTTTCCCAAGATCTGCAAGATAGCGGTTAGAGAATGGTTCTGGAAAACTTGAATTCTCAATCTCACATATCTTTTCTAGATGTCGTAGTTCAAATTCAATGATTCTAATGGGCGTTTGAGTCTTTTCTTTTCCTTTAGACTGAAGCATTATCAGAAGTGCATCCTAATTTGTTTATTAAGATCATTGATTAAACAATCCTTAAATAGAAATCTTAAGATTCTCTGCCTATTACTGCGTACAAAGGTGTAAAGCTCTGTCTGATAAAAAAGGTGAGCGATGGGGAATTGCAAATGTTTACTCTTCATTTAACAATACGATAGTTCATATAACAGATCTGAGTGGTGCAGAAACAGTTGCATTGAGTTCAGGAGGGAGACATGTCAAAGCTGCTCGTTTGCAAGGATCACCTTATGCTGCCATGCGGTCCGCTGCAGTTGCTGCTCAAACAGCTAAGGATCGAGGTATATCAGCAATTCATATCAGGGTTAGAGCTCCAGGAGGACACGGTGCAAGGACACCTGGACCCGGAGCGCAGGCCGCGATAAGAAGCCTAGCACGTTCAGGTTTCAGAATCGGTAGGATAGAGGATGTAACTCCTGTTCCACATGACGGCACACGTCGTCCAGGTGGTAGGCGAGGAAGAAGAGTCTAGTTTTATTCAGAAAAGATTCTGACATACAACAGTTAAAATTTCGCTGCTAGACTATTAAGATATACTCTTCTGGAAGTTGTACTAGACTCCCAGATTGTGCATCGTAAACAAATATTCCAAATTGATTTGCGACAGAATCCATAACCATTGCTATGACATCATTCGAGAACTGAAGTAGGCGAGAGTGAGTCTCTATATCTATTGGTGACATAAACACTCCACTACCCAGATGTGAATGATACCAACCTATTATTCTTCCGTTAATTCGGCCATTTAGTATGTCGTCAGCAACCTCGGCTAGAATTTCTGAAGAGAGAATAGACAAAGATCTAGTAGCGCTTGATGTTCCGCTTATGGCATCATTAATAACTAGTTGATTATCAGAGAGTTCTCCAATCAACAGACCTATCTGTTCATGAGGTACATCAATTTCAGATTTGATCCTTTGTAAAATTTCATTTGCAATAACAACTGGTATCAATAATAAGGCATCCATGAGATTTAATTATGCAGCCAATATCCTTTGCGAATAACTCAACTTTGACCGTAAAAAATTTTCGGTTTCTCCTTTAGAATATGAAAAATCTTCTCGACAATCTCAACTCTCATGCTTTTTTCTGCCGATTTTATGAACTCGTCCAGATTTTTAGGTTCATGCATCTGATTTTTATATTCTTGGGCTTGTATAGCCATTTCTAACTTATCAGAGCTTTTGACAAGTTTCGCTTCTCTAGATCTCTGAGACTGGGCCTCTTTCCAAATCGCTAAATATTCATTTGAGAGCGTTTTAGGTAACAATGAAAGTAGTTGTCTTAGCGCCTTTTCTTCCTGACGTTTTACAGATGCTAATCCAAGGGTTTTTTTCTGTGTTGGTGTAAGATCTCCCATCACAGACTCGGGTAAATCATCAATAAGAGCCATTTTTATGATCTTTTCAGTATCTAATTTTTCAAGATCACCTAATATCATCGAAATAACTGCAGTTCTATACATGTGTTCAGCTACAGATTCAGGTGCGCTTATCGCTGCTTTCTCCCTCCACCCTGTCCTAGGAAGATTCTTTAGTTTTCCAACTGCTGTTATAAATTCTAATATTTTCTGTTCAATAGAATCGGACTTCAGTTAAAATCCCCTCAGGAATATTCCTACTTAAAAATTGAATTAATTTACAACTTTATTTTTTCAAAATATTTGTGTTGTAGTGAAAATCTAGCTTTTCCCATATCGTAATATGGCTGCTATTCCACCAAATGAGTCTTTTAACATTACTCCTTCATCTGTGTCTGCTGAGATTACTTGAGTTTCAGTTCCTGTTCTGTCAGCTTCATCTACTAGTTCGTCTATTAGATCTTTTGTGGTATCAATGATTAGATTTTGGTTTAAACACTTTGGACATTGATTTTGTGATATCTGTTTTTCAAGTCCAATTAGATCTCGAGGATCTACTAGTCGATCCTCCATATATTCGCAGTTTGTGCATTTAATTTTAAGATGTGTCATGTTAAGTTTTTCACTTAAAAGTAGAATATCTACAAGACCTTCTTTGAGATAGCCACGGACTTCATTTTCGCCATATGATGCTTTTCCAGTTTCGTGGCCCAGTTCATAAAGAAATTTTTGAACGAGTTTTTTTTCTTCCGAATATCGGACTCCTCGAAGTATCTCTCCACTCTTTGATATTATCTCTTTAACTCCATTTGATCCAACATATGATGTATCAATCGATGCAATAATTTTGTCTTTGATCATATAGTTGAGGTAGTCTCCTTCCTCGAAACTATGTTTTGTCGGGCCAGGTCCGCCAATAATAATGCCCTTGAGGTCTTTCAATTGACCGAAAATATTGTATGAGTGATTTCCAACTCTTTTAAAATATTCGTTGACTGCGGCATCTCTTATTCTTTCGAATCTTCGTGCTGATTGCCCACCGGCCCGATGTTTGCCTGGAACTCCTGAAGTCATTTCTTTCATGATTTCCATTCTTCTTCCCCTAAGTGTCGCCAATGTGGCGTCATTTGAATCAATCAAGATAATGCCGAAGGTTTCTTTCTCTCTTAGGATATCCATGAGGGGCTCGAGATGGAATCTGTTGTCGCAGCGATAGAAGTACACGTTGATGGGTTTAGGCGGCACTAACACAAAGATCTCCATGCGCTCTGAGCCTGGGCCGTTCCGTGGAATGGCGCCACAGAACATGACTAGTCCAGTTGGTGGTGGTTTTTTAAAGAGTTTAAGTCTTTGAATAACTCTTTCGATAGCATCTTGGACATTCTTTTTTGTAGTTCGAGATTTGATGTTGGATGCTGTTCCATGTTCTTCCCTAAGATTCGCTGTGACTTCATGGATTTGCCTATTTGGAGGAACGTATATTGAAATTAGTTCAGTTCCTCGTCCTTCTTTGGAAGCAAGGCTTTCAAGTGTCCTTTTAAGTTTATGACGTGACACAGACTCAGATTTTTCCACGAATTAATTCTCCTAATAGGCCTAAACAGAAATGCGTTTTATATAAGTCGTTTCAAGATTTTCGGATTTTTTAGAATTCTAAATAACTAATTCTCGACCTCTGAAACTCAAAATAATAATATTATCAATTTGATGATTGTGTTACATACAATCTGTTTCAGGTGTAAAATAACGTCATATACTGTTTCCGAGAAAGGAACCTCTGAAAAAGGCGTAGCGACTATAGAACTTTCATTGATATTTCTGCTGACTTCGTTATTCTTCACTGGTTTTACAATGCTTACGCCAATACTTCCGCTTTACATTACAGCTTTAGAGGCCTCAAAACTTGAACTCGGATTCATAATGGCAACACTTCCTGCTACAAGTATTTTTGCCAGATTTCCATTCAGTGTGCTATCAATTAAAATTGGAAGATGGCCGGTCGTCATCTCTGCACTTCTACTTCAATTGACATCTTGCATTTTATTCATGTCAATATCCACAAAAATTCTACTCTACCCTACTATTGTCATCTACGCCTTGGCATTATCGTCATTTGGTCCGTGCTATTGCAATAGCATTAGAGTCATCGCCAATTGGACGTAAAGGAATGATTATGGGCAGATTCTATGGTGCAATAGGTGTCGGTATGATAGTTGGTCCTCTGCTAACAAGCATATTAACGTACTATTTAGAAGTCCAGCAAATCTTCTTATTTGCATTGGCTTTGCCAATTACTGGCTTGACTATCTTTACTTTATTTAGTAGTAAATCGCTTTTAAAGAAATCAAATGAAAAGAAACTTACTGAAGAAAAAGGAACTAGATCCTTACTGCATTCTATACGAAGAATAGTCTGCCAACGAAACATAATACTTCTCTCTGTCTCAAGCATCACTTTCTTCATTGCACTTGGAACCTTCGAGACGATCTTTTCCGTATACGCAAAAGGAGAGTTAGGTCTTATGAGTTACCAAATTAGTCTTCTCTTTGTTGCAAGAGGAATACCTAACGCTATATCAAGGATTCCAATTGGTAATTTGTCCGATAAAATAGGACGTCGCATACCACTAGTTTTCGCTTATGGGTTGTCCTGGTTTGCTCTATTTCTGATCTCTGTTACAAATAACGTATTGTTACTTGTACCAATTATCGGTCTGTACGGTTTGGCATGGGGTGCTAGGACAGCTCCTTCCGCGGCTCTTTATAGTGATAATACATTGCCTCAAGACACCGCTTTGGTATCAACTATTCTATGGTTAACCGCAGATATTGCATTGGCATTTGGCTCAAGTTTGGCCGGAACCCTAAGTCTTTTCATTCCTACTCAATCTATCTTCAGAGTAGTATCTATGATAGTGCTTGCTGGATTATTCGGAATTCTATTGATAAATGAATCAAAATCACAAAGAAGGGGATAACAACTAATTTAGATAAAATCAGTTTTTAACAGTTATGTATGAATCTTAAATAATTGGAGAATCGAATCTTTAAATTATGCAGGTAAAGCGAAATGAAGTTGGTCATTAAAATCGGAGGTCACTTATTTCCATCCGAATTGAATCCTGGTAGAATTAATGAATTCACATCTATTCTGAAAGACCTTCAAAGAAAAAGTCATAACATTACTGTCGTAGCTGGTGGTGGTGCAAATGCTAGATTATACATCCAAGCAGCAAGAAAATTGGGAAGTGATGAATCCTATTGTGATGATATTGGAATTCACTTCGCCAGACTGAATGCCAAATTGTTGATATCCGGTCTGGGAGATGATTCCTATCCAACAGTAGCTGAAAATACTGCAGAACTAAGAGCTCACCATATCTCTGACAAGATAACTGTGATGGGAGGATTACAACCTGGACAATCAACAAATGCAGTTGCCGCAATAGCTGCAGAGATAGTTGGAGCAGATCTTTTAGTAAATGGAACAGATGTAGATGGCGTCTATACAGATGATCCAAAGCTATATCCAGATGCAAAGAAACTTGATGAAGTTTCTATAGATCAGTTATTAGAAATTATTGTAAAGGGTAAAAGTTCTGCGGGTGGATACAAACTATTAGACCCCGTTGCTGTCAAAATAATTGAGCGGTCAAAAATCCCTACGATAATTTTAGATCTTAAGGATCCGAGAAATTTGATCCGTGCAGTTGAAGGAAATAATATTGGAACAAGAATAAGATTTTGACACAGCAGAGGGGACTACATTTGGTTAAGCTTGTGGATATGTTTCAATCAAGGGCAACAGTAAGGGTTCTAGAATACATGTTAGAAAATAGGGGTAAGATATTCAATCAATCCCTTCTTGCAACTATTTTAGAA
>Ga0114921_10000737_pt1 | contig 14052 bp, 10 predicted proteins | sample BentaG_FD_87016 | JGI IMG/M metagenome (GOLD analysis project Ga0114921, IMG submission 87016) | Deep subsurface microbial communities from South Atlantic Ocean to uncover new lineages of life (NeLLi) - Benguela_00093 metaG | ecosystem: Environmental > Aquatic > Marine > Oceanic > Sediment ...
AATATCAGAGCGAAGGCATGCGCAACCGTGCTTTATTCTCAAGTTGTACTTTCTCCCGCATATTCCGCAGATAACACGCGAGGTCAGCCATTTCCTTTTTCCAAAGCCATAGCTGTTTTCACGGTTACGTTTTAAGTTAGCTAGAATGTCCTCGGCTTGTTCTTCTGATATACGGGCAGGAATCAGATCTCTGAGCTCGTAACCACTCCAATCCCATATGCCAGCGTAGCGCCTGGCATTACGAAGAACGACGGCCACCGTAGAGCGTGTTATCACCTTACCAGCCGGTGTAATAACACCACGTTCCTGTAGTTCCCTAGTTATTCGATTAATGCTATCCCCACGTAAAGCTCTATCCAGTATCTCATCAACAACTGATATGAATGAGTTAGTTGTGAATTTCTTGTTGGCCAGGTTATAATCCAGCATCCCGTTACCGACACCGGCTGGTAGTTTCCCCTCGGCTGCCGCGCGACGTTGCCCGGCCTTCAAGTTTGCAATTGAAATATTAGTCTGAGTGTGAACACCAAAAGCATTCAATATGAAAAGGATGAATTGCATCGGCTCGTCATCCGGACGAAGCCATTGATTCTCTCGAACGAAGCGCAGAGCAAGGCCGTGTTTCTTACAGTCAAGTGCTATCTGTACAGCACCATCAAAACGGCGGCTCAATCTGTCACAGCGTGAAATACTGAGTCCGTCGCATCGGTTTTCCTTCTTTAATCTCATCGCCTCTGTCAGGACTTCGTTAAACAAGTCTCTCTCTTCCAGACTGATTGTGGCCGGTTCGACGATATCGCGGATATCCAACAATTGATAACCTTGGCTTTGAGCATCTGCAACTAGCTCACTCTTCTGTATGGATGGGCCGTATCCTTCCGCTACCTCCTGACTGCTGCTTCTGGTCAGGCCGATCATTTTTAGGGTCTCATGTTTTTCTACTTTTTCGATTGTTCCCCTGATTTCTTCGGGTATAGATTTTGACATCTTTAATCCCTCCCAAGCCGGTTACTTTTTTATACAAGAAAAGCTGTATTAGAACGGCTATCTTTATTACACAGTTACCACTATTCAGGTAAATTGTCAAGGTAAAACTAAGGCTATTTTGGCCCTGAAAATGCTCGAATGGCTTTTTGGTTATGCGGAAAAAATGCGGGGAAAATAATGAATCTTATTTTTCGATATATCCAGAAGCCATTTTTTCAATGAAGTAACAAAATAAGCGTTTGTTACCTATGTATGATAGGACTATGGTGCGAAGGTCAAGTGGAGATCATAATCCAAAAGGCGGGATGCCACTTGCCTCGGCTTCCCCCGGCAGAGCCCGCCTGTTCTTTTACGAATTCACCAGCAATTCTAACATCTCCTCTTGTCTCGATTACCTCATTTTACTGGTGGTCTGGTGTTAGGAGGTGGCGGATTCTTCATCCCTAGCCGGAATATTTCTCCTGTCTCTCTGTCCTTCCAGGTAACAACTATGCTCTGATTGAATGGGTGCAACATCTTGATGGCTCCCGGACGGGGACACTCTTCAACGCAAGAACCACCGTACCAACATTCATCAGGATAAAGCACGATAGGTGGTTTACCCTTCTCCGGATTTGGCATCAGGACATCTGTTCGGCATACTTCTATACACTGATTGCATCCATTGCATATTTCAGGGTCAAACTCTATTGCCTTATTGGGTGTCACTGGATTGGGAACCATATATACTTTGTCGCTCATAGTAGCTTACCTCCTTCAAAATCTACAGTTGTCAACTCTCTTCATATGCTTGATTCATAGTCAGCTCACTCTAAAGACCACAATGGAGCCTGTAATTCTCCTCATAAGTGGGGGCGTAAGGCGGCTTCAGATGATAGTCAAGGGGCAATTCCCTGACCACAACTTTATCACCTTCCAGTTTTATCGGGAAAAACTTGTGCCACTTAGGTGGGTCCATCTCAGGGTAGTCATACCTGGAGAAACCCAGAAATGCGCTACTCGCCTTTCGCGCCAGGGAGGCATGCATTACAAATACCGGACGGATTAAGTCTAAGTCCGGCCCGGTAAGCGACAGACAGCAAAGTGATAAAACACTAAAGTGATAAAACACTGAATTTGGGATATATCCTAGTACCATGACCAGAGGTTAGTATGATGTATGCGAGGCTAATGATAGAACAAGTGCTAACCAAATATATAGGACAGCGGAAAGCAAGTTATCGGCAGGGCTCGCTCTAGTAACAGCATGGCCTATATTCCAGCAGCGGCTAGGATATCGGGGACCACTTCCTCCCTGCCAATGGCCATAATGTGGACACCATCACAGAGGGAATCCGTCTTCAAGGTGGCAATCATGCGCCCAGCAATCTCAATGCCTTTGGCTAGCGCTTCACCCTTAGGTGCGGCTGCCAGTTCATCAATCAACTTTTGAGGTACAAAGATGCCGGGGACATTTTCCGTCATATACTTTGCCATCCTGGCTGAGGACAGCAGAACTATCCCAGCCAGCATTTTGACCGGGAACTGCCTGGCGTATTGCATGAATTTGTTGAAGGTATCTAGGTCATAAATTGCTTGGGTTTGGAAGAACTCGGCACCAGCCTCAACCTTCTTCTCAAACTTGATTAGCTGGGGCTCGATTGGTTGTGCCTCGGGGGTAACTATGGCGCCAGCACAAAATTCCACAGCTCCATCAAGACTATTGCCTCCCATGTCCTGACCAGATTCCATCAGGCGGATTGTCTTTAAGAGTTGAACGGAATCAAGGTCAAAGACGCCTTTAGCCTCCTTATGGTCACCTACTGGAACAGCATCACCGGTAAGGCAAAGGACATTCTTTATCCCTCTGGTGTGTGCCAGAAGAAGCTCAGCTTGGAGAGCTAGGCGGTTACGGTCACGGCAGGTCATTTGCAAAATAGGCTCGCCACCTCGCTCTTTAATAGTAAGGCAGCCACCAAGGGAAGGAAATCGCATTACCGAACTCTGGTGGTCAGTGACATTAAGTGCCTCCACCCTGTCCTTGAGAAGGTCGACGTGGTGAACCATCTTTTCCAGATTCGTTCCCTTCGGTGGTGCAATCTCACTGGTAACCACGAACTTACCGGAGTTAAGTGCCTCTTTGAAGCTCGACACCATTATCTTGGCCTCCTCACTCCTGGATTTTGAGCGTTCTCGGTCTCGGCATTACTTGAAAGTTCCGGGGAGCGTGATACTTCCGCATCAAATCAAGCCTGCCCTGCTCTCTCAGGCGTTCATAGATAAGAGTCCAGGCACAGTCCTTTTCCTTATCAACCTCACACTTGCCATTATTAGTGCCACCACAGGGACCGTTTACCAGACCCTTGTGGCAGGTAGTGATTGGGCAGATGCCAGCTGTTTCACCCAGGACACACTGGCCACACTGGGCGCAAACCTCCCGAAAATAACCCGGGGTATCTTCTACAGCGATAAACAAGGTATCCAGCGCTGGAATGACTGGACAGTCGATATACAAGCTCATCCGGTGCACTCCTAAGGCACAGGCCATTACCAGAATACAGTTGGCATCCTGAATCGCTTGACCATTTTCCTTCATGGCTACCTCAGTCATTTCGTCACAGGCGGTAGGGATAACCGTCCAGCCACTAATCCGTTTACCGAGCTCCTGAATGTGCTCCTTCATCTCTAAAACTTGCTCGGTCCCCCCGGTCTTGGTCATAGTAGTACAGGTACCACAACCAATAATAAACACCCTATCAATGTCCCCCAACTGCTCCTTAATTTCATCAAATGGTTTTTGTCTGGTTATCGATTTCATGGCACCCTCCCCTTAAGTTAGCAATGTTGCCTTCTACCTTTCAAGGTCACATCTCAGGCATCGCTTGGCTTCTTGCTCAGCTCTCTCTTTAGAGAAGCTGAGCTCTACCTCGGCAAAGCTCTTTTTTCTTTTCTGAACAGGAAGTGTCGGCTGAGCCACTCTCGGTTGCTCTTCCCAGGCTTCCTCAATTTCCTGGCTGGCCAGCTCGCCAACAACCTCAGCCTTGAGGTCATATATCTCTACCCTAGAGGTATCTCCCCTCAAGTATTTGTCTATGGCGATAGCTGCCCTCCTGCCAGCAGCGATGGCCTCAATTACCATTCCCGGTCCAGTAGCAAAGTCACCACCGGCAAAGACCCCGCTGACGTTGGTAGCTAGAGTATTGCTATCAACGACTAAGGTCTCCCAGCGGGTACGTTCCAGGGCACTGTCAGTGGGAAGGAAGGAAAGGTCAGGGGCTTGGCCTACGGCAGCAATGACGGTATCTGCCTCGACAAAAAACTCAGAGCCGGTGATTGGAAGTGGCCGTCGCCGACCACTCTCATCAGGTTCCCCCAGTCTCATCTGGATACATTGCAGACCGGTTACTGCCCAGTTCTCGCTGACTATCCTCGTGGGGCTGACCAAAAAATTGAGCTGGACACCCTCAGTGATGGTCTGGTCATATTCCACCCCACTTACCGGCATCTCATCCCGTGACCGGCGATAGAAGATGTTGGCTTCATCAGCGCCAAGGCGGAGAGCAGTGCGAGCCGCGTCCAGAGCCACATTGCCACCACCGATGACAGCTACCCGGGGGCCAACTCTAATCTGTCTACCGAGCTTTACATCCCTCAGGAATCTCAGCCCGTAGTAGAAACCGGCAACATCCTCCAGTTCACCTGGTATGCCTATACGCTGGCTTCTCTGAGCGCCAGCGGCGACAAAGACAGCGTCAAAGCCGTCTCTCTTGAGGTCTTCCACGGTGAAGTTTACGTTAATCGGGGTGTTGTATCTTATGTCCACCCCCTTCTTAACGATGTAATCAATCTCCTTTTGAATGACGTCTCGAGGTAACCGAAACTCAGGTATCGCTACTGATAGCATGCCACCACCTACAGGAAGGGCTTCGAAGACGGTTACTGGATAGCCCATTTGAGCTAGAAAGTAGGCACAAGATAACCCGGTTGGCCCAGCCCCGACTACAGCTACCCGCTGGCTTTGAGTCTGGAGAAATGGTTCCGGCTCCTCAGTTACATTCTCGAAATACCAATCAGCGGCAAAGCGCTTGAGTGCCCTGATAGCTGATGGTTCGTCCAGTTCCCCACGGCGACATCTGGCCTCACAGGGATGATGGCAGATGCGGCCACAGATAGCCGGGAAGGGATTGCGCTCTCTGATGGTATCAATAGCCTCCCTGTATTCACCGGCAGCAATATGGGCAATATATTTGGGAATATTGATTCCTACCGGGCAGGTGTGCTGACACGGCGATATCATTAGAGCATCGCATACGGCCGCCGGACACTTCTTTTCCTTTATGTGAGCTTCATACTCATCCCGAAAATAATTAATGGTAGAAAGCACCGGGTTAGGAGAAGTCTGACCGAGGCCACATAGTGAGCACTCCTTGACAGTCTTAGCTATGGTAAGCAAAGTGTCAATATCATCATCACGCCCTTTGCCTTCAGTAATTCTGGTCAGGATTTCTAACATCTGCCTGGTTCCCAAGCGACAGGGGGTACATCTTCCGCAAGATTCAACCTGAGTGAAACTAAGGAAGAACCGGGCTACCTCTACCATGCAGGTGGTCTCGTCCATTACCACCATACCACCTGAGCCCATTATTGAGCCTAGCTCAGCTAAAGATTCGTAGTCCACAGGTAAGTCAACAAAACGAGCCGGAATGCAGCCTCCTGAGGGACCACCTGTCTGCACTGCCCTAAGCCGCTTGCCCCGAGGGATACCGCCACCAATCTCATAGATAATATCAGCTAATGGGGTACCCATTGGCACCTCCACCAAGCCACTATTGGCAATTTTTCCGGTGAGAGCGAACACCGCTGTACCCTTGCTTTTCTCAGTGCCGATGCTGGCAAACCACTCAGCACCTCGCTCAATAATGACCGGGACCGAGGCCAGTGTCTTGACATTGTTGATGATGGTAGGTTTTCCATCCAGGCCTGACTGGGCTGGGAATGGGGGGCGAGAACGAGGCATGCCCCGGCGGCTCTCAATGGAAGCAATTAGGGCAGTCTCCTCACCACAGACAAAGGCACCAGCGCCCTCTTTAATGTGCACGGTAAAATTGAAGTCTGAGCCTACCACTTTATTCCCTAAAAATCCCCTCTCCTGAGCTTGCTTGAGAGCAGTAACAAGTCGACTCACTGCCAGGGGGTATTCAGCACGGATATAGATGTAGCCCTCAGCAGCACCGATAGCATAAGCAGCAATGGTCAATCCTTCGAGAACGGTGTGCGGGTCAGCCTCTAGGATGGAACGATCCATAAAGGCACCAGGGTCACCTTCGTCGGCGTTACAGATAACGTACTTTGGTGAGCCGGTGGCATTACGGCAGAATTCCCACTTGCGCCCGGTGGGGAATCCAGCACCACCACGTCCCCGAAGCCCGGACTTCTTGATCTCCTCAATCACCTGCTCAGGCGTCATATTGAAGAGAACCTTCGGCAAAGCCTGGTAGCCACCACGGGCAAGGTAATCGTCAATCTTTTCCGGATTAATGTGACCGCAATTGCGCAGGATGAGGCGCTCCTGCTTCTTGTAAAAGTTTATATCGGAGTAGTGCGGTATAGCTTGGTCGGTCACCGGGTCACGGTAGAAAAGGCGCTCGACTGGCTTCCCATTCTGGAGGTGGGAAGTCACAATCTCGGCAACATCCTCTGGTTCCACGTGGGTATAAAAAATGCCATCAGGCTCAACGATAACATTTGGCCCTTGTTGGCAAAAACCGTGGCATCCGGTGAAGTCCACTTCAGCATCCCTAAGTCCTAGGCGGTCTACCTCTCTCTTGAGTGCCTCATAGACAGCATCGCCTCCACCAGAGACACATCCTGTTCCTCGACAGACGTAAACAGTGCGAAGAAGCTCCATGTTACCTAGTCCTTTCTGCCAAATAATCGAGCTACTTTTTTCGGGTTCATGTGACCATAGGTAGTCCTGTTTATTACCATGTTTGGCGCCAGGGCACAAACGCCGATGCAGGCGACAGTCTCCAAGGTATGCTCCAAATCGGGGGTAGTTTCGCTTTCTTCAATACCGAGATGTTGTTTGACCAATTTCAATATTGTTTTGCCACCTCGCACGTGGCAGGCAGTGCCCCGACATACCCTAACTATGTTTTTCCCCCGTGGCGCGGTGTAAAACTGGGTATAAAAGGTAATCACCCCTTGCACCTGACTGGGAAATAAGCCCAGAGCTCTAGCAATGTCTGGTATTGCCTCAGGAGGGATGTAGCCCAGCACCCCCTGAATTTCATGGAGCAGAGGTATTAGACCCCACTTCTCTCCCCGGCATCCGGCTATAATACTGTCTATTCGCTTTAGCTCAGCTTTTGTAACTCTCTTTGTCCTAGCCATCGGTGCCAGTCCTTTCCAGCCTTACGGCGCACCCTTTGAGAGCAGGGGCCTTTGCCCGTGGGTCTAAAGTTATACCGAATAGCTCGTTGACCGGAGTTTCCGGAAACGAAATGGGCATAAAAAGCATTCCTGAAGGTAGCGTGTCAGTCACCCTGACAGCAGTGGTTACCTCACCCATGGGTGAGACCACCCTAACTTCATCCCCATCATCAAAACCAAGATGCTTAGCATCAGCCTCACTGATTTCCACCCAGGCGTGTGGCGAGGATTTCTTCAGCCGTGAAGCCCTCATGCTCCTAGTACCGCTACCAAAATGGGCTAGTATTGACCCAGCCAGGAGGGTTAGCGGATAATTATCCCCCAAGACGTTTGTTGGCGGAATACATTGAACCGGCGAAAACCGACCAAAGCCGCTTGGAAACAGACCTTTATAAAGACGCCTTGTTCCCAAGCGGCCACTTTCTAAATCGGCCCACTCAAGGTCTTCTGTCTCAAAGTCTCTATAGGCCAGACGCTGGTACAAGGGAACTAACTCCTCAATCTCATCCATAACCTGCCGAGGAGAAGAATATGGCATCGAGCAGCCCATCTTATCAGCTAGTCGAAGAATTATCTCCAGGTCTGGCAAGCTATCACCAAGTGGTTCAATAGCCTTTTGTACTCGCTGAGCTCTTCCTTCGAAGTTGGTGAAGGTGCCTTCCTTTTCAGCGAAGCTGGCAGCGGGCAAAACCACTGTTGCCAGCTTTGCTGTTTCAGTAAGAAACATATCAGCCACTACAAGGAGTTCCAGTGAGGCGAGGGCCTTCCTGACCAAAGAAGGATGCGGGAAGCTTGAGACCGGATTTTCCCCCACAATCAACATTCCTTTAATCTTTCCTACTCCTGCCTGCTCAATTATTTCTAGAGCTGTCAGCCCGGCATTCATTGGTAAGCAAACTCCCCACCTCTCCTCAAAGTTCTTCCTAGCTTGAGCATCATCTATACCCTGGTACCCAGGAAGGAAGTCAGGCAAACTACCCATGTCACACGCCCCTTGAGCGTTATTCTCTCGTTGCAGGGCGAAGATGCCACCCCCTCGATGCCCGATGTTCCCGGTTAGCATCGCTATATTTGCTAGAGCCATTACACTATCTGTGCCAGCAACACTCTGGGTAATTCCGTTACCGTAAACGATTGAAGCCCGTTCAGTCCCGGCAAAGATGCGAGCGGCAAGTTGGACATCCTGACCGGGGATACCGGTTACCTCCTCCACATGTTCGGGTATATACATTTTCAAACTCTCGGTCAGTTCAGCAAAATTGTCTGTTCTTCGGGCTACGAACTCTTCGTCAAACAGTCTTTCCTCAATAATCACTTTTGCCAAGCCGCTTATTAGCGCTACATCGGTGCCTGCCTTAGGCCTCAACCAGAGGTGAGCGAATGGAACCAGCTTTGTTTGCCGAGGGTCAACCAGCAGCAGCTTGGCGCCCTGATATTTAACAGCACGCTTTATAGCATAGCCCACGGCCGGGGCCGAGATAGCAGGATTGGCCCCGATAACCATTATCACCCCTGACTGTTCAAGCTCATCAAGTGAGCTTGTTGTGCCCGGAAAACCGATAGACCATCCCAGACCAACTCGACTGGCGGAGCTATACAGTCGGCTGCCGTTATCGATATTATTGGTACCCAAGACTCCCCGAGCCAATCTCTGCAGCAGATAGTTCTCTTCATTAGTGCCCTTGGAGGAACCAAGGATAGCCAAACTGTCGGGACCGTGCTCCTTCTTTATTCCTTTGAAGTCAGCAGCTACCCGGTCTAAAGCTTGTTCCCAGGATACTCCCTGAAGATTACCATTCATCTTAACTAAGGGGCTGCTCAATCTTTCCGGGCTATGTACGAAATCATAGCCATAACACCCCTTGACGCAAAGGGTGCCGTGATTCACCGGACTTTCTGTGTTGGGCCTGACCCGAACTAGGCGATTATCCTTAACCTCCAAGCGAATGCTGCATCCACAGCCACAAAAGGGACACACCGTATCCATAATGGTTGTAGTCGTCCCCCGGTATGTCCTCTCTTTTTCCATAAGGGCACCGGTAGGACATAGTGCCACACAGGTTCCGCAGAAGGTACACTCAGATTTCTCCAGCGGCATATCATTCAGTGTTGCTGGTTTGGATGTAAAGCCCCGCTCGATGTAATCAATTGCACCCTCAACAACTAGCTCATGGTCTGCCCGAATACACTTGGCGCACAAGATACACTTGGAGAGGTCTCTTTCAATGAATGGGTTGACCTCCTCAATAGCACCTAGTTGGGGGATTTTTTGAAACTCCACTAGCCCTATACCCATCTCGGAAGCTAGCTTCCGTAGTTGACAGCGGTTACCCTTGTCGCATACTAGACAGGAATCAGGATGGCTGGCGAGCATAAGCTGGATAATTGCCTTCCGGCGCTCTATTACCCGGGGCGAGCAGGTATTGATTACCATTCCAGGTCTTACTGGAGCAACACAAGCAGCGAGTAATGCCCCTGAACTCTCGTCTTCTACCAAGCAAAGCCGACAGGCACCAGTTGGGGTGAGGTAAGGGTCATGACATAGGGTAGGAATATCCACGCCTGATTCTTGGGCTAAGTCTAAAATGGTCATCCCTGAATGACCGCTTACCTCCACCCCGTCAAGGGTAATTGTAATGGCTTCCACTTATGCCCCCTTATAGCTCTGGTTAGGCAGTTATCTACTTAGCGACACTTTGCACGAATTGTTTTCCTTGGCTCACTGACCTGATGCCGGCTAGCAGCCGGGAGCTAACCGCTGTTTTGGGAATAAAGCCTAGTGCTCCCACCTGGATGCTAGCTAGGACGTTCTCCTCATCATCGTACTGGGTCAACATTAACACCTTAGCCGGTGGGCATTCCTTACATATCTGCCTCGTGGCATCTAAGCCATTCATTACTGGCATAACGATATCCATAAGCACCACATCAGGAGAAAGCTCAATCGTCTTCTCTAGTGCCTCTCTTCCATTTACCGCATCCCCAACCACCTGCATATCCCGTTGCAGGGCTAACACTGCTCGGATACCATCCCTGACCATAGCATGGTCATCAGCTACCAGTACCCTAATTCGTTTGGTTACCTTATCCAGCAGTTTTTCAAGGCGAGGCACCAGTGCTGCTGGCTCGATAGGCTTAGCCAGGAAGCATTCAGCTTCACACTGCATCCCCTCCTCTCTCCTCCACCCCCTGGTGAGTTCTTCCTCTCGCCGGGCATTGATAACCAGAATGGGCACATTGCTAAACCGCGGTGTCTGTTTCAGCCACTGATGGAACAGGAACGCATCTCCACGAGGCATAATTGTGCCCAGAACGACCACATCGGGTCTCTGGACTCCGACCACTGCCTCAGCCTGACTTCGGTTACTAGCGGTAACCACCTGATAGGATCTAGTCTCCAAAGTCGTCTGCAGAGCTTGTGCAAAATTGGGTTCATCGTCCACAATCAAAATTCTGGGGTTGTTTTCCATGATTACCCTCCTTCTCCGAGACTGTCATCTTATTTACTGTAAGCATTACATCCAGAAATACTCTTGTTACATAGGATAAACCGCTACCGATTGAGGTGCAAGAGGGCTTTACCTTAGTGGGTAAGGTATCAAACCCTTGGATTTCCCCAGATTTTGCCCTGTTTATTGGTTCAGCACTGAGGATGACTAGACAGGCAACCAGTTAGCCAATGGAGGAAGGTTTTGAGAGAAGGTTCGTGAGTCTCTTAGGCAAAATCTATGAGGTTAAGGCATTGCCTAACCATCAAATGGTTATGATGCCTTTACGCAGGGCGTACTTGACCAGGTCAATACGACTGTGGATGTCAAGCTTGGCCATGAGATTAGTCCTGTGCCCTTCAACAGTCTTGGGACTAATTACCAGCATGTCAGCTATTTCCTGAGTAGTATATCCCTCCGCCACTAGCTTAAGTACATCCCGCTCCCGGTCTGTCAGCTGCTCATAGGGGTCATGACTAGCTCGCTCAGCAGCCCCATGTTGGTAGTTTTCGACTAAAAGTTTGGCCACTGATGGGGAAAGATAGGAATCTCCGCGGTACACGGAGCGGATACCCAAGGCAAGCTCTGAAGAGGCGGCTGTTTTGCTGAGGAAGCCGGAAGCTCCAGACTCAATAACCGGGAATACGTATTCCTTATCATCATACTGGGTGAGGATTAACACCCTTGTTCGTGGGAATTTCTTGCGTATCCTGCGGGTGGCTTCTAATCCTCCCATGATGGGCATAGCCATATCCATAAGCACGACATCAGGTGCAAGCTCTGTGACCATCTTCAGTGCTTCACTCCCATTGGTAGCTTCACCCACCACCTCTATATCCCCGACCACAGCCAATAGGGCAGAAATGCCATCCCGCACAATGGTATGGTCATCTACTACTAGTACTCTTATCTTCTGCATCTCCACTACCCCGGCTTATTGGGACTCTTGCCAAAAGGGTAGTCCCTTGCCCAGGCTGAGACTCAATGATGCCAGTGCCACCAAGAAGCCCAACCCTCTCTCTCATGCTGAACACCCCTCGGCCACGACCACTTTCTTCAATATCGGTGATTTTGGAAACATCAAAGCCTTCGCCATCATCGCTAATACGCAGCAGGAGCTCATCATCTTGATATTCCAAGGTGATAGTGGCATTCTTCGCCTTAGAGTGCTGAGCAATGTTGCCTATGGCGCCCTGGGTAACGCGGAAAAGTTCAGTCTCAACTTCCGGAGGCAAAGACCTATCCACTCCTTTAGCTTCTACAGACACATTGATGTCCAGAGGGCGAAGGGTAGCCTCAGCGTATTGGCGAATGGCAGGAACTAACCCTAATGTGTCCAGCAAAGAAGGGCGGAGGTCGGCAATTAGCCTACTTACCTCACTGTGCACCTGGACCGCCAGGGCTTGCACCTTCTTCAGCTTGGTGGTAAACTCAGTATTCTGGATGCCCGTCATTTCAGCCATGTCCACCAATGCCTGTAACTGGAGTGTCAGGCCCGAAAGCGCCTGGCTGGTTTCATCATGCAACTCACGAGCAAGTTTCTTCCGCTCCTCCTCTTGAGCCACTAAGATCTGCCGGGCAAGTCGGCGATATCTTTCCCTTGCCCTCCTCAGTCGTTCATATAGCCTTGCTTGCTCAACAGCAACACCGAGCTGGTCGCCAATGGCGTATAATAGATGCATGTCATTTTGGGTGAAGCGGCGCGGTGTACGGCTGGCAATGTTTATCACCCCTAGAACTTTGTCCTTGGCCCGTAAGGGAACACTGATGAGTGCCTTTAGGCCCTCGGCACTTATCAGCTCCGGATGGGCAATGCGCTGGTCAGTAGAGACGTCCTCCAACAGAATTGACTTTCCGCTTTGAGCCACCCTGCCAGCAATCCCCTCACCTAAGCGAACACATACCTCCTCAACATACTTGACACTCAAGCCTTGATGGACACGATAGGTAAGTGTTTGGGTCTGCTCGTCTAAGAGCAGGATGCCGCCAAGGGTTCCGTTCATAATGTTCAGCACGTTATCCAAGGCAACCCTGAGGATAGCATCCAAGTCCCACAGGCCACTTAGCGCCGCCGAGACCCGGCTCAAGGCTAGAAGCTCGTCGTGCCGCCTTAGGGTCTGTCCCTCCAGCTCCCTTACTGCCGTAACGTCTCTCCTCAGCTCGACTACTGCCTTGGTATTGCCATCACTGTCCCGGAGAGGATAGGCGGTGATCTTCAGATACATGTCGGCTCCCGAGATGCGGGCAGGATGACTAACTGTCGTCGTCTTGCCGCTTTCAAGGACTTCTTGGAGCGGACAGTCCCACAGAGGTGCAGCGCAGGGCCTGTCCCTGCCATACAAGACCTCATAGCAAAGCCTGCCGATAGGTGACTCAGCTCCCTTCTGGTATCTGCCTCGCACCGCTGAATTAGCGAACCTGACACGGTATTGTCTATCAATGACCAGAAGCTCATCTTCCACGCCATCAGCTATGTCCTGCAGAGTTATGTCCAAACCTACATTTCTAGCAGCTTGTTGAATGGCTCTCTCCTTCTTGCGCATCTCTGCCTCCACCCTTATATGCATAAAGTACAACAACAACCAGGCCTTGTCAAACTGTCGCTAGAACCGGATATTGTTACTCCAGCGGAATTGATTATAGGTGAGAGTTGAAGAAGGCCTTTAGGATTTTGTGCTAGAGTTCGCCACTGAGTTCCTGTGTAATGGAAAGGGTAAAGAGGCTATTATGCTGAGTATGTAGCAGCTCTGGGTAACAGTTGATTGTTTTGTTAGCCGACTTAACAAAATGGCTTTATGTTTGTTTGTCAATAGCGTATGCTGGTCGAGAAAGGTCGGAAAATAGTGATTTGTAAGAAGAGTATACCACAACTCCTATTAAGATTCCCGCTTAAATCTCTTATTAATAATAGAGAATGTATGGAACCAAAGGCCCTTGAAATCTAATGACAGAAATATTAAAATCAGGGTGTCGGTTGACCTAGTGTCTTGACACCCTGATTCTTTCAAAAACTCCCCGACAGGGAAGTGTCTTTCAAGGACTGCATTCTGTCTTCATGTGGTACACATCACACGGCGAAGTCTGTACTAAATTAGCTATCCTATTCCGCAGTAACTAAGTATTCCATCATGGTCATACGTGTGAAGGGCATATCGAAATTACGCTC
>Ga0114921_10000738_pt1 | contig 14049 bp, 11 predicted proteins | sample BentaG_FD_87016 | JGI IMG/M metagenome (GOLD analysis project Ga0114921, IMG submission 87016) | Deep subsurface microbial communities from South Atlantic Ocean to uncover new lineages of life (NeLLi) - Benguela_00093 metaG | ecosystem: Environmental > Aquatic > Marine > Oceanic > Sediment ...
AAATGATCTGTATCCGGTCTGATGGGGCTCCTCTTCAGACGTACCCTTCGCCAGACAGAAAACAGTGTATCAAAAATGGGAACTCCCAGGATAAGGATGGGTACCATTAAAGAAAGGGCCGCCGCTGACTTTAGGCCCCCCATAATGGCAACGTTGGCCAGGATAAAACCAAGAAAATTGCTCCCCGTGTCCCCCATGAAGACTTTGGCAGGATAGAAGTTATACCTCAGGAAACCCAGGGTAGCTCCCAGAAGAGCAATCAGGACTACAATACTAGCTAGATCTCCTCCCCGCCAGCTCACCACCACCAAAGAGACGCAGGCAATGGAGGAAATGCCGGCGGCCAAGCCGTCTAATCCGTCTGCCCAGTTAAGGGCATTGGTCAGGCCAACTACCCAAAGGAGAGTAAGAGGTAGGCTATATGTCCTCAGCCATATCACCCCAAAAAAAGGAATATCTATGTAGGTTATCCTAATGCCAAAAAAAGCAGAAGTTACCAGGGCCGCGGCTATCTGCCAGCCCACTTTAACTGGAGCTGGAGCGCCCTTTATGTCGTCCACCAGTCCCAGAGCCAGAATTATACTGCCACCACAAAGTAAACCCACAAGCTTATAAGAGAAGGTTACGTGAGGATTTTTGAAAAGAACCAGGGAGGCTACCAAGAGGCTAGCCACAAAACTTCCATAAATAGCAACGCCCCCGAGGCAAGTAACCGCTCTTTTGTGGGTCTTGCGCGGATTGGGCCTCTCAATAATGCGAAATCTCAACCCAAGTTTCCTTACCTGCGGAGTTAGAAACAGAGAGCAAACCAGGGCCATGAGCAATACGACAATCAGCTTTAGCCACATTTTCCGTCTCCCGCGTGGAAGCCCTATTCTTGGAGGAACAATTACACTATAGCATCTCTTTACAAAAAGTCAAAAAACACTCCCTCCCCCTCTATAAAATACCTCGCCTGCCAATCTACGCTTTTCCTTTCCCCCTGTCATCTAGCAAATTCAATATCCTTCTCGGGAATATCTTCATGAACGTTTCCATCTCGATCCAAAATAGGGCTTTATTCTTTTCCCTTATTCCCAAACAGTCCTCTTTCTACAAAATAACAAATAACATGGAAAATGGCAATATGACTCTCCTGAATTCTCGGAGTCTCATCAGAAGGTACACTTACCACAAGATCCACTAGCTTGGCCAGCTTCCCTCCACCTTTTCCTGTAAAACCCACTGTTTTTGCTCCTATTTCCTTAGCTACCTTCACTGCCTCTATTACATTCTGGGAACTACCACTAGTACTTATCCCGATCACCACGTCACCTTCTTTAGCCCAAGCCTCCACTTGACGGGCAAAAACCCTGGAGTAATCATAGTCGTTAGCGATGGAGGTTAGCACCGAGCTATCCGTGGTAAGGGCAATTGCCGGTAGAGCTCCTCGTTCCAACTGAAACTTGTTGACCAGTTCTCCGGCCACGTGTTGAGCATCGGCAGCACTGCCCCCATTCCCAAACAGAATCACTTTGTTTTTCCTTTTGTAGGCCTCTATAATCACTGAAGATATCTTGCCGATCTGGTCCACCAAAGATGGGTCATCAAGTATTTTGTTTTTGACCTTGATGCTCTCCCTTAAGATTTCTTTGATGACTTTATCCACGCCGCTCTCCCTTCAAGCTCATTTAACCTCCCAGGTTCGAAGTCCCTCAAGCTCAAAATTGAAGTCAACCATTCGGCCTCCCAGCCTTTCCAGATCTTTAGCAACTCCCTGTTTTTTGTCAAACGGGGCATAGATCAAGAGGTAACCCCCCCCGCCGGCCCCTAGAATTTTACCACCCAGGGCTCCTCTCTTAAGGGCAGCCCCATACATCTCATCTATAAAAGGCGCCGTGATCTTGCTGGCCATTTTCTTCTTGTTTTCCCAGGAGCAGTGAAGAAGCCTCCCAAAGTCGTCCAGCCTCGCCTGAAGGAGAGCATTCTTCATTTCAATGGCAACTTTCTTTAGCTCATCCATGGCTCTAACTGTCTCTTTTCTCTTTTTCACAAACCCTTCGACCTGCTCCTCAATTATGTGGGCGGATAATCTTCTCCTACCGGTGTAACAAAGAAGCAAGTTGTAATTGAGTTCATTGACCGTATCGGGAGGGATCTTTAAGGGATTTACAATAATGGCATCTTTAAGGAACTCGATAAAGTTAAATCCTCCAAATGTTGCTGCATACTGATCCTGAAGTCCCCCCTTAATTCCTAAATCAACCCTCTCAATTTGAAAAGCTAGATCAGCGATTTCGTAATTCGTCAAGGGTTTGTTTAACCAATGCTTGAAAAGACCTATAAGGGAAACCACCATGGTCGAGGATGCACCTAATCCCGAACCAGGAGGTGCATCACTACCCAGGTATATTTCCACTCCTTTTCCTATTATTTCCATCTTTTTAAGTACCGACTTCACCAAATCCAATTCTCCATCATACTCCAGGTCCTCTTCTTTCTCATATTTCACCGTAATATCATAATCCAGTGAATGGACCTTCACCTCATTGGTTCTCAAAGGAACCAGTGAACAATAGACATACTTGTTTATAGTGGTACTGAGCACCACCCCTCCCCTTTCCTGAGGATACGGTGGAACATCTGTGCCACCTCCAGCCCAGCTGATTCTCAGAGGAGCCTTGGCCCGAATAATCATCCTTTTACTGCTCCTGGCTCACACTCTGGCCCATAGAAGCTTAACTTGACTAGCCCATCCTGCACCACTAATCTCTTCTTGAGTTCTTCTTGGGCTCTCTTGTAATTCTCTGGAATTCCTATGTCAATGAAATAGACCCTTTTGGGCATCCCAAAGAAATCATTTCCCACTAGCCTGGGGAAAATCTCCTCCTCCAGGGATACTCTTCTTCCCCGGGGAATAAAATCCATCACTTTCCTGTTAAAAACGTATACCCCTCCATTGATCAGGTTCGAGCTTGGGCATCTCCCTTTTTCAATAAAATTGATAATTCTATCTTCCTCATCTATTTCAACTACCCCATAGGCACCAGCATTTTTGGCCTCAACCAATGCCAGAGTAGCCAGAGCCCTCTTATGGTAGTGATACTCAATGAGTTCGTCCAGAGCAATATCCAAAAAGGAATCTCCGTTCATCACCAGGAAGGCATCTCCTTTAACCAGATTCTCCGCTAGTCTTATTGCTCCTCCCGTACCCAGAGGTGCTGTCTCCTCTGAATATCTTATCGTGACTGCCCATTTTCGACCATCTCCAAAATATTCCTTAATCTCACTGCCTAAATATCCGGTGCAAAGAACTATTTCTCTTAACCCGTACCTTTTGAGCTGGCAAAGCAAATACTCCAGAAAAGGTCTGCCGCCAATTGAAGCCATGGGTTTGGATCTATCTGCAACCGTCTTTCTCAAACGGGTGCCCAGACCTCCTGTTAAGACTAGGCCTTGCATGTAGCTGCCTCAACCTCACGCAAGAAGTTTTCTCCTATAATGTCCCAGGTATACTTTTTCTTTATCAGTTCTCTTGCGTTCTCTCCGATGTATTGCCTTTTTTTTTCGTCATTGAGTAGATCCAATACGCAATCTGCCATCGCCTCCGGCCTGTCCTTGTCCACAATGACGAAATGTTTGTTGTTCTCTCCTTCAATCCCTTCAGCACCGATTTGGGTAGTAACTACAGTCTTCCCAAGGGCCATGGCCTCCAGCACTTTATTTTGAATTCCGGCGCCGCATCTCAAGGGGGCCACGAATATCTTAGCTCTTTCCAGATAGTGGTAAGGATCCTTCGCAAAACCTGTAACCTCTACACCCTCCATCTCTCCCAATTTCATGATTTCCTCTGAAGGATTTGCTCCCACAATAAAGAATCTTATCCCCCTATTCTTTTGCCTCAATCTTGGAAACACCGCTCTGGAAAAGAACATACAGGCGTCTCTGTTGGGAAAGTTTCCGGTGTTGAAAAAAGAACTCCCCATATTACCTAAGAATACTATCCAATCGTTCTCTTCAACCTTGTTTTTGCCTCTTGCTAGAAGCTCTTTGCTCACGCCATTAGGAACTATGCGGATTTTGTCAGTCTGAACACCTCTTTTTTCCCAAAATGATCTGTCTACCTCGGAGACTACCAGGCAAAGATGGGAGGACTCTATTGTTTCCTTCTCATATTGAAAAACTCTTTTTCTTTCCAGGTTGACCAACCAGCGGCGAGTCCTATCCAGATAACTGGATTGCCGAGAGTAGTTTAGAGAAAGAGCATCTTCAAGCGCAGCGATCTTAGCGCATCCTTCATAGTCTCTTACGTAATCAAACATTCTAATGAGGTGGGCCATGAGAAGATCATACTTATGGGTACTTATTTCTCTCTTGACAGCCTCTCTCATCTTTCTGGAATGGTAATATTTTACCTGGAGGGGTTTTGAGGAAAGAATGGCCAAACCAGAGTTTATCCAGGAAGGCATTTGGTCTCTTCGGACGACAGTCTTTATCGAATGACAAAGCTCTCTTATTTTATCGAAAGAGGTTGGTTCAGTCTCATGATCGGTAAAGGTCAGCAGGGTTACTTCATGATTCAAAGAAAGGTATTTCAGATAATGGTATGCCTTAATAGCCTCGCCCCCAATCAAAGGATAGGGGAATCTTGAGGTTAAGAATAGAACTCTCATAACTAGACGTGCCTTCTCCAAAACTCCACTACTGATTCAACTGTGTTTTCCATGGTATACCTGGGTTCCCATCCCGTCTGATGGCGAAATTTGGCTATATCGGCCTCAAGAACAGGCTCATCGGAAGGCCTTAACCTATCTTTATCAATCTTGATCTCTACCTTTAGTTTAACTTTATCCAGTACAAGGTCAAGAAGATCACCAATAACAGTGGACTTTCCAGAACCAATGTTGTATATTTGACCCGCCTCACCTTTTTGCATCAGTAGCCACAATGCCCTTACCGTATCTCTTATGTCAGTGTAGTCTCTTTTAGCTTTCAGATTTCCCACGTATATTATGGGTTTTTGTTTTCCTTTTTCAATCATAGCAGCCTGCTTAGAAAATGTCTGAATTGCGCTCCTCTCGTTTTGCCCCGGCCCTGCCTGATTAAAGAACCTAGCTATATAGGTTGTAATACCGTAATTCTTAAAATACTGGTAAGCCAAATGTTCCTGGGCTACTTTGCTCACTCCGTAGGGAGACAGAGGTCTTAAGGGATGATCCTCAGAAATAGGAACGTCCTCCGGATTTACAAATCCGTATGCTGCACTGGAGCTGGCTATGTGTACTTTGGACGACGGGCTCCAATTCCGGATAGCCTCCAGTAGATTGATAGTGCCTTCTACATTGATTCTGAAAGTAATATGTGGAGCAGCTAAGGACTCCTTGGGGTAACTCTGGGCAGCAAGATGGAAAACCCAATCAGGCCTCGCCATCTTGACTGCACCTCGAACGGAAGCAAAATCCTGGATATCGCCCTCTATGAAGCTAATCTTTCCCAGAAGGTCTTCAATGTTATCCTCAGGACTTCTCCAACGCTTAAACCCAAAAACTTCCACATTTTCTTTGCCCGTAAGATACCTCGCCAGATGACTTCCAATTAGGCCGGTTATGCCTGTCACCAGTATCCTCATTCCCTGCTCCTAATCCTACTTCTTTTAGAATGGCCTCAAGGCGATACTCCTAAAATAGGCCCGGTACTTTTTTCGGAGCTCCTCCTGGTTACCTTGAATGATTTTAATAAACGGACAAAGGACTAGCAGTCCCATTAGCCGCAAAGCCAGGGCACTTCGTACTATGAGATTAAGCAAAAGCACCGCCACTTCACTCTGGTGTTTTCGGAAATAATGATACATACTCTTCTGTCGCTGGACAAAAACCTCAGGATTGAATTTGCCGTTACTTTCCCCCACATAATGAATAACTTCGAAGAAGGGGAAATAGCATACTTTCCAGCCCTTTTGATGCATTCTGTAACACAAATCGGTATCCTCATAGTACATGAAAAAACCCTCATCCATCAGGCCAATTTCCTCCACAGCCTTCCTTTTGACCAAAAGACACGCCCCGGTCGCCCAACTAACTGGTCTCACTCTTCCCGAATCCCAGTAAACTCGAAGATACTCTCCTAAGGTAGATCCCAAAAGGTGGCTGTACCGCTCGCCAATCTTGCTTCTAATTCTCGCACTTGGGAGAATCTTCTTTAACTGGAAGGCCCGCAGGAATTCAGTAAAAAGGTTAGGGAAATGTGCATTGGATGTCTGAATTGTACGATCCGCATTGAGAATCTTACATCCCAGGGCTCCTACTTCTGGATGCCCATCCATAAATCGAATCATTTGGCTGAGAGAACCGCTTGAAAAAATAGAATCGGGATTCAGAAACAGAACATACTTACCTTTTCCTTTCCGAATTGCCTGGTTGTTTGCCCCGGCAAATCCAAGATTCTCTCTGTTCTCGATAAGCTGTACCTGAGGAAAATCTCTTCTCAACATCTCCGGGGTATCATCAGTGGAGTTGTTGTCTACAACGATTACCTCGAATCCAACTCCTTTCGCCTTCTCATAAACTGAGCTAAGACACGCCCTAAGCAGGCTCCTGGTGTTATAGCTAATAATTGAAACGGTAAGCTCAGGCCCATTCAACTTTTGACCTCAGCGGCTCTTCTCCATGAGGTGACCCAGAGAGTATGTTAGCCCCATAGTGATAAACAAAAACGGTGAATACAGTATTCCGGTTGAAACGGCCATAATGCAAGAGGAGATAAATATCCCTATGCATCCAAAAATAACTTGCCTGTCGAAGGCATCTTCACATCGTAAATAAAACCCAACAGCATCCTTCAGATACTTGACGATGAGAACCGAAAATATGACTAGTCCCAATATACCGGTTCTGACCAGAAAGTCAAAGTAATTGTTGTGGACATAGTGTTTTATCCCCCAGGTGATTTCTCCGGTAGTGACATTATGAATCCAGCCGTAATATTCCCCTCCCAGGCCATTACCCAGAAGAGGATTGCGGGCCAAGACCCGGGAAATTATGGACTTCATTTCTAGGCCTCTGACTCCCCAGGGGCTAACCGAAGTGCGAGCAATGAGGGTATTAAAACGATCCATGGTAGCCTGAATCATATCAATACGCGGGTTGATGCGGGCGATAGCTATACTGAGCAATGCTGCAGATATTAAAAGAAGAGCTGCCAGAAAGGCAAATCGGACTATGCCACTCCAGGCGTATCTTTTTGTTTTGCGAAAGTATAAGACGACCATGAAAGCCAAAGTTAAAGGAATGGCAATGTAACCTGTCCTCAAGAAACTGATGAGAAAACCGATCAAAAAGCCAAGGCTTAAGATGGCGAGGATGAACTTGGTCAAAACTCTTCGCTCATGAACTATGAAAGATATGGCCAGGAGTAAGGCGAATACTGAGGAAAATTGAGCACCAGCCCGGATTCTAGCTCTCAGGGCACCTCCCACATAGTAGGCCCGGGTCAAAAAAGCCATGGAGTCAACCAGTCCAAAGAGAATAACTACCAGAAAAAATCCCCAGATGAAAAGTCTTATTTGCCTCCGATCCTTAACTAAGAAAGTTGTCAGCCAAAAGACCAGAATTATTTCTACGAATTTATAAAGGTCTCCCAGCAGATACTTGGTTGAGTTGTGCTGGAAGAAAAAGCCATAGACAAATGATGTGAGGACAATGAAAAAAAGAATAGTGACTGCTGGATCTAGTGAAGTTCGAGTCCGCCTTACACCTTTTCTTGATCCCAACTTCAACAAGAGCACAAGCCCAATTATCGAGAGGAACAGAGCCCTCACCAGACCTTGGGTGACCACGTCCGAAATAAAGTACACCGAGCCGAAATAAGCAACCACTAGAGCCAGAAAAGCCATCTCGGGCCGGGAGTAGAACAGCCAGGCCAAAAAGGGTAAGGAAATGAGGCCAAACAGGACCGGGAGCGAGACGATTCCCAGAAAATAGACTAAACTTATCCCCACTGAGGTAATAGCGGCAATGAGAGTTAGGAACAAGAAATTCTTCTCTTCCCACCCACGAGGACCCACACCTGCATTTTGATAAAGAGAATTCTTTTCCTTCATTAGCTAGCCACCACTGAATTAAAGCTACTCTTCTTTTTTAGGAACGCACCCACTCTATGCACTTCATATTTGAGCTCCTCCCGAGACACCGCTCGCAGCACAGCACCCATAAGAAGCCCGACGGTGCGGAGGAGAAAGCCAAAAGATAAGAAAAATCTGAGCAGGCTAGCTTCAAGGCCTCCTTCATGTTTAGAAAAATAGTCTACCATACTTATGAAGTATTCAGCAGAAAGGGTAAGAGGCAATTTCCCTTGTTCCAGGCCTCCTTTACCACGATAGTGAATAATCTTAGCATCAGGAAGCACCACTATCTTTAGCCCTTTCTTGTAGATTCTGCGGCAAAGGTCAACATCACCAAAAAAGATGGGAAACTTCTCATCCATGAAACCTTCTCTCACAAAAAGATCCCTTCTCAGCATTATACAGGCACCCGCTGGTTGGGGCACCTCCAGAACTCTATCAAAATTATCATCCAACATAAGGTAGGAGCGGACCGCTTTGAGCCTGTAGGCTAGCTTCGCCGGCAAAAACCACCTCCCCATTATGGAAAATAAAGTAGGAAAGCGGTTGTAGTACCTCTGAAAAGAGCCATCTGGATAAAGAAACTTTGCCCCTGCAGCACCCGCGTCCTTGTTTAAGTCAAGATGTTTCACCATCTTAAAAAGGGCATTCTCAGTTATCTCGGTATCCGGATTGACAACTAAAATATATCTTCCCTCTGCTCTGGTAAAACCCTGATTGTTAGCTCGGGCAAAACCAAAATTCTTCTTGTTCTTGATCAAAATCACTTCTGGAAATTCTTTCTCCACCATTCTTGAGCTAGCATCAACTGAGGCATTGTCTATAACGATCACCTCAAAAATAACCCCCTTCGTTTCTCTGTATATAGACTCAAGACAGTTTCTAAGAAACTCTTTTGTATTCCAATTTACTATGATTATTGAGAGATCAATCGGTCCTTCTTCCTTCATTACTTCCCCAGTAGCTGAACCTTGAATTCTTGTACTTCCTCAAGCGTTATTCCCCTCAAAAGGTAAATCAAAACCAAATATACGCTAATCCCGGCCAATATCGAAAGAAAAAGGTTGATATTCCTGAGATAATAGACAACAAATCCCATAATTGATGCAGCAACCAAAGGTTTCAAGGGATATTTTATCATCTTTTTCTGACTGACGATGCGAAAATAGGAAAACATATAGGCCGAGAATACAAATTCACTTATCACAGTAGCTATGGCAGCTCCCATGAGAGAAAACAGGGGGATCAAAATCAGGTTAAGAACGATATTGGTGGCCGCACCAAAGATGACACCATACAGATATCTTTTTTCCTGGTCACAGGCCAGGAAAGATTGCTCATAAGTACACCTTACGGCAATTATCACTACACTCCAGATCAAGATTTGAAAACCAATTATGCCAGGACTAAAGCCATCCCCGTAAAGAAAGCCCATTATTGGCCGAGCAAGGAGCGTCCCTCCCACCCCTACGGGTAGAGCCGCCGTAGCCAGAAGCTTTGTCGATGAAGATATTAGAGTCTTAAGTTTTTCTTCGGACTCCTTATAATACCTAGACATTAAGGGGAATATCACATTTATAAAAATAGGGATGAATGCCAGAACAAGGAATATAAGTTTGTATGCCGCATTGTACCAGCCAACCACCTCCTCCCCCTTCATAAACCCGAGCATCAATACATCGAAGTTGTAATAGACCTGGATCATGATAAAGGATGCCCCCATTGGCAGTGCCCGCCTCAAGAGGCTCTTCCAGAGGCCAAGATTGAACCTTAACCTTATTCTACCAAGCTGCCTGCCAAAGATATGAAAAAGAAAACCGGCCGCCGCCAGAGCCCCCACCAGCCATAAATAGGGAATCAGGAGAAGCTGTCCGGAACTTTTGATGAAAAGAAGCACCAAGACGGCAAAAAAAAGCCGGTTCAGAATTCTGGATATCCCAATAAATTCCATCTTCTCTATACCCTGAAAGAGCCATTCTATCAAGAGAGCTGAGGAGAATAGAGAAAAACCATAAAAGATAATGAGATACTTTATCTCAGTGGACTTATTGATGAGAATGGTAAAGACCACCAGCAAAACGAAAGAAACGAGCGCCAGGGTCAGTCTCAAACTAATGATGCTCGCAGCGTAGCTATCTATTTCGCTTCTATCTCTTGCCACTTCCCGCACTCCCAGGACACTGAGGCCCAGATCGCCAATCAACATGAAATAAAGAACCACTGCCTGGGCAAAGCTTATCTTGCCAAAGCCTGTCGCTCCCAGGGTCCTTGCCAGATATATTATGACGAGAAAGTAAATAACCTGTGATATTATTTGAGCCGAGGATAGAGAAAGGAAATTCTTAGCGGCTCTTCTGACTGTACCCATCGCCACCTGCTACTGCCTTTGTCTCTTCAGGAGAAGTCTAAGGAGGGATGCTAGCAGGATGATGTATACTGAAATATAAAAAACAAAGAACGGTGTATCCTTCAGGATTTTTCTTACAACTACGAATCTCATGTAGGAGGGCCTCTCTGTTAGTTTAACCTTGTCAAACCAGACCGATCCCTCTCCCTGCCTTTTGGCCAGCTTTATTCTGATTTTCTTTGTTCCCTCTGGAGTATAGATGGAGCTTTCTTTGGGCTGCCACAAAAGCCCAACATTGAGGATGCCATAGCTCCTGCCGATTATCTCGTAGTTCTCGTTCAAGCATTCAAGAGTGAGAAAGGTATTTTCATAGTCTTTCGGTTGAGGAACAACTATGTCCGATCTAACATAGGCCTCGAGGGTGTAGTACCTTTTGGGCCTGGCAGAGAAATCCTGCGAGAGCCAGCTCCAACCGACGGTGGCGCGCATAGAATTTTCACCCTCATAGGGATCATCAGTATCTATAGACCAGCCTCCCCAGGCATGTTCAGTCCACTCCTTGGGCCCTCCCACACCGTCCAGCACCTCAAAGTCCGGGTTATGAAGAAGCAGACTGAACGGGATTTCTGTTAGTTTAACCTTGTCAAACCAGACCGATCCCTCTCCCTGCCTTTTGGCCAGCTTTATTCTAATCTTCCTTGTCTTTGGGGGAGCATATATATCCCGCTCCATTGGCTGCCAGGTGGAAGTAGCATTTACAATGCCGTAGTCCATCTTGAGAACCTTCCTCTTCCGCCCACCTCTACACTCCAGGGCCATAAAAGCGTTCTCATAATTGGTTTCTCCCGGAATTTTTATATCCGAGCGAAGGTATGCCCTTAGACGATAGGCTTTTTTGGGTCTAACACGGATATCCTGCCAGAGCCAGCTCCAGCCAACGGTACCCCGCATAGAATTTTGACCCTCATAGGGATTATCGGTGTCTATGGACCAGCCTCCCAGGGCGTCCTCCGACCAGGCCATGGGTCCTTCCGAATCCTTGATCACCTCAAAATCCGGGTTAGCTACGAGGTTCACTCGGCTAGTTCTCGACCATACGATCTGTCTCCAGATGGCATAAGCACTGTAGGCGACAGCCACACATATCAAGCCTATTATAGCGAATCGCACCATCTTCTTAAGCTTCATCTTGACGAATCGAATGATCTTCTTAAGCTTCATCTTGTCTCCTTTTCTCTCGTAGATTCTCTCAGCACCAGGTACATCATCCAGAAGCAGACCCCAGAAAATATGCTGCGCCAGATGCCGATAAAAGTGGCCGCCGGATAATACTTATCAATAATCTCAAATGGGCTCGCCAAATTCATAAAATATCGAGCATTAAGGGGGGTGAAAAGAAGGCCAGCAAAGGTCTCCTTCCACTGAAAACTGTAGACAAACCAACCCAAAACCAGAATAGTGAATAGTCCAATAGATTTTCTATCTTCCACCATCTGTAGGGTCAAAAAAGGAACCACCCACATAAAGTAGTGGACATGGAAGAAAGAGGTGGCAAAAACTCCTAATAAAAGAACAAGAAGTGTCCTCCATAAACTGGCAAAGGAGTGATCGCCCCGAAAGAGTACATAAAGAAGCAAAACCAGGTATAGAGCAACAAAAATGAATAGTCTATCGTTAAGATACCCCAGGTTAAATCTCATGGTAAAGAGATACTGAGTGTTGGGAATCTGAGCCACCTTCTCTACTATAGCGGATTCATAAAACAGTCTGGTGAAAACCGTGATAAGCCCCAGGGGAAGAATTCCCCAGAATGCTAGTTTCAGTCTTTCCCAAAACTTTCTTCCCAAAATGACAATAAAAAAAGGCAAAAGCATCGCGGGGTAAAATCGAACAACAATACTCACTCCCAGAGAGAGAAGGGATCTTGCGCGCAAATTATTCTTGGCGTAGTACAAACTCAGCAAAATGAAGAATATGGTGATCACTTCGTGCCTGGCGGCTATATAGCCAACAAATATGACCACGGGATTCACCATCCAGAACATAAAAGCAGCCAATCCTTTCTCGCCATCCTTAAAGATTCGAAGGAGAAGGAAGGCACAGCCTAAATCAAAGAGTAGATAAGGCACTTTAAAAAGGAAGAGGGTTCTGAAGACATTGGGATGATAAGCAAATGTCTCCAGCATCCCCCAGCTAGGCACCATGCGCATAAGGGAACCACTGAGTATACTGTCAAAATAAGGCATTAAGGGCTTGAATATCCACAAGAAAAGAGCGTGGAAATAGTGGATGAATATCTGGAGCACTCCCGTCGGGAGAATTCCCTGGTAAGCGGTAAGGGAGGAGCGCCAGTAAACACCTAGAAGATCCGGAAAGTACACAGTAAAAGGCATAAAGCTTAATCTAATCAAAAGTCCAATTAGAAGCCATTTATATATTCTGTTTTCTACCACAGCATCCTTCTTGTATACGGATGGAACCAGCTCAAAGTACTGTTTCTTTAACATCTTACTATTCAATCTCCGTATATATCCTAATAGTTACCTGTAACGTATCTCAAAGACCTTGAAGGGAGACTCATCGTATCTTACTAGAAGATCCTCTTCCTCGAGCTTTTCCAGCAAGAAAGTATACCCTCTTATGCCGTAGGCATCCCTCAGATACTCGTTAACCACAAGATGGGTGAGTCCCGCCTCTCCAAACTCCGCCAAAAGTTCTTTCCTTTCCTCTGGCAAAGAATGGCTCAGAGATAGCAGTGCCGTTATATAAGGACGATCGCAATAAAAAGTACGAGGATCGTTCATAACAAATACCCTAGCATCGGAAGGCAGATTCTCGTTAACATATTTGAAGACAGCGTAGGTTTCTTCATTCTTTAGAATATAGCTCTCTTGTGATTCTAAACCGGCAAAGACTAGCATTCGTTGATACACCTTGCCAAGACCCTCAGGAGCTAAATAGAATACTTGAAAAATAAGGCTCAAAATGATGAACGTGGAGAGAACATTTTTGGTAAATCTGTTGTAATCCAACATCTTATTGACCACATAGGCCACTATTATACCCAGCAGGGGAATAACAGGTATGAGTCCTCGTTTGTAAGGCATACACCAGCCCCAAAAAACAAGATATACTAGAGAATAATACAGAATAAACTTCATTACTTTGTCTTTTCTGAAATGAGGGAAAACAACAAATGGCAAAAAAGCCAGGAAAAGTAATCCAATTGCACCACGATCCCGGAAGATTCCGGGGTGCATGGTGATATTCCATGGAAGAAAAAGATAAACTTTGAGGGAGTTAAGTCCGGAACCAATGATCTCTTTCGTTCCACCCATAACAAACGCCTTCGTCTGTGCCGATCCTTGTAAGAGATTGTATAAACGAGCAAAAATTAAGCTACCCCTAGTAATGAAGGCCCTCAAATACCAGAAAGAACCAATTGCTCCTCCCAGAAGAATAAATAAGAGAAAGTTTTTTATTACAGGTGCAAATTTTTCTTTTTTGAAAAGAAAACTATCAACCAAAATCCCTAGAGATAAGATGGCTACCCATAAAAAACCAGTATATTTAGAACCCAAGCACAATCCACCCATTACCGCCG
>Ga0114921_10000740_pt1 | contig 14029 bp, 17 predicted proteins | sample BentaG_FD_87016 | JGI IMG/M metagenome (GOLD analysis project Ga0114921, IMG submission 87016) | Deep subsurface microbial communities from South Atlantic Ocean to uncover new lineages of life (NeLLi) - Benguela_00093 metaG | ecosystem: Environmental > Aquatic > Marine > Oceanic > Sediment ...
ACCGTATTTGGCCTCTCTTCAGGAGCAGCGCTGGCTACGGTTGTTGGCGTTCTCACGGAAGTCCCCTTTATGCTCTTTTTGGTATGGCTCTGTAGGAAGACAAGGGGGTTCTTTTACCAACCACAGCTTCAATACGCCGATGGTGACAGCGAGGGAGCAAGTAATTGATAGCCCATTTCTTCATTGTATTTAAGGATTATCTCATCGAAGTATTACCCTTCTTAGCGGTAGGGTTTTTCCTCAGTGGCTTGATCCACGAATTTGTTCCCACCCAATGGGTGGAGAGGCACCTTGGCGGGCGGGGAATAAAGCCTATTTTCTATTCCACTGTTGTTGGGACAGCCCTCCCCATCTGCTGCATTGGCTCTCTCCCGGTGGCGGTAAGCTTCCATCAGAAGGGGGCGAGGTTAGGGCCAGTTTTAGCTTTTCTGGTAGCAACGCCAGCCACATCCGTAAGCGCCCTTCTCGTTTGCTATGCCTTGCTGGGGATAAAGTTCACCGTGTTTATATTCTTTGCCGTCATCTTGATGGGGCTGGTTATGGGTGCTGTCGGTAACCTTATCAAGTTTGAGCCCAAGGGTTTGGCGAATCCTCTTCAGGAAGCAGAGATTGCTACAGACCCCGTTTGCGGCATGAGCGTGGATACAAAAAAGGGATTAACAACAGAGTATAAAGGCAAGGGCTATTACTTTTGCTCTCCCCATTGTCAGGCAAGCTTTGAGAAGGAACCTGAGAGATATGCTGCTGGTGAATATGTGCAGGGTATTAGAGGAAGGATAAGCTCTGTTTTCAGGTATGCCTTCGTGGATATGGTTAAGGAGATTGGCCCTGAGCTGCTACTCGGACTGGCCCTGGCAGCACTGGTGGCAGCGATTGCCCCCGTTGGAAAATTTGTCGGAAGCTACCTCAGTGGCAGTCTGGGGTATCTATTCAGCCTTGTTTTTGGACTTTTGATGTATATCTGCTCCACCGCCAGCGTTCCCTTGGTTCACGCCTTCGTATCACAGGGGATGAACATCGGCGCTGGGATGGTGCTTCTGCTAGTGGGTCCGATTACCAGTTGGGGAACTGTCCTGGTTTTGAGGAAGGAATTCGGTGGCAAGATCCTGTTTGCTTATTTAATGGTCATCGCTATAATGGCTTTAGCTTTGGGCTGGTGTTTCTCGATGATATAGGCATAAGGGCGAAAAATAAGGAAATAACAGCCGAAGGCAAAGCAATCTACTAGGGCTAGCCCATAGTATTTGCAGAAGTGCTTTTGACGTTCAAGGCTTGCAATGCTACACTTCCCTCGTCTATGAAGCGTATTGGTATTCTATATCACCCTCGGCTGGAAAAAGCCCAGAGTTTAGCAAACAGGTTGGAAAGCCTACTAGCCGCGCAAAGAGTCTCCCTGTGGCAATGCTCAGCCTGGGATGAGGATGAGGCTAGACCTCAGGTGGCTGGCTCTGATTTAATTCTGAGCATTGGTGGAGATGGCACTATCCTTCATGCTGCTCGAATCATAGCTCCTGTAGCAGTGCCCATTCTGGGAGTAAACCTGGGCAAGCTTGGATTTATCACTGAGCTGAACGCTGATGAGGCATTGTCGAATTTGTCCAGCTTGCTTGAAGGTAAGGGCTGGATTGAAGAAAGAGCCATGCTCGAAGCCCAGATTGAAAACAAAGGATTCCTTGCTTTGAATGATGTAGTGGTGCGAAGTACCGCCGTCCGCTTGATTAACATAGAGGTAAAAATTGACGATGAAATGGTAACCACCTACAGAGCTGATGGAATTCTTGTGGCTACAGCTACCGGCAGTACTGGCTATTCCCTGGCAGCTGGCGGACCAATCCTCTATCCTCAATCTAAGGAAATCGTCCTCCAGCCCATATCTTGCCACCTCGGTTTGAACCATGCTTTGGTATTGCCGCCGCAAGCCACAGTTGATTTAAAGATCACCAGCAGAGATACGGCTATACTTAGCCTTGACGGACAGGTCGATACACCTCTATCCAATGAGCAAGATGTCACAGTAAAGCTCAGTCCATATGTAGCTCGCTTTTTGAGAATCCATCAGCGAACTTATTTCTATAGTTCCCTGCGGCAGAAACTAGGGGGAGAAAGAGCATGAAAGTCGATAAAGCAAGAATAGGTGATGCCACCTCAATGCACCAACTGATTAACCACTTTGCTGATCAAGGTGAGATGCTGCCGCGTGCCTTAAGCCAGATATATGAAAATATTAGGGACTACTTCGTAGCCAGAGATGGTGATGAAGTCATTGGCTGTGTGGCATTACATGTTAACTGGCTTGATTTAGCTGAAATTAGGTCCCTAGCGGTGAATGCAAAGAGCCAAAATCAACAAATCGGGTCGTTGCTTATTAAAGCCTGCCTTGATGAAGCTAAGGAATTAGGGATATCCACCGTTTTTTCTCTCACCAGCAAACCAGCTTTTTTCGAAAAGCAAGGCTTCCATTTGGTTGATAAAATGGAATTGCCACACAAGGTGTGGGCAGAATGCTACAATTGCCCTAAGTTCCCCAATTGTGATGAGGTAGCCCTGATTCGTCACATTTAGTGGCATTGCAAGCTAACTTCCCTCTCCCTTGATGGGAGAGGACCGAAGTGAGGGTGACAAACAAAGCAACCCTGAGAAGGAGTAACTATGTTACCAGAGAAGAAGCTATCTAGCCAACAGGTTTATCGCGGCCGGGCAGTGAATTTACACGTAGACACCGTCGAGAAGCCCAGCGGCAAAAAAGCTACCCGGGAAGTCGTGGAGCATAGCGATTGCGTAGCTGTGATAGTCCTCGATGACCAGGACAATGTGCTGCTGGAGCGCCAGTTTCGCTACCCAGTAGGCAAGTTCCTTCTGGAAATACCCGCTGGCGGCATCGACCCCGGTGAAGAACCCATTGACTGTGTCCGCCGCGAATTACAGGAGGAAATTGGCTATTTGGCCCAGAAGATAGACAAATTGGGTGGTTTCTACTCCATCCCTGGCTACGGCACAGAGTATCTATACTGCTACCTGGCCACTGACCTTGTGCCCAGCCGCTTGATGGCTGAAGATACCGAAAGTATTGAGCTGGTGCGAGTTCCTCAGAGCCAAATACCCCAGCTTATCGCCTCAGGCGAGATCTGCGATGCTAAAAGCATTGCCGCCCTGCTCACCTTCCTCCTCATACGGCAAGGCAAATAGGCCCTGCTCGTCTGTGATGTTAGTCTCGCCTTAGCTAACTTACAGCTTTAAAGTTTATCTAATTCCGATTTCAAAGAGTTCTGCCTCGGAGATGCAGGGACGCACCCCGAAGGATACTCTAAATTCGTATATTCCAGGCTCAAGTTCCTCCTCGAAACCTATTTCTCCAAGATTGAAATACCAGTGCTTAACTTCCTTTGCTTCAAAGTTCACAGCTACATTGAGTGTCCATCTGTCTCCACCCCTTAAGTCTGAAGCTGGGAAATCCTCGCAGATTACCTTTTCTTGGGGAGAGACCTCGTTGATGCTAAGCAAGGTATATGCTTCAGCCTTCTCGCCAGAGAAGATAAAGTTGAGAGGCTTATCTTGAGTATTTTCCAACACTAAAACATAATTGACCCTCTCCCCTTGATGAAATAGCGGTTTTTCAGCATAAGCGCTTACTTTTATACGCTTGACTCGTGCAAATTGGTACTCGTCGCCGGTAAGGGTTCCTCCGGCTTAAGCTCATCCACCTTGCTGCACCCGCCGAGAACGGTTGCTGCCAAGATCAGAGCTACAATAGTGCTAGCTATGGTTCTCTTCATAACGTTTCTTCCTTCCGCTTTTTATGATAAACCGCTGCTATTTGATGACAAACGAATTTATGACATGGTCAAAGATTTCTTCATATTCATCATACAAGACCTCTGCGGTAGAGCATACTAGCATATAGCTCTTGCCTTTGGCGATAAATATAACTTGCCTCACTTTCACAGCGGCGATTGGTTTGTAAATCACCTCGTAACCCTCTCTCTCATTTACTACGATTTCTTTTTCTTCTAAGATAATCCCGCCAAGTTTCTTAAGTCCTTCCTTAATTTCCTCATCGACTTCTTCTAAGCTTGTCAAATTACTTAATTTAACTGTCACGATAAGAGTTGTTGGTGTCCCTGGCTTTGTAAACATTTCAACGCTTTCAATATCTTCCCCATCTATGACTTCAGGGATCTGCATTTCCCAATCCTCAGGATACTCGAAGCCATGGCCAAGTTTATGGTTATAAACCCAGATATACCCTGGCGCTACTGGTTCTGTTGGTGGTGGTGGCGCAGGCGGTGAAGGTTCCCCTGTGCTCGGCTGGCTGGTGCAGCCACCCATAAACGCAATCGATAGCACCAGAACGGCAACCAGTACACTTATGACTCCCAAATTGAATCTTTTGCCTCCCATTATCTCCTCCTTTCGTTTCTTACTTGTCTTACCACTTCTGCTCCTTAAAATATTGGCTATGCTCTCATGCTGTCATTCTTCTTCATCAAGTCATGTGGCTTATCAGTCAAATTCGTATTTTGGGCTGTCGCTTCATCGGCCCCTACTCAGTTCTCTGATTGCCTCAAGTAGCTCCTCACGCCCGCAATCCTTCATCAGGTAGCCGTCAGCACCGGCGTCAAGCGCCTCCTCGATATAGTTAGAATGCACTGTCAGGAATAAAATCCTGATTTTGGGAAATTGCTCCTTGATGCGCCTGGTAGCCTCTACACCGTCCATTCCTGGCATCTGGGCGTCCATCAGGATGACATCAGGGTGGAGGTCATTAGCTTTGGCTACTGCATCCAGCCCATCCACAGCCTTGCCCACTACCTCGATGTCGGCGTGAGCACTGATGATACTGCATAAGCCATCCCTCACCGCAGTATTGTCATCGACTATTAACACCTTTATCTTCTTCATTATGTCCTTCCTCGCTCAGTTTGAGAAGTGGGTTACGCTTTCAGCCTATTTTGAGGATTGGACTTCAATCCTTTAGAACTTTCTCAGCTAAGAAACCACTCACTACATCCAGGACTTCCTCCTTTGAGCACCTGGCTCTCCACATTCCTTCCGGCAAATTGAAGAGCAACCACTTCTTGCGAATCCCCTTGCCCATGATGAGAACGAAATCCCCTGTCTTAGGGTCCTGGGAAATTTCTATCAGGCCCTTATTCTTCAATCCCCGCATTCGTGTCCTGTCTCGAACCCTTATTTCCTCGATTTTCATTTTTACACCTCCTTTCTCTTGCTATCCGTTGCTGGTGAGCACAACTGTCTCCTTGGTGACAAGGCGGGAAAGGTAAATTACTAGTAGTGCTAGGGCAGCGGCAACTTCTTTACCATGGCGGTAACAAATCAAGCTTTTGTTACCTTGTAGGTAGCAGCCATATTTTTTGTTTCTGTGACACTCTACTTAACAACTACGGTTAAGGCAAATGTGAGCATTGCCTCCTTCTCTCCGCCTTCCCAAGGGTGGGTATATTCCATAGATATGGTGCTCGTGCCTTTCCTGAGAGCCTTGAATGTCCACACTTCTTGACCAGGAGCACCGGGAGCAGGAGGCATACCGCCCATGGCTTTGGGAGGAGGCTCATATTTGTGGTCTACCTCTCGCAAGACAGTTTGGTCACTAATTCGTGCCGGCTCTGACCACTGGCGGCCCTCTGCCGGGCAAGAGTACAAAGTTATTGTCAATGACCCGTCAAGAGGAACTTCGACTTCTTTGCTAATATGCTGCTCCTTCTTAAAGTCATCCCAGGAAACATTTACAGACCCTTGCTTTGGGGCCGGGGAGCAACCAAAGAGGCAGAGCGAGATGGCAACCATAGCACAGGTTAAGATTAGCTTTGATTTCATTCTCACTTCCTCCTTCAATTTAATCCTCTTCTCTTTATCGGACGGAACTTAAAGGATGGCGGCTTTCAGTCTGCTCTTATTACCCCTCACGTCCTTTCACTCTTAAGGTTACTCTCTTATTTTCAGCCTGTAATCAGCATGTAACCCTTTCGCTCGATTTGTTTCAAATTGGTATTTGGTGACATGATAAACCTTCTCTAATTCATGCAAAGCACATTGCCATGCGTCAACATCGCAGGCTATCGGGTGATGCTACTCCAAAAGAGCCTCCGCCAAGCCAGGTATCTCCTCGGCTCCGACGGGAACGGTGATGCTTGAGCCTTCGAAATCATCACCGATAGGCTCATACCGCCCGCCCAGGCACTCGGAGAGGAACGCCTCAGTTACGGCGAAGAACGACAGATTGTTCTCCGGCCTGGCGAAGCCATGTCCCTCGTCCGGGTACAGCACATATGTCACCGGGATGTTCTTCACCTGCATCGCCTCGACGATCTGGTCGGCCTCAGCCTGCGGGACACGCGGGTCATTGGCACCTTGGCCGATGAGCAGCGGCCGCTGAATCTGATCCACGTAGGTCAGCGGGGAGCGTTCGGTCAGTAGCGCACGGCCCTCTTCCGTTCTTCCGTCGCCCACGCGCGTTGCAAATAGCTCGATCTGCGGCTGCCAGTACGGTGGGATCGTTTCCATCCATGTCACCAAGTTTGATATCCCCACGATGTCTACTCCGCAGGCAAACGTCTCTGGTGTGAACGTCAGGCCCACCAGTGTGGCGTATCCGCCGTAGCTACCGCCCATGATCGCCACACGCTCGGGGTCGGCGATCCCTTCCTGGATGGCCCAAGCGACGGCGTCGAGGAGATCGTCGTGCATCTTAGCACCCCACTCCAGGTTGCCAGCATTGATAAACGCCTTTCCGAATCCAGTGGAACCACGGAAGTTGACGCTCAGCACAGCGTAGCCACGGTTTGCTAGCCACTGGTGGATGGAGTTGTAGCCCCATCCGTCGCGCGACCACGGGCCGCCGTGGACATACAGCACCATTGGCAGGGGCTCATCGGGATGGGCGTCGCCATCGCTGTCGCTCCCCACCGGCAGTGTGTAGTAGCTTACCAGGTTCAGACCATCACGCGATTCGGTGACGACTGGGTACATGCTCGTCAGCGACAAACCCTCCAGCTCCTTGCGATGCGTGAACAGGAACTGCGCTTCCTGCGCCTCGCAGTCGTAGCGATAGTAGCGCACAGGGCCATCGTCCATGACGTAGGCGACCATCCAGTATTTATCGTCGAGTGTACGACTCGTAACCTCGACATCGCCGTCGGCAACCGTGCTCAGGTAGGCCAGGTCATCCACAATGGACTTGTCGAGGATCTGCCAGTGCTTGCGCTCGTAGGTAAAGGCGACGGCCTGGACGTTTTTGTCCGTCGGATGAACCATGACACCGCTGAGGTCCGCCTTGGGGTCCTCCGCAATCAAGGCCTGCTCTCCGGTTTCAAGGTTTAGCGCGAACAAAGCTGAGGTGTCGCGGCCGCGGCTATCGATCATGTAGAGAATCGTACCCGCCTCATCGAACCAAAGAAGAGATGTGGTGAGCAAGTCCTCCATGGGGATCTGCATAAACGGCTCCCAGCCTTCTTCTGTCGGACTGAGATACTCGAGCCCGCCGTCGGGCGTGAGTCGGTACACAAAGCGGAGATTAAAATCGTCGTCGATGACAAAGCCCAGGAACCCCTCGTTTTCTAGGACAAGAGTCCTCTGGCCAGTGTCCATGTTGACACGGTAGAGGTCGTGAAGTTGAGGGACACGGTCATTGAGCGCCACGAGGATCTCGTTGGGGAACTTCGGGCTGACCGCCTGGATTCGGGCCTGCACACCCTCCAGGGGAGTGAGGTCCATCGTCTGCCCAGTGTTCAGGTTCACGCTGTAGACCCACCAGTTCTCATCACCAGCCTGATCTTGGAGGTAGAGGATGTGTTCGTTGGTGTAGGCCCAGAAGTAGATGCGGATGCCACGGTCGGTATCGTGTGTAACTGGCTCGGCGACCGCGGGGTCATCGGCAGGCCCCACCCAGACGTTCATCACGCCGTCTACTGGGGCTCGGTAGCTCATCTTGGTCCCATCAGGGCTGACCTGGACTGAGGATTTGTCCGGGTTGCCGAACAGGACTTCGCGTGAGATGAGTTCCGGTTCAGGTGTAGCGCAACCAGCCAGAACACTTGCCACCAAAGCCAGTACACACGGAATTACCATCTTTTTCATTGTTTTTCCTCCCTTCGTTTTATTTTCCTTTAGCATCTTGGTACTCATTGTTGTCCTCCTTTCTCTTTTCTGGGGCATCCTCTATCCTTTCTATTTCAATAGTGCATTCTGTGACTAGAGCGGCAATTGCTCCGAGTGCAGCCAGGACTGGAGCTGCTAGGACTGCTGCCGCAGCTGCAGGAACGCCTACCGTTAGTGGGATATCTATCAAAGGGCGGCCTTTATGCAGTAAACGAACTCTTCTGATATTCCCCTGATGTATTAGCTCCTTGACCTTCTCAACCAGTTGACTTCCGTCTACGGTGAGTTTCTCCTGTGTCATTGCTCTTAACCTCCTATTTGATGTAAGGCCGTATATTTTTGTCTCAGATTTAAAACTAGATTCACCTCACCCAGTTTTTGATAATCTTCACTCCCATGCCTCAAAGCTCATTACTGCCTCCTAACAGATTGAGCACATATCCTTCAATCGAGGGATCCACATTTCTTATCCTCCTCAGCTCATTCCTCCTTGCTATGTCTTCAATGGATTCTCCCAGGTTGTTAATATTCTGACCTGCCCAGAAAGTCTTTGTCCAGGGTCTTCCCAGCAGTTGAGACAGATAGGACTCATCCAGTAAGTTTTGAGCCACAAGGTAGTTCTGCTTCCGGAAATCTTCAGGGATATATCTCTTGATCCTGAAAGCCAGCTCATATTTCTGGCATAACTCAAGCATTTTTCTGTGGATTTGCTTCAAATAGCTCTTCACAGGCTCATATCTGCCACGGTAGCCGCCCGTCGGTGTATACTTACCTTGATACAACTCTTCATACTTCTCCACCAAGTGAGGAAATTCCTCGCCCAGCCTCTTCATAAACCATGAGGCCTGATTATCCCTCAAGGTCATTCCTCCACCGAAGAGGAAAAAATCCGCTCCCGCTTCTTTAGTGCCAGCCACCACTTCCTCCATATTTTTCTCATCGTCACAGAGGAAAGGAACGATGGGGATAAAATTCACCCCCGCCTGTATTTCGGGGCATCTTTCCTTTATCTCCTTTACCACCTCCAAGCGCTTCTCTGGAAACGGAGCCCTCGGCTCTAAAAACCCGGCTAGCTTCCTATCCAGAGTGGTAATGGTAACACCAATAGTGCACCAGCTATCTCTTGCTGCTCGAGATAGTATATCGAGATCCCTTAAAACCAGAGGGGACTTGGTGGAGATACAGACAGGGTAATGATATTTCAGCAAGACCTCCAGGCATTGGCGGGTATTATTATAACTCTCCTCGGCAGGTTGATAGGCATCGCAGGTCCCACCTAAGGCTACCACATCAGGGAGAAGCGTTCTGGCTCGTCTGAGCCTATTCTCCAGCATAGCTCCAACATTGTTTTTCACATAGATAAGCTGGTCAAACTCTGGCTGGAGGTGATACTTGTGGCTTCTTGAATCGCAGTAGGTGCAGGCAAACTCACAGCCATTATACGGGTTTATGCTGTATCGGCACCAGAACCAGCTATCTATGAATTTATATTTATTCAAGATGGTCTTAAATTCCTTTGGAATGTACTTAATCATTCCACCTGCTCGTTCATTCGGTTTGCCCTATTTGAGTGGCAATTTCAGATAATGTTCGCGTGTTTGCGAAGTGCGAAGCACTCGGGGTAACGCAGTCAGCCGCAAAGTACGTGTTAGGCAACCGTAGGCAAGTCCTGAAGGAACCAGGTTTTGCTTGGCACCTACAAACATTGTTTTTCAGTTGTTCTAAACTGGCATATTAAGCTTTAGAACACTCTTGAAGAGCAGCTTTAATCTCCTTCTGTACCTCTGAGTCTACTTCACTATTAAGTAATCGAGCTAGTGCTTCTCCTGCTTTCCTGCCCCCGATTCTTCCTAGTGCCCAGGCAGCATACAAACGAACCTTAGGCTTGGAATAACTGAGCGCTTGAACAAGCGCGGGCACCGTGGTTGGATCACGGATGTTCCCAAGCGCCAGGGCGACATTCCGCCGAAGAGTCCAAATGTCCATCTCGAGAACATGATTTGGCAATACTGCTTTGTAGTAATTTTCATCCTCTAAGAGCAGTGAGATTAGTTCTGGGCTGTCGGATTTTCCCTCTATCTCAACCGGATAATGCCTTCTCGGTATCAGCCTTTGGTTTTTGGGACAAACCTCTGTTGCTGTCCAGCGAAAATGTCACCTTAACTGTTCAGCGAATTTGTCACCGTCCTTGTTAATATGTATTTTAAAGGGTCTACGCCAGGGGTGATCCGGGCCAGGCCTTTTGTGCTGATGAGACTTTGGCCGTAGAGCTTTCCTTGTCCTGGTGACAGTCTCAGCAGCTTCACCAGCATCAGTCGAGTTAGGGATAACACAAGGCATATTCCTCGCCCTGAGCACTGGAGCCTCCGGCAGTGCTGCTTTGGTAGCCAGGCACTGTCCCTGGTAATATACCGCTAAGCTGCCATTCATCCTCTCATGCACTTCCATCCTGGCACGGACATAACTCAATCGGCCATTAGTGGGCATTATTTGCAATCTATGCTCGCCAAAACGTACCACATTGTCTTGACCTACCGTACGGCGATATTTGAAGGAGAATACATCATCAGGGTTAAACTCTTTCCCTGGCTGGCGATAGGCTAGCCCAGGCTCTTTAGCAGGAACAGCAAACCTCTGATTATATCGGGGCAAGAAATCCCACAGCACCTGGTTAGCCTGTTCAAGAGTGCTAGCCCCTGCAATGCGGAGCTCGCTAACCAGCCGATCCTGAAAAGTACCCCACAGCCTCTCTATCCTTCCCCTAGCCTGGGGAGAACGCGATGTGATGGAAGTGATGCCCAATTCCTCCATCAGCCGGCCAAACTGGGTGGGCTCCCTTCTCCCCTCAAGTTGCTCCTCCAGTGACTCTGGCTCCCTTTTAGAACACTCAAATATGCCATGACCATCATGGTATAAAGCCCTGGGTATACCATAGCTAGCCATAACTTGGCGTAGTAAGAGAAAATAGCCCTGAGCATTCTCTTGCTCCCGGAATAAAGCATAAGGGGGCTTGCCGGTGGCATCATCAATAGCTCCTATCAAGGTGAGATAAGGGCCTCTGCCCTCCAGCCAATCATGGTGACTGCCATCAGTCTGTAGCAGCATGCCTTCCTGAGGATAGCGTTCCCTGCGGCTGCGGTGTTTTGGTGGACGTCTCTTTCTGGGACTCCTTACCCCAGCTTTGAGTAGAATACGGCGCACCGAAGATCGGGAGAGGCTGATGCCTTCTCGCTCAGCCAGAAGCTCAGTGGAGTGCTGATTGTCACAGCCAGCATAGGTAGGCCGGGCTAATTCTAATACCTGTTCCTTCAGATCGGTGTCCAGGGCATTATGCGGCTTTCTTCCTCGGTTGCCATGTGCTAATGCCGCGGCGCCCTCCTTTCGATACGCCGCTAGGATTCTTCTCACATGGCGCAAGGAGAGGTCCAGTAACTCAAGCTGCTTCCCGGCCAATCACTTTGCCCATCTCCACCTCATTTAACACCATCACCCTCTTCTGCTCTTTCCTGTTCAATGTCACCATGAAGGAGATGGTGACATTTTCCCTGAACAATTAAATGGTGACAAAATTGTAGAACACCAACAAGTGGGAATATACTATGTTGTCTTATGGGCTCAGACTTAAGTATTTTGTTTTTGGAAAGGAAGTGCTGGTAAGGATCGACAAGAACCGTTTAAGATCCTGCTCTGGGTTGAGATGGCTGGTTCCTTTCGTTTATAATATTGCTGTTTCAACTAAGCAAGTTATTTTACTTTTGTTACCTATGCGCTGGTGGTGCGCGAGAGGAATTTATATGCGTTTAAATTCAGCCAAACTAAATGACCGGGCAGCGAGCTTTGTTTTATTGGGTATTTTTATTTTTCTCACAGTTAGCTGCACTCCAGTTAATCACTCTCCGGTTATCACCACTCTCGAAGCCAAGCAGAGTGTAATTGGCCCCCTAGACAGTTGTGTAGTTGAATGCATTGCTTCAGACCCCGATGGTGATGAGCTAACCTACGAGTGGTCGGCTAGTGATGGCAACATAAATGGGGATGGAGCTGCTGTTGCTTGGAGTGCTCCCGAGGCTGAAGGCAGCTACAACATTATGGTCAAGGTAGTCGACGGCAATGACGGTGAAGTTACTGATTCCATGAACATTAGCGTAAAACGCCGTGCTCCAAGATGCGGCGTATGATCTCTTGGTGTCGATATGCGCATTTCAGGATTTAACTAAAGAAGGAGAGCAACGATGCAATCAACCTTGTTTAAGCCAAATAAACGGGTAACCCGCTTACTTCTCTTGACCTCGTTCGTTTTTGTCATAGGAGGTTGTGTTCCAGTTAACCACCCTCCGACTATCACCAGTCTCGAAGCCAAACAAAATGTAGTCGCTCCCTTGAATAGTTGTCTAATCGAATGTGTTGCTTCAGACCCCGATGGTGACGAGCTTACCTATGAGTGGTCAGCCAGCAAGGGCAAGATAAATGGGAGTGGAGCTGTCGTTGCTTGGAGCGCTCCTGAGGCTGAAGGCATCTACAACATTATGGTCAGGGTAAATGATGACAATGAGGGAGAAGTTAGTAAGTCTTTAACTATCATTGCGAAAGACAACCATCCCCCGACTATTATAAGCCTGATAGCTGATGCGGAATGGGTTACCCTTTCAAGCAGTTGTCGTATCGAGTGCCAAGCGGAAGACCCTGATGGTGACGAGCTCAGCTATGAGTGGTCAGCCGCCGGAGGTGATATTTCCGGTACAGGCCCGGTGGTAATCTGGACTGCTCCTGAGACGGTGGGCCTTTATAGCATCACAGTTGTGGTTGCTGATGGCTATGGTGGGGAAGACACAAGAACGCTAACTGTTAGTGTGTCACCAAATCCACCGCCGGTTATTGAAGATTTAATTGTTACTCCCAAAGGGCATGAATATTTGAAGGAATACTCTGGGGGGTATAAAGTCGGGAGAGCAATGAGCTGTGACATTGAGTGCGTTGTTTCAGACACGAGCGGCGAACTGGTTTACGAATGGTCATGCGACGATGGCGAGATTTCTGGGGAGGGCTCTATGATTACCTGGACTGCCCCGGATAAGGCAGTTAAAGTTACAGTTACGGTAACAGTGTCCGACGCCGCCGGCAATGTGGTTAGTAGGAGCATAGTTTTCGACGTGGTGCGCTGCTCATCATGTACGTTTAGGTGACATTATTAGCGTGGCTAGATCAAGACTCAGGTTACTTCCTGGTCAGAACTTGGTTTTTGCCTGATATCTCATAGGGCCAGGCAGCGATACTGCCATCCATAAATCTAACGTTCTTGAAGCCAGCGCCGTCGAGTATCCGTTGCGCTTGATAGGCACGGACGCTTGTCTGACAGAGCGTGACTATCTCAGCATTTGCAGGAAGCTCATCAAGCCTTGACCGAAGTTCCCTGAGAGGCAAATGCCTGGCCTGTGGTGCTTCTACGCGACGGGCTTCCCATTCGCCCGGTGAGCGTACATCCAGGAGGATGAATTCGCCTCTGTCTTGAAGCTTATTCTTGACCCCTATTGGATTCAGTGCTCTGGCATATCCTGATTGCTTGTTGCGGATGACGTTAGCTGCATTGTGCAACGGACCCATAGCGCTGTTATACGGTGGTGCGTAGGCCAAGTCCAAATTGGCCAAATCGTCAACGGTAGCACCAAAACTGAGAGCGGTGGCAAGCACATCAATCCGTTTTGCTGTTTCTCCTGGTCCTACTACCTGTCCACCCAATAACTTATTGCCGTATCTTTCGGCAACCAGCTTCACCAAAATCTCTTTACCCTTCGGATAATAGGTGGCATGTTCGTATCCTGGAACAAGGCATGTCACCACATCGTAGCCTGCTCCCCGTGCCTGGGATTCGCTGAGACCGACCCGTGCCACATTGTAGTCAAAGACTCTAACAATG
>Ga0114921_10000741_pt1 | contig 14015 bp, 13 predicted proteins | sample BentaG_FD_87016 | JGI IMG/M metagenome (GOLD analysis project Ga0114921, IMG submission 87016) | Deep subsurface microbial communities from South Atlantic Ocean to uncover new lineages of life (NeLLi) - Benguela_00093 metaG | ecosystem: Environmental > Aquatic > Marine > Oceanic > Sediment ...
AGGCAACCACCAGGATTTTATGATATGCAGGACTTCCTGGGTTTGAAAGGAATTAAAAGATGAAATTCGACTATTCCCAGAGGCTATCACAGTTACCTCCCTATGTTTTCGTGGAGATTGACCGAAAGAAGAAAAAGGCTATTCAACAAGGTGTAGATATTATAGATTTCGGTGTAGGGGATCCAAACTTACCTACACCTCAACATATCAGAGATGCTATGAAGAGGGCTATAGATGAGCCCAAATACCATAGATACCCTTTTGGCCCGGGACTGTTAGAGTTTCGCCAGGCAATTGCCCGCTGGTACAAAGTCCGTTTTGGCGTAGAATTGGATGGTGAGAGTGAAATTCACGCTTTAATCGGTTCCAAGGAAGGGCTTGGACACATTCACATGGCATTTGTTAACGCAGGTGATGTGGTTCTCTGTCCGGAACCGGCTTATCCTGTCTACAATATAGGGACAATCTATGCCGGAGGTACGTCCTACTTTATGCCTTTATTGGAAGAAAACGATTTTCTGCCGGATTTGGATTCAATTCCCCAAGAGATAACCACGAAGACCAAGATGATTTTTATCAATTATCCGAACAATCCCACTGCAGGCTGTGCCCATAGAGATTTTTTCAGAAAAGTAATCGAATTTGCCAGAAAACATAACATTATTGTGGTAAATGACGCAGCCTATTCGGAGATATATTATGAGGGAAAGAAGCCCATAAGTTTCCTGGAACTCCAGGGTGCAAAGGAAGTGGGAATTGAATTCCATTCTTTATCCAAAACTTATAATATGACAGGCTGGCGGATTGGCTGGGCTTGCGGGAATCAGGATATACTCAGAGGTTTATCTATGGTGAAGGAAAATATCGATTCTGGTGTTTTTGGTGCTATCCAGGCTGCATCGATTGAGGCATTGAATGGATCCCAGGACTGCGTGGATGAAATGCGTCGTATATACCAGAAGCGCCGCGACCTGCTAATTGAGGAATTAGGGAGAACTGGCTGGAAAGTCAAAAAGCCAGAGGCGACATTCTACATTTGGGCAAAAGTTCCTAAAGGCTATTCCTCGCTTCAGAGTGTGGAGAAACTCTTAGAGGAAGCAGGTATCCTTTCTACTCCAGGGAACGCACTTGGTCCTTCTGGAGAGGGATATGTGCGCTTTTCTCTGACAGTGGATGAGAAGAGGATAAAAGAGGCGGTGGAAAGACTGAGTGCGATTAAATGGTAAAACAAGAGATTTATATTGCTCTTGGTTCCAATCTTGGAGACCGATTAGCGAACATAAGAAAGGCAATTGAATTAATGAAAGGAGAAGGTATAGAAATTATAGATGAGTCTTCCATATACGAGACAGAGCCCGTGGGGTATAGAGAGCAGGGTTGGTTCTTGAATTCCGTAGTGAAGGGGAAGACAGAACTCTCTCCCAGAAGACTCTGGAAAAGATTGGAGAAGATAGAAAAGTCGATAGGGAAGGAAAGGGAGATAAAATGGGGACCGAGAATAATCGATTTAGATATTCTCTTTTATGAAAATAAAATCTTAAATGGTAAACAGTTACAGATTCCCCATTCTGAATTACATAAGAGGAAGTTTGTTCTGGTTCCTCTTGAAGAGATCGCCCTAGAATTGGTTCATCCAGTTCTTAAGAAGACGATTTCGGAATTATTGAGAGACTTAAAAGATAATTCACAGGTCGAACTTCTGCTGAGACAATGAGAGTAATCAGGAAAAATTCTATAATGCAAAAAGTTGCTGATAGACTAAGAGAAGAAGGCAAGTCGATTGGTTTCGTTCCCACATTGGGAGCACTTCATCAGGGACACCTTTCTCTAATGGAAAGGGCAAGGAAGGAAAATGACATCCTGATTATAAGTATATTTATTAATCCTACCCAATTCGGCCCTGGAGAAGATTACAAGAGGTATCCCCGTCCTTTCGAGAAAGATAAGTCGCTTGCTCAGAGAGAAGGTGTGGATATAATTTTCTATCCTTCTGTTTCCGAAATGTATGGGAAAGGATATTCTACTTATGTAGAAGTAGAGAAGTTTTCGAAAAGTCTTTGCGGGTTGTTCCGGCCAGGACATTTCAGGGGTGTGGCCTCAGTGGTCTGTAAACTATTCAACATTGTTAAACCCAATGTTGCCTATTTTGGACAGAAGGATTATCAGCAGCTAAAAATCATAAAGAGAATGGTTGAAGATTTAAATATGGAAATCGAAATTAGAGAATGTCCCATTGTTCGTGAGCCAGATGGATTGGCCATAAGTTCTCGCAATTCTTACCTTTCTTCTCAGGAGAGGAAGGAGGCTCTCTCATTATACAGAGCGTTGAAGTGTGCGAAATCATTGATAAAGGTGGGAAGTTCCATTTCAGATGTAGTTTCTGAAATGGAAAAAATTATCCAGAGAGAATCCCACGCTAAGATAGACTATATAGAAATTGTTGACCCTCTAACCTTAGAAGATGTGAAGACAATAAGGCCAGGAAAAAAGGTTCTGGTTGCTCTGGCCGTATGGATTGGCAACACCAGATTGATAGATAACATGCTTGTGAAAAAAGTGTAGCTGCAGAGCGAAGCTCTGCATTATAGTCATGTCATTGCGAACGACTGAAAGGAGCGAAGCAATCTCGAGATTGCTTCGTTGCTTACGCTCCTCGCAATGACAACGTTTTGCTGCTACAAAAAGGTAAAAAAGTGGAAAATAGAGAAGAAATCCTAAGAGAAATCGAGGAGTTGAAACATAGGCGAAATGCCGTCATTCTCGCTCATAATTATCAGATAGGAGAGATTCAAGATATTGCTGATTTAGTTGGCGATTCTCTGGAGCTAAGCCGGAAAGCAGCTGCCACTGACGCAGACACTATAGTTTTTTGTGGTGTTTTGTTTATGGCTGAAACCGCAGCCATTCTTTCACCAGAAAAGAATGTTCTTCTCCCTGATTTGAAGGCGGGATGTCCCCTCGCTGATATGATTTCCCGAGAAACGCTGAAGATGTTAAGAGAGGACCATCCTCAAGCGCCGGTGGTCACTTATGTCAACTCTTCAGCAGAAGTTAAGGCAGAGAGTGATATCTGTTGCACTTCAGCCAATGCAGTTAAAGTGGTCAATTCTCTTCCTCAAGAAAAGATTATTTTTGTCCCTGATAGAAATCTGGGGCACTGGGTAGCTCGCTCGACTGATAAAGAGTTAATCTTATGGGAGGGGTTTTGTCCTACCCATGAGGTATTGAGAAAGGAAGATGTCCTGAAAGTAAAGAAGGCTCATCCACAGGCAAAGTTTGTTGCTCATCCCGAATGTCTGGAGGAAGTATTAGATTTAGCTGACCAGGTTGCCTCTACCAGTGGAATACTAAGTTTTGCCCGGGAAACTTCTGCTAAAGAATTAATAATAGGCACGGAAAACGGTATGTTATACCGTTTGAGAAAGGAGAACCCGGATAAGAAATTCTATCCTGCCAGCGAGAAGATGGTATGCCCCAATATGAAATACCACACTTTAGAGAAAGTTCGTGATTCCCTCAAGAAGATGATTCATCTTATTAAAGTCACTGAAGAAATTAGAGTGGAGGCTTACGAGAGCATAAACAGGATGTTAAACCTGAAGGTTGGCAATAAGGATTGAAGAAGAGATTCTGCACAGATTGAATCTGTGCCTACAATAAGAGTGGATTAACGAAGAGATTTGTAGGCACAATTTCAAATTGTGCACCATTTGTAGGCTTTTAGAGGAGAATTGTGGAAGTAAAAACCGATTTTTTAGTGATAGGAAGCGGTGTAGCCGGCTTGAGCTTTGCCCTTAAAGTTTCCCCATGGGGAAAAGTAGCAGTGGTAACTAAAAGGGAATTTGAGGAGTCGAACACAAAGTATGCTCAAGGAGGAATAGCTTCAGTCTGGAGTCAAGAGGACTCATTTGATGCACACATTCAGGACACTCTGGTTGCCGGGGATGGACTTTGCCATCCCGATGTAGTGGAGATGGTGGTCAAAAATGGCCCGGATAGAATTAGAGATTTAGTTAGTTGGGGAGTAAATTTTACTTTATGGGATAAAGATAAAACAAAATACGATCTCGCTCGTGAAGGAGGTCATTCCAAAAGAAGGATAATCCATGCTGCCGACCTGACTGGAGAAGAAGTGGAAAAGACCCTGGCTAAGCGAGTTAAGAGAAACAGTAACATAACCACATACGAAAACTTAATTGCAATAAACCTTATTGTGAGAGAAGGAGAATGCTGGGGAGCTTATGTGCTGGACGTTAAGAAAAAGGTAGTGCACACTTTCCTGGCTAAGGTTACTCTTCTTGCCACTGGTGGTGCGGGAAAGATCTACCTATACACCAGTAATTCAGATGTGGCTACAGGAGATGGGATAGCCATAGCCTATAGGGCAGGAGCTAAGATTGCAAATATGGAATTTATGCAGTTTCATCCTACCTGTCTCTACCATCCAGAAGCGAAGTCTTTCCTCATTTCAGAGGTTGTGAGGGGAGAAGGGGGCATTTTGAGATTGAAAGATGGCAAGCCTTTTATGCACAAGTACCACCCCCAGAGAGAACTGGCTCCCCGGGATATAATTGCCCGTGCAATCGACCATGAAATGAAACAGAGGGGAGATGATTGTGTCTTTCTGGATATAACTCATAAAAACCCGGAATTCATAAAGAAGAAGTTCCCCAATATTTACAAGAAATGTCGTTCTTTCGGTTTCGATATGACCAGAGAACCGCTTCCCGTAGTTCCTGCAGCACATTACATTTGTGGCGGGGTTTTAACTGATAGTAATGGTCAGACTAGCCTCAAAAGACTCTATGCTGTGGGAGAGGTCACCTGTAGTGGTTTGCATGGTGCCAATCGCTTAGCTTCTAATTCGCTTTTAGAGGCACTAGTCTTTGCTGACAGGGCTGCCCAGGAAGCGAAGGATGCCGCCGAAGAAAAAATCTCTTTCCCCACAGTTTCTCCCTGGGATATAGGACATGCTGTGGACAGCCATGAAGCGGTAATGGTAAGCCATAACTGGGACGAAATTAGAAGGCTGATGTGGAATTATGTGGGTATAGTTCGGTCGAATAAACGCCTGGAGCGGGCTAAAAGGCGCATTGAACTTTTCCAGAAGGAAATCCAGGAGTATTATTGGGATTTTATTATTACTAGCGACCTGATTGAGCTACGCAATATTGCAATGGTGGGACAGTTAATTATTAACTCTGCTATTAAGCGCAGAGAGAGTCGTGGGCTCCACTATAACCTCGATTACCCTTCAAAGGATGACCTCCATTGGCAAAAGGACACAATTATTCAACAGAACACACTTAAATAGCAGATTTCCCGGACTGCTCGCCAAATTCCTTCCCAGAAAATTTTGAAAACTACCATTTCCCCTTATAGATCTTTCCCTGGGGCTTTTCAGGGTCTTGAGTTTGGCTTGACTTCGTGAAATGAAATTTGATATATTTTTATCGATAGAGAAAGAAAAGGTAAATAGTGATGACACAGGACAAAATTACTATCAAAGGTGCCAGAGAGCACAACTTAAAAAATATAAATCTGGAGATTCCCCGCAATAAACTTGTGGTCATAACTGGTCTCTCCGGTTCGGGAAAGTCTTCTCTCGCTTTCGATACCATCTATGCCGAAGGACAGAGGAGATACGTAGAATCACTTTCTGCTTATGCTCGCCAGTTTCTGGGTCAGATGCAGAAGCCAGATGTTGACCAGATCATAGGTCTCTCTCCTGCTGTAGCCATCCAGCAGAAAGGTATCAGTCGAAACCCCCGCTCTACCGTGGGGACGCTAACTGAAATTTATGATTATCTGAGACTTTTATTTGCCAGGGTTGGTCATCCGCATTGTCCTAAATGTGGAAGGGAAATCCTTCCCCAGACTTCTCAACAGATAGTGGAACAGGTTTTGAACTTGCCTGAAGGTTCCAGGATTCAGGTGTTAGCGCCACTGGTAAGGGGAAGAAAGGGAGTTTATAGAGAACTCTTCCAGAGGGTTCGCCAGGAAGGATACGTCAGGGTAAGAGTTGATGGGAAAATTTACGGACTGGAAGAGGAAATTAGATTAGACAAGAACAAGAAGCATAATATTGAAGTGGTTGTTGACCGCCTGGTGATTCGGCCCGAAGTGAAAACGAGACTTACCGACTCTATTGAAACCGCCTTAAAGCTTGCTCAGGGAATGGTTCTAATAGATACTACCGGAAAGCGCTCTTCTCTTTTTAGTATCCACAACGCTTGTCCTCATTGCGGTATAAGCATGGGTGAAATATCTCCCCGTAGTTTCTCTTTTAATTCTCCCTATGGTGCCTGTTCTAGTTGTTCTGGGCTGGGAACGAAGATTGAAATAGAGCCTGACCTGGTTGTGCCTGATAAAAGCCTTTCTGTAAATGAAGGAGCATTGTTTCCCTGGAGTAGTCCCATTACTACACGGCGCCACCGCTGGAAATGGGCTGCTCGAAGCTATTACTATGAAATGCTTGAAGATGTTAGTGATTATTATGGTTTCAGTCTGGACACACCTTTTAAAAAGCTCCCCGAAAAGTATCAAAATATACTACTTTACAGTTCTCCAGATGAAATCTATGAGTCAGGAGAGCCTTTTGAGGGAGTAATTACGCAGCTTGAGAGGCGTTACCACCGCACCGAGTCTGATTTTGTGCGAGAAGAGATTTTTAATAAGTATATGACTACAAGAGTCTGTCCAGATTGTCAGGGCAAAAGGCTTAAAAAGGAGAGTTTGGCTGTTACCATCCAGGAGAAGTCTATTGCAGATATAGCTGCGTTTTCCATCAAAGAGGCCCAAGGATTTTTCAACAAGATTTCTCTTTCCCCGACTGAGGCACTTATTGGACGGGAAGTACTGAAAGAGATTAAAAAGAGACTCTCCTTTCTTATCAATGTAGGATTAGACTACATTACCATTGACCGACCGGCAGCTACTTTAGCTGGTGGAGAGGCAGAAAGAATTCACCTGGCAACCCAGATTGGGTCATCCCTGGTGGGGGTAATTTATATCCTCGATGAGCCCACTATTGGTTTACACCCGCGTGATGTATCTAGATTAATCTCCACTCTGGAGGATTTGAGGGATTTAGCCAACACGGTTCTGGTTGTGGAGCATGACCCAGCCACAATCCATGCTGCTGACCATATTATAGATTTGGGTCCGGGAGCAGGTGAAAAAGGAGGGAGGGTTGTGGTTAGTGGTTCGCTATCCAAAATAATAGCTAACCCCGAATCTTTGACTGGTGCGTATATTTCAGGTAAACTGAAAGTGCCCTTGCCGGCAAAGAGAAGAAGTGTAGACTTTAAAAGGGTTCTGGAAATAAAGGGCGCAGCCCAGTTCAATTTAAAAAGTATCAATGTAAAGATTCCCTTGGGAGCTTTTGTCTGTATTACCGGCGTTTCCGGCTCGGGTAAGAGCACACTGGTTCAGGAAATCCTGTATAAAGCACTGGCACAGAAAATATACCACTCCAAAGAGAAACCCGGGAAACACAAAGAGCTCTTAGGCATAGGAAACATTGATAAGGTAATCAATATTGACCAATCGCCAATCGGCCGAACGCCCCGTTCTAATCCAGCCACTTATACAGGCTTATTTACTCCTATCCGCCAGCTCTTCTCTCAACTTCCTGAGGCGAAGATTCGAGGCTACAAGCCAGGAAGGTTCAGTTTTAATGTCAGGGGAGGAAGATGTGAAGCTTGCTCGGGTGAGGGATTAATTAAAATAGAGATGCAGTTCCTCCCTGATGTTTACGTTCCCTGTGAAGTGTGTAAGGAGAAAAGGTTCAATCAGGAAACTCTCGAAGTCAGATATAAAGGTAAGAATATTGCAGATATCCTATCAATGAGCGTGGAAGAAGCTCTGAAATTTTTTAAGAATATACCCAAGATTAGAGAGAAACTCCAGACTCTATCCGATGTGGGACTCGACTATATAAAGATGGGACAATCGGCGACCACTCTCTCGGGCGGAGAGGCTCAGAGGGTGAAGCTGTCCAAGGAGCTTTCCAAGAGGAGTACAGGAAGGACGCTATATCTATTAGATGAACCTACTACAGGGTTACATTTTGCAGACATAGAGAAGTTATTGAGCGTCCTGCACCGTCTGGTAGATAAGGGGAACACAACTCTGGTTATCGAACATAATCTGGATGTAGTCAAAACTGCGGACTATATTATTGACCTGGGTCCCGAAGGCGGGGAGCAAGGTGGGGAGGTGGTGGCGATAGGCTCTCCGGAAGAACTTTGCCAGTCTAAAAAATCGTATACAGGAAGATACTTAAAAAAATTCCTTAAATAAATTGGAGTAGCGAAACTTGTTTCGCGCCATGTAGACGCAGAGCAAGCTCTGCTACTCCTTAAATTCTCTCTGGAGTGTCAAGCGAAAGCTTGACAATGTACCCCGACTCGTGGGGACGTTTCCCACTCCCAAAACCCACTATTTTCGAGGTGGTTTTTTGAAAATCATCTTAGCGATTTTCAAAACCAGCTCTTTCTCTTTCCCTTTCTTATCCCTGAGCAATGACATAAATCTTTTAATGAAAAGGTCTTCTCTGGGTAACTTGTAAGTCTTCTCAGTAGCAAACAGGGCTGCCATTGGTATTTGCAGGACATCGGCAATTTTCTTTGAAGTATTTAAAGTGGGCCTCTTCGTTCCCCTCTCAATATGCCCCAGAAAGTTAGCAGTGATATCGGCTTTTTCTGCCAATTCTTCTTGAGTTAATTTTAATTTTCTTCTCTCTTCCCGGATCCTCTTACCCACCAATCTGTAAATAGTTTCCATAAGGCACTCCTCATAGAAATTATATGTTTTTTTGTCTGCCCTATGAATAGCCCAATAGGCAATATTAATTTTATTGACAGATAGGCAATGTTGTGATATACTTATAAATAGAGAGGCTTGTCCCCGTCCCGATAAATCGGGGCGCCCATAAATGGCTACACTACCGACAAATTTCTGAGAAGAGCTACATTATAAAGAGGAGGTGTTTTAAAATATGAAAAGGCATAAGATTCTTGTCGTTGATGATGAAGAGGGAATGAGATATATATGCAAGAGTGCACTGGAACGCGCTGGATATCGAGTCAGTGTATCTCAGAACGTACAAGAAGCTCTTGAACTACTGGATAAGGATGAAGATTACGAGCTTGTACTCACAGATTTGGAGCTGCCCGGGCACAATGGCTTGGAACTGATTAGGGAAATAAAGAAAAAGCATCCTCGTTGCAAGACCCTTTTAATGACAGGAACCCTTCCAAGAAGTAATACAACGATAGACACAAATGACTGTTTACTCAAACCTTTCCGCTTTATAGAGCTGGTCTTAAAGGTTAATGAGCGCCTTTCCTCGCTTTGAAACTAATCTATCTTCCCGGTCTTTTTAGATAACCTAAAAATTTATGATATACTAAAATCGTTATTAGTTAAAGTACAAAATTCATAAAAAAGATATCTCCATTCTTCTTTCCTTATTTGCTCTCGCCGAGTTCTTTCTGGGAATGGAAGAGGAGCTTAACCGATTAAGATAAGCGAATGCAGGGAAAAGATAGGAACTGGAAAGTAGAGGAAGAGGCTGCTCCGCGGAAAATCTAAGAGGAGTTTTCTAAAACAAAAAGAATGATATGCCCATTAATATAAATACAATTCCCGCAATTTTTGTTACTACCTTTTTATCCACTTTATTAGAAACGAACCTACCTAAATAGATTGCCATGACAGATAACAGAGCTAACGCTGTCATAGCTCCAATTAGAACCATCAGAGGGTTATATTTAGTGGCGAATATTCCTGAAGCAATTTGTGTCTTATCACCCCATTCTGTTATAAAAATCAATACAAATCCTGAAAGAAACGAATTTTTGAAATATGATTTACTTTTCTCCCTTCCTTCTTTGTTTCTTAATATCAAAACCCCAAAAATTATGAAAATGATTCCTGAAAATATTTTTAACAAACGGATGGGCACAATATTTATAATCCACGAACCTATTAATACCGCAACTCCGTCTACTAACAAAAAGGCAAGCATAACGCCGAGTAATAGATGCAAATGTTTTTTTGTTTTTGCAGACAAAAGTAAGATGGATAACTGAGTTTTGTCACCGAATTCCGCTAAACCTATCATAATTAATGGGATTAATACATCTGCTATCATTTCAGGCACTTATTTCTCCCTGTTTATCTTTTGAACTCTTGACTTTTCACAGCGAAAAGCCACTCCTGAATAATTGAAAATACCAAAGCAGCAATCTCGCACAACTTCTTGCCTGTCTGGTGTCCCGAAAGAGCAGGGATTTGGGCAAAGCTGGTTAGCCCGCTTTAGCTGAAGTTCTTAGAGATCGACGATATGAAACCATTAAATAGACGAACAAAACAACCAAGCCCATTACAAGACTTTCAATAGGTACTTTATGTCTGGCATTTTCACCAAATTCTGTCATTGAACTGACTACAGATGTATAGGCAATAATTGGGAAGATAACAGCCATATCTGATTTCCACAGTAGATTCCTTATTCGGCGATTGATAACCAGTAGAAGTATGAAAGAAAAATAAGCAGCGATAAGTAAAAGATAGACAAATGAATAGGGATATACCCACCATACTTCTCTGCCGGAAAAGAATTTTCCGACGCTGTATCCCTGATGATATGGTGCCGGAAACCAAAATAATATGAACGATTGGATAACACTCTTACCATAGGATACAGGGTTAGTAATGAATAATGTGATTGACATTTTAGTAAGTTTTTTGGACAGTTCGGCGTGGGACAAACCACTACTTACAAGCATCTTTTCCTGTGCCCGCTCAATTGTACCTGCGGACGTGCCGGTTATCGCCACCTTCTTATCTCGTTCCTGTATATAGATGTCGGCAATAATTTTGTATTCCTCAGGTGCCTTTTCAATAAACTTTCCTGAATGCTCAGTAAGGTGATATCCGGTTAATGTAGAAAGCGTAAAGTAACCAAATCTACTATAATTCACATAACTCCATCCAATGATGAGGATAAGAAAAGGGAGTAAGATGCTTGATGCGGATAAAAGAACGTTCTTAATGTGCAACCGCCTGTATCGGGAGTATTGTGCATATGTAACCACTAACATCAAAGCGATGGGCAATAATTGAAATAGTGGTTTTGTCAATCCGGCTAAAGAACTGGTGATTCCCACAAGAAAGCAAGCGGATGGTCGCAACTTGCCGCTGTCTACTACCCTGAACGCAAACAATACTGTCAAGCAAACGAGAAAGGTAGTCAGCGTCTCGGATAATATACTTGCCTCAAAGAAAAGCGTACTTGGATTCAAGCTATGAACTAACCCGCTGATTACCCCCACTGCCGGCTTACCTGATAATCTTGTGAATATCGAGTAAAGAAATATAGAAGTGGCAATTCCCAGCAGTGACTGTGCCAGGAAAATGGACCAACTATTTAACTTTAAGAGAGCGATGAAAAACGGGTAGACAGGTGTTCTGGCACCAAGGTCATTGGCAATATTGAAATTTGTCATCGCTTGGGCAAGGTTTAGATATCCCCCCGAGTCAGGCCATAAAACCGGATGGTAAATCAGTAGAAATATTATTCGGGTAAGAATAGCAATAAGTAATAAGAGCTGCAATTCCTTTCGTATATGGATTTTTCTAAAATACCGTTTCATCTTGCCCATCTTCTTTGAGCGAATTTCAGCCAACGTGTGCATGTTTGCGAAGCCCTGTACTTATTTTAATAATGATTTGTATCAAATATTATACCAAATTCAAGACAATCTGCAATAAAAATCCGCGGTGTCTCCTTATGGGGTATTCTTCAGAAGAGACTCGCTACCTTTACTATCTTTTTACCAAATTTAAGCGAGAAAGCACCCGGTTTTAACCGTGGCGATGAATCCAGCCCTTGCACACAAGGGCTGGATGAATCCGCTTTTTCTTTTTTGCCTTGACGGGTTCGTTGATAAATACTATAATGTCTACAAAACTTATTAAGATTTCCTTCTTTATGGACACACTCATATTTTGTATCAACTGCACGCAGACTGAAGTCTGCTACTCCTAACCATTCAAAGCTATATTCAGGCACAAAGTAAAACATGATAATCAAAACCATTCTACTGAAAATCAAACAGCCAAACATATTAGAATTTAAGACAATTCGTAAAACATATTCTAAAGTTTGTAATTTAGGAATAGACTATCTTTCTATGCAATGGCCAAATAAAATTAGTCATTCTCAACTCTATGCTTATCTTAAAAATAAATCAGTTATCCCGTCTTCAGTTCTTAACGAAGCAGTAAGACTTATACGCTCACGATGGATAACCTTCTGCAAGCAGAGGAAACAACATATTGAAACTTCTACTCCCCATTTTAGAAATACCATCGCTATCAGTTTTAATAACCAAAATTGGTCTGTCAAAAAAGATGGCCATAGATATTTCGTAGGTTTCCCTGTTAATGGTTCAAAGCCATATTTTGAATTAGTGTTATCCCAAAGACAGAAAGATGTATTAGACAAACTACTCCAGAAACAAGTTTTATCAGGGAATGGTCAACTTCTTGAACGTAAAGAAAAATGGTATTTTATTATTAGTATCAAATTTCCTGAACCTAAACAAGTATCTAATACCAATGTTTTAGGTATTGATCTTGGTTTAAATAATATCGCTGTTTGTTATGATAAAGAACAAGGCAAAACCACTTTCTTTTCTGGTAAAGAAATTAGATACCGCAGAACCAAATACGCTTCCAGAAGAAAGTCATTGGGTAAAATCAAAAAACTTTATGCTATCCGCAGATCAAAAGATAAAGAACGTAGATGGATGAAAGATTTTAATCATAAACTCTCTCGCAAGATTATTAATTTGGCTCTCAAAATTAAAGCAGGTATTATTAATCTTGAAAATTTAAAACATATTCGAACTACAGCGAAAACCAGTCATAAACAAAGAAAACGATTAGGCAACACACTTCATAATTGGCCGTTTGATCAATTTAAACAATTCATAACCTATAAAGCAAGAGAACAAGGCATTCTTGTTAATTCTATAGATTCTGCTTATACTTCTCAAGAATGTCCAATTTGCCATCATATAGATTGTTCTAATCGCAATGGAATTTATTTCCATTGCCGAGCCTGTGACTATAAGTCACACGCTGATAGAATCGGTGCAATAAATATAGCAAACCGACAACCTGGCGATGTGGTAACAGCATCGCTGCCCGAGATTGTAGATCCTTCTCGGGATGGGCTACTTGACATAGCCCCCAACTTAAGGGTTGCCCGAAACGGAAACGGACAGAAGGCGTTAACCACTTGAGAATCTCCCGAGTTTAGTCGTGGAGAGTGTCAATTGACTAGGCTCAAAATCTATAATATACTAAGAACAGCGTTAACCCGAGGAAGATTGATGAAAAGACATATCTCCATTCTTCTCTCCTTTCTGTTCCTGTTTTTCTTCAGTATTTCATTTGCACTGACCGAAAAAGACTTCGAACATTCTATGAACTTCTACCAGAAATTGGTAGAGAAAAAGGTTAGAGTGGAAGAACTTATCTTTACGCTGGAAAAGATTTTTAAAAAATATAATGATATCGAAATAAACCTTGCTCCTGTGAGAGAGAAACTATTAACTCTCAGGAAATTTAAGGTTTCCAGGGATTTCTATATAAAACTTGAGGCAAGAGGAGCGAGTATTGATGAACGCATTGCTGCCCTCAAGCGCATTCTAATTAAGTTTAGAAATATTGATGCAGACCTTTCTGGAATGGAAAAGAAGCTCGAGCGACTCCAGGAAGCGAGGGCAGGGGAAGAAGAGGGACTGAAAAAATTTGAAGGGTTCGAAGTAGAGAAAGAGACAGCCGCACCCACAATTGAACCGGAAGAAGAAAAAATAGAAGAGTTTGAAGAAGGAGAGATAAGCGGCTCAGAAATTGAAGAAGAAGTTGAAAAAGTTGAAGATTTAAAAGAATTTAAAGAATTTGAACCGTAGATAAGGTATTCGGGGTCGTCCCTG